>Ga0310122_10000785_pt1 | contig 20183 bp, 16 predicted proteins | sample CB6_Bottom_1051__FD_203503 | JGI IMG/M metagenome (GOLD analysis project Ga0310122, IMG submission 203503) | Marine microbial communities from Western Arctic Ocean, Canada - CB6_Bottom_1051 | ecosystem: Environmental > Aquatic > Marine > Oceanic | place: Canada: Western Arctic Ocean | collected...
GGACCTCCTCGTCGGCGTCTGCGAACATTGCACCGCGATCACCTGACAGGAACTGCACGTTTCCGCCTGGCCGGGCGGACCGCGTCCCGGGCGGGGGTGATTCTGGAGACCGGACCAGAGCCATGTCTGGATAGGGAGTGTTGATGGAAGATACAACTAAATGTAGTAGCCGAACGCAATACTAGACACCATATATTGTTGTGTCAAGGAGATGACGGTCCGGTTTTCCGACGAGGCGCCCGCCTGGCGGTGTTGCTTCGTCGGTCACAGCCCACCTGGCTGCTCCCTCCTTGCGCCTAGCCAGGCAGACGCCTCGTCAGAAAAACCCCGCGGACGTTTCAGCAGCCTCCTGCCGAGCGGCCGTGTCGCGCAGCCGACGGCCGACAAAACAAACGTGCGGTCTTGTATCGGTGTCCGAGCAGGACCAGCTGCGCACCAATCCACTACAATCGCCGTGTCATGGCTTCGAACACCGCCACGCCGCAGCAGCTTCCCGACTGGGATCCGGCCGACGCGCTCGGGGCCCCCGGAGCGTTTCCCTTTACCCGCGGCATCCACCCCACGATGTACCGTGGCCGACTGTGGTCGATGCGGCAGTACGCGGGATTCGGTACCGCCGTCGAGTCGAATCGGCGCTATCGGTATCTGCTCGACCAGGGGGTCAGCGGCTTGAGCGTGGCCTTCGACCTGCCAACGCAGATCGGGCATGACTCGGACCACCCCCTGGCGGCGGGCGAGGTGGGTCGAGTGGGTGTCGCCATTGACTCCATCGAAGATATGGCGCTGCTGTTCGACGAGATCCCGCTCGACCGGGTCTCGACGTCGATGACGATCAACGCCACCGCCATCATCCTCCTCGCGCTGTACGTCGCCACGGCACGACGGCAGGGGGTTGAGCCACGAACGATCGCGGGCACGGTTCAGAACGACATCTTGAAGGAGTACGTGGCCCGTGGCACGTATATCTTTCCGCCGCGACCGTCGCTGCGGATCGTGACCGACGTGGTCGCCTATTGCGGCGCCGAGCTGCCAGGCTGGCACCCCATCTCTATCAGCGGATATCACATTCGAGAGGCCGGCGCGACGGCGATACAGGAGTTGGCGTTCACCTTCGCGCACGCGATCGCCTATGTCGAGGCCGCGGTGGAGGCCGGCCTCGACGTCAACGTCTTCGGTCGCCGCTTGTCGTTCTTCTTCTCCGCTGACAACGATTTCCTGGAAGAAGTGGCGAAGTTTCGAGCCGCGCGGCGGCTCTGGGCGCGCGTGATGCGAGACCGGTTCGGAGCCACCGAACCACGCGCCCAGCAGCTACGCTTTCATACCCAGACGGCCGGGAGCACGCTCACGGCGCAGCAGCCGGATACGAACATCGTGCGCGTGGCGCTCCAGGCAATGGCCGCGGTCCTCGGCGGTACGCAGTCGTTGCATTGCAATGGACGCGACGAAGCGCTGGGACTGCCGACCGAAACGTCGGCGCAGATTGCCTTGCGCACACAACAGGTCATCGCCTCGGAAACCGGTGTCATCAATACGGTCGACCCGCTTGCCGGGTCCTATGCGATCGAGTCGCTGACCAACACGATTGAACGTGAGGCCGCGGCGTGGCTGGAGCGGATCGAGGCCGATGGCGGCACGCTGAAAGCGATTGAGCGCGGTATGATTCAGCGCGAGATTCAAGAATCGGCCTACCGGCATCAGCAGGAGATCGACAGCGGCGAACGGGTCGTGGTCGGCATGAATCGGTATACCGACGACGCGCCGACCGGCATCGACGTGCTGCGAATCGACCCGGCGGTGGAACGAGACCAGCGTGACCGCGTCGCTCAACTGCGTGCATCGCGTGACGGTGTCCGTTCGGGCCTGGCGCTGGACGCGGTGACCCGCGCCGCGCAGGACGGCACGAACCTCATGCCGCCGATCATCACCGCGGTCGAAGCGCGGGCCACGGTGGGCGAGATCGCCGACAGGCTTCGGGCCGTGTTCGGTGAGTATCGAGAAGACGGATTCTAGTGCGGGACCTGCTCCGCGTCGAGGGGCTGACATCCGTGTTCGACGTGGACGGCCGGACCGTTCCGGTCGTGCGGGGCGTGAGCTTCGCGATTCGCGTGGCCGAGACACTCGCGCTGGGCGGCGAGTCGGGAAGCGGCAAGTCGGTCACGGCGCTGTCACTGCTGCGGCTCCTGGTGGCGCCTGGGCGGATCGCGGTGGGATCGGTTCGGTGGCGGTCGCGCGACGTGGCGGACCTGGACGACGCCGCGCTGCAGGAGATTCGCGGCGGGGAAATCGGGCTGGTGCCGCAAGACCCCGACACCGCGCTCAACCCGGTCTTCACCATCGGCGATCAGATCGTCGAAACGATGCTCGCCCACAAGGTCGCGACGCGGCGGGACGTCCACGCCCGCATGCTCGACCTGCTCGACGCGGTCCGTATTCCAGACGCGGCGCGGCGCGCCCGTGACTACCCGCACCAGCTCTCGGGCGGTCTCCGGCAAAGGGCCATGATTGCGTTGGGATTGGCCGGAGACCCGGCCCTGCTCATCGCCGACGAACCGACGACCGGACTCGATGCGCCGACCCAGGCGCGGATCGTGGAACTTCTGCGCGATCTGGTCGAGCGCCGCGGCCTCGCGATGCTGATCATCAGTCACGACCTGGACGTCGTCGCATCATGCGCCGATCAGGTGGCCGTAATGTATGCCGGGGAGATTGTGGAACAGGGGCCCACCCGGATGGTGCTCGACACCCCCGCGCACCCCTACACCCGCGGCTTGGTCGCCTCGGTCCCGGGAGCCACACCCGGCACACCGCTCGCGACGATCGAGGGAATCCCGCCCGCTCCGGGCGTGAGCGTCCCAGGGTGCGCTTTCGCGCCGCGATGCCCGGAACGATTCGAACCCTGTGACCAACGGGCGCCAGGGGCCTGGGTGCCAGCCGTCGGCGTCACCGCCCGCTGCCACCTGTACGACCCGGCGGGGTCGGCGCCGGGCGCCGGCCGTTCGGAGCAGGAGCGGTTAGGACCCACTCAGGAATAACTTGACCATTCTGACCACCGATGCATCCCGTCCGACTGCGTTGTTCGTCGCTTCCAGACTCCCGGAATGTGCACTCCTCACGCCTTGCCGGATGAGCGCCTCGACGGCCAGAATGGTCAACTTATTCCTGATTGGGTCCTAACGTGCCGCCGCTCCCTCTCCTTCATGTGGATCAACTCGAGAAACAGTTCATCCGTCGTCGTCTCTTGCGGGCCCCGGTGGTGACCCGAGCGGTCAACGATGTCAGCTTCGATATTCGCGAGGGCGAGAGTTTCGGACTCGTCGGAGAATCGGGGAGCGGCAAGACGACCGCCGCCCGGTGCATCCTGCGACTCACCCGCCCCACATCCGGCGACGTCCGATTCGACGGCGAGTCGATCTATACGATGTCGCGGGCCCGCCTGCGCACCCTTCGACGTGCCATGCAGCCGGTGTTCCAGGACCCGTACTCGTCGCTCGATCCGCGCCGCACGGTTGAGCAGAGCGTGACCGAGCCACTCGTGGTGCACGAGATCGGCACCCGAGAGAGCCGGCGAGCGCGGGTCGCGGAGCTGCTCGACCTCGTCGGGTTGGACCCGGCCCACGGCGCGCGGAAACCACACGAACTGAGCGGGGGACAGAGACAGCGCATCGCGCTGGCCCGAGCGCTCGCACTCGGGCCGCGACTGCTGGTGCTCGACGAGCCGGTCTCCGCCCTTGACGCGTCGGTGGCGGCCCAGATCGTCAACCTGCTCCTGCGGCTCAGGAAGGATCTGAATCTAGCGCTGCTGTTCATCACGCACGATCTCCGGCTGGTCCGGCATCTGACCACCAGGGTCGCCGTCATGCGCACCGGCCGGATTGTCGAGTCAGCGTCGACGGTGGCGCTGTTCGCATCGCCACATCACCCGTACACGCATGAACTGCTGTCGGCCGCGGGTCTGTGGAAAGAGCGACTCGCTGACCCAGACCGCCAGACGCGGGCCGGGGTCGACGCTGAAGACGGCGACGACCGGGTACTACCCCTTCGGGAAGTCACACCCGAGCACTGGGCCAGAGTCTAGGTTTCCTGCCGAGGTGCCCGTCTGGACGGCGTTGCTTCGTCGGTCACAGACCACCCGTCTGCTCCCTCCTCCCGCCTTGCCAGCCGAACACCTCGACAGGAAACCGTCCTGGATGTCGCCTAGGCGCGCACATGCGCGCCTCGCGAACGCGGAGTGGGGCTCTCGGGGTCCCCGCGGAGCGGTCGCGTGGGGTTCGGGGCGGAGCCCCGTCTGAAGAGGTCGCGTTCGTCTGGCTAGGCGCGAGGAGGGAGCAGCCAGGTGGGCGCCCCGGCCGGCCGGGCGGGGGTGACCGACGAAGCAACAACGCCAGACGGGCGCCTCGTCAGAAAACCCCCTAGGAGGGCACGCCCATGGCTGGAGAGGCGTGGGACTGGCGCACGTCCCGTTCAATCAGCCCATCTCGCAGATGAATCACCCGATGCGCATACTTGGCCACGTCGGGCTCATGGGTGATCAGGACGATGGTGTTCCCGGTGCCGTGCAGCCGCTCGAAGAGCGCCATGATCTCGAGACCCGTCTTCGAATCGAGGTTGCCCGTGGGCTCGTCGGCCAGCAGGATGGACGGGTTGTTAACCAAGGCCCGAGCCACGGCCACACGCTGCCGCTGTCCACCGGACAGCTGGTTCGGCCGATGTGTCACGCGATCTCCCAGCTCCACACGCTCCAACGCCTCAAGTGCGCGGTCGCGCCGGACCGACCCGGAAACGCCGGCGTACACGAGCGGCAACTCCACGTTGTGGAGCGCGGTAGCCCGGGGAAGCAGGTTGAACGTCTGAAAGACGAACCCAATCTCTTCGTTCCGGATCCGCGCCAGCTCGTCGTCGTCCATCGTCCGCACCTCGTGACCGTTGAGCAGGTAGCTGCCTTTGCTGGGCGTATCGAGGCACCCCACGAGATTCATGAAAGTCGACTTGCCGGACCCGGACGGTCCCATGATTGCCACGTACTCACCCCGCTCGATTTCCATGGACACACCTTGCAGAGCGTGAATCTTCTCGCTCCCCATCGTGTAGGTCTTCCACAGATCACGAGTTTCGATCAGTGCCATCTATCGTCCTAGCGTTCTGTCCGTGCGGTTTCCGAGGTGAGCTCTGCGCGACACGTCGTGGCTAGTGCGTCAGTCGAAGAGGGAACAGGGCATCAGCGACGGTTGAGCCACGCCGTGAGGCGGGATACGTGTGGGAGCTGGTGTGTGCGCCGGACGCGCTCAACCACTTCAGTATCTCCCAGATTCACACCATCTCGTCTGGTAGACGACGGGGAGTGGGATTTGGTTCACCCCTCGGGCCGATTTCGAACCACCGGCGGGGTGGGCGACGGCGCCACGATACCCCAGCCGCCAGCTACCGAAGGCCAACGCCAGTAGCGCCGATGATCGCGGACAGCCCGGACGCCATCGCGGCTGAGGCGACCCGGCGACGCAGACGGGTCAAGAGTGGCGGCGCCGACCGGATGCTTCGCGGCAGGTCAAGGCTCTCGGCGGCCCGACGAACCAGCAGCGGGTCGATCACCCGACTCCCTCCGGCACACCCCGCCGTCAGGGCACGATCGCAGAGCAGGTTGATAGCTTGAGGAATGCCGTCCGACAGCCGGTGAATTGCGTAGAGTGCCTGTGGCTGGAACACCACCCGTGCCTCGCCCGCAGACGCCCCGCCAGAGGCAATCGCCACCCGATGCCGCACATAGGCGGCCGCCTCCACTCGACTCAACGGTCGAAGCTCATGGGTGATGGACACCCAGGGGGCCAGCGGACCTGGCCCGCGACGCCGGGGCCGAGTCGGACGACCTCTAGCAGTTTCTTCTTGTCGACCTCGAGATTCGACAGGATCCGGATCTGATCGAGAACCCGGGGTCGAAGATTCTGCGCCTCGTCCACAATCAGGACCGCGGAGGCACCGAGCGGCCGGAGCGACAGGAGAAAATCGCTGAGCGTATCGAACAGCGCCTGGGTGCTCACGTAGCGCGTCTCCCCGCGCGTGAACTCGTCGCGCGAGACAACACCGAAGTCTTGCAGCATCAGCTTGAGCAGTTCGTCGTCGGACAGCATCGGGTCGAGCACCAGAGCACCAAACGTCCGGCGGTCGAAACGTTCGAGCATGGTGCGACAGAGCGTGGTCTTACCGGTCCCGGCATCACCGGTAATGGCCACGACGCCTTCCCCTCGTTGCCAGGCGTGTTCGAGCACCTCGAACGCAGCCTGGTGGAGCCCGCATGGAAACAGAAACCTGGGGTCGGGCGAGCCGCTGAATGGCTTCTCCGCAAGCCCGTAGTAGCTCTCGTACATCAGTCCACTCCTAGCGCGTCTCAGAAGTTCGATACATCAGTCGCCGGCCCGCCCGCGACGAACCGTCCCCTTCGACTCGAAGGCGGCCGTCCCCACGCGTGGCCGTACAGCTGGGTTGTCGTCAGATCTTGATTGGAACGATAGGGGTGGAGCGTTGTCCAGACTGCTGAAGAATGTCAGCGCGTCGACGGCGGGGGCGGAGGCGGCGCGGGGAGGGCGACGGGAGGGGACGAGCGGAAGATGAGAGCGCCAAGCAGACCGCCCAGAGTCGTGAACACCATGCCCACCACAAGCATCAGGATGAAACCGAAGAGCACACCGAGTACGCCGCTGTTCTCCGAGAACCGTTCGAGCATCTCGCGCGCTTCGGGCGGTACGTCGGCGGCGGAGCTCATCCACCCCTCCAGGAGGCTGCGCTGGATCGGCGCGGTAACGAGGGACACCGGCACCGACACGATGGCGTATACGACCGCCCCCAGCACGCCGGCCAGCAACCCACCGAACGCACCCTCGCCGAGCTGAATCGGGTCGGTCTTGCCGTGCTGCGTCAGATACGAGGTCACCATGCCGCCGCCCATAATCCACAGACAGCAGCAGTTACCGATCGAAATGATCGGGAGCGCCGAGAGCACTCCCATGAACAGGCCGCCGAACAGCACGGGCTGGAGCAGCGCGGGAGACATGGGCGGGGGGGTTAGTCGTAGTACTCGAGGCCGAGATGGGTGATCAACTCTTCGCCGCGCATGAATCGAAGCGTGTTCTTCAACTTCATGAGCTGGATAAAGAGGTCGTGCTCGGGGTACACGTCAGGCGCATGCACCGGACTCTTGAAATAGAACGAGAGCCATTCCTGAATGCCGCTCATACCGGCCCGTTTCGCCAGGTCGAGGAACAGCACGAGGTCCAGCACAATCGGTGCGGCCAGGATGCTGTCGCGACACAGGAAGTTGATCTTCAGCTGCATCGGATACCCGAGCCACCCGACGAGATCAATGTTGTCCCAGCCCTCTTTGTTGTCGCCCCGCGGCGGGTAGTAGTTGATCCGCACGACGTGGCACAGGTCCTTGTAGAGCGTCGGATAGAGATCTGGCTGGAGGATGTAATCCAGCACTGACTTCTTGCTCTCTTCCTTGGTCTTGAACGACTCGGGGTCGTCAAGGACTTCGCCGTCGCGGTTCCCGAGAATGTTGGTCGAAAACCACCCCGACACGCCAATCAGCCGCGCCTTGAGGCCCGGAGCGATGATGGTCTTGATCAACGTTTGACCGGTCTTCAGGTCCTTTCCGCACACCGGTGAGCCGTTGTCGATGGCCAGCTGGTCCAGGGCCGGGAAGTCGGCGCTCAGATTGGGGGCCGCGTTCGCATACGGGATCCCTTCCTTCAGCGCGGCATAGGCGTACACCATGCTGGAAGAGATCGCGTCGTCGTTCGATCGCATCGCGGCCTCGAAGGCCTCGACCGACTGGTGCACGTCGCTCGGCGTGAGGAAGATCTCGGTACTGCCGCACCAGATCATCACGACCCGGTCGAGCTCTCGGGTCTCCTTGAACCGGCGGATGTCCTCGCGGACCTGCCCGGCGAGCTCGAGTTTATTGGCACCGGTCTTGATATTGGTGCCCATGAGCCGCTTCACGTATTTCTGGTCAAACACCGCCGGCCACGGCTTGATCGCTTCGAGTTCCGGTCGAATCTTCTCCAACAACGCCGACTCGATGACGCCGGCCGTCGTGGCCGCTTCGAAACTGTTCTGCTCGAAGATGTCCCAGGCGCCGAACACAAGGTCGTCGAGCCCGGCCAGCGGCACGAAATCCTTGATGAGCGGCGACCGACCCTCGGTTCGTTTGCCGAGGCGCACGGTCCCCATCTCGACGAGTGAGCCGATCGGCAGCGCCAGGCCCTTCTTGATGAGCAGCGTGCCGGCGATAAACGTCGTGCTGACGGCGCCCATGCCGACCAGCATGACGCCGAGCTTCCCTGTGGCTGGGGCTATTTCAATTGGGTGTTTCACGGCGCGCCACTATATCATGGCGCCCAGTAGCCTCTCGGACCCGATAACCGGGTCACGGAACACTCCGCTGCGGTCTGGGCCGGCGACGGGTCGGTGCACGCCGCGACGCCATGCCGATATTCAAGCGACTCAAGAAGGAATCGGACCTTCGGGTGTCCATGATCGGGCTCCGGCGGGACAACCGCGTGTTGCAAATTGGTGGAAGCGCCCCCGACCTCATCGCCCATTTGGCCGCCGTGGTCGGTCTGAATGGACAGGCCTCGGCGCTGGTCCCCGACGACAGTGCCGGTGAGGCGCTCACCCGAGCGGCGGGGTCTCGCGGGGTGCTGGTCGACGTAAAAGTCGCACCGCTGCGTGCGCCGCCTTTCGCCGAGGGCTGGTTCGATGTCGTCGTCATTCCGGAGCTGATCGGGGGCATGCGGCCCCACGAGCGTGTCGGCGCGCTGCAGGGCGCGCGACAGGTCTTGCGTGTCGGCGGACGGTGCCTGGTGATCGAATCCGCTCCGCGCGGCGGGCTCGGCGCGCTGTTTTCGGGCCGGACGCTCGACCCCCACTACCGCACGCACGGGGGTGCGGAGGCGGCGCTCCTGGCCGAGGGCTTCAAGCCGGTGCGCACGCTCGCCGAGCGAGACGGGCTGCTGTTCACCGAGGGCCTGAAGCCGGACGCGGCCGAATAGAGGCGCGTCCTGGCGCGGTCCCCGGCGCGCGGCCTGACCTCTCGGGAGCACACAGGTGTCTCGCACGGTGGCCAACCGCCAGCCAAACAGACAGGAGTGGCGTCAAACACCCGATAAAACCGGGCATTCCCGGCGTGGCGCGGGCGGAGGCGGCGGCAAGGCTTTTGCTTATCGGTGAAATGGGTATGACTCCGTCTGAATCGACACCCACCGACGCGGTCGCGGGTGCTCCACCCTTGGCTGACGTGTTCTCGGCCGACGAGCTCGCACGCGCGGCCGGAGTGCCGCCGCGTCAGGTACGCACGTTGATTCGCCAGGCCGCCATTCCCAGCATTGATGGCGTACTCGTCGCCGGTGCGGACGCCCTCCGGGCCTGTCAGGCCCTGCGTCGCGGTCAGTTGTCTGTCCGCCCAGTGGAGCCGGGCATCGGGCTCCTCTCGCGGCACCGGGCCAGGTCGACGCCTGCGGGGCAGACTACACCGCTCTCCCTGCTTGTTTCAGGGTCTGTGCACGGCTTGGTGCTGGCGGTTGTGCTCGTCATGGCGACCACGGCGGTGCCGAGCGCGCGACCGGAGGCATCCCCAGAGACGGCCCCGGACCTCGTCCAGTTGGTGTTCGTGGCGGAACCCGGACCAGGCGGGGGGGGCGGGGGCGGCGGGCGCCGGGACCCGTCGCCACCACCACCGGCAGAGCGGGTGGGGTCACACACGGTCAGCAGCCCGTTGCCACGCCGCGAACCACCCAGGCTCGCCCCCCCGCGGGCCAAGCCGAAACCGAGACCACCGCTCGAGCGGGAACCGCTGCCTGAGCTCCTCGCCCCGTTGGCGGCGGTCGGGGCGGACACGCGAGACGTGTCCGGTCTACTCAGTCGGGTCGTGGACCCACCCGTGGCCCTGCCGGCACCGGTCGATGACAGCCGTGGTGCCGGAACCGGAGGCGGGGTCGGCAGCGGCGCCGGCCTCGGTGTCGGTGAGGGGACCGGACGCGGCGTTGGGCCCGGTGACGGAGGCGGCACCGGTGGTGGACCGTACCGACCGGGGAGCGGCATCGAGCCGCCGGGACTCTTGCGTGAAGTAGCCCCCGATTACACCCAACAGGCGCGCCGGGCGGGCCTCGAAGGAGAGGTTCTGCTGGAGATGGTCGTGACTGCCGACGGCACCGTCACCGACGTGCGCGTGATACGACGGCTCGGGGCCGGGCTGGACGAACGCGCTGTCGCCGCGGTGCGACAGTGGCAATTCTCGCCGGCGCTGCGACATGGCACGCGGGTCGCCGTACTCGTCGAAGTGGCGGTGGAATTCAGACTGCGCTAGTGGGGACACCAGTATGGGAGAAACGATGGATATCGCCCTGGTCAGTGTGGCCGCGATCTCGTTAACGATGGCCTTCGCCATGGGCATCGTGGCCTGGCGGGTCATTCGGGAAGAGCGACGCCGTTCGGACGCCCGGGTCGCCTCGCTGTTGACCCAGCTCGGGCGCCCCCCGGACCCCTCGAGCGATATGTCATCCGGGCCGCACACGCACGGGTGGGTCCCGCCCCCGCCTCTCGAAACGGCCGCGCCAGACCCACTATCCGAGCCGCGGTCACGCCGGCTGTTTGCCGCAGTGACTGGCCCTTCGGTGTCGCTGCGTCCGTTCCTGGCCACTCTTGCCGGGGTGGGCGTCGTCCTGGCGCTGGGGACCGTCGCGATGCTGTCTGGCCGCGACACCCCTCCACCCGGCCTGTCCGAACGGGCAACCCCCGTCGAGCTGCTCTCGCTCGCGCACGCCAAGCAGGGTGAGTATCTGGCCATAACCGGGGCCGTGCGAAACCCGACCGACGGCGTGGACCGAGGACGGCTGAGCGTCATGGCCAGCGTCTTCGATCGGGATGGCACGCTGATCGGGACCGGGCAGACACCGCTGCCGGTGCGAGCGCTGGCCCCGGGCAGCGAGACGCCATTCACGATTTCGATGCCAGACGCCGACCGCATCAACCGCTATCGGATCAGTTTCGCGCAGGACCAGATTGGTGTCCCCCATATTGATCGCCGAGAGACGCCTGACATGGCCGCGACTACACCGGTGGCTGGAGGTCAGCCATGACCAGCCGTCTGACGTGTGCCGTGCTCGCACTGGCGACGATCCCGATTATCCTGACCGGTCAGCAACCGCCCCGAGATGCCGACCCGGCCCCGGAGGCCTCTGCCGACGCCCAACGGTTCGTCTTCCGCACCGGGGTCGACCTGATCAACGTCACCGCGACGGTCACTGACGCCCGTGGACGGTTCGTCCCCGGACTCACCCGGGACGACTTCACCATCTACGAGGATGGCGAAGAGGTGGAGGTCACCCAATTCAGCAACGAGCGCGTCCCGGTCAGCTTGGGTATTGCGCTCGACACGAGCGGGAGCATGGAAGGCCGGAAGATGGACGCGGCCCGCACTGCCCTCGACCGCTTCCTGTACGACCTGCTGGCTCCGGACGACGAGATCTTCTTGTACGAGTTCAACTACACGCCCGAGTTGCTTCAGGACTGGACCGCCGACCGGGACCGCCTCAGTCGCGCCCTCCGTGGCATCCGTCCTCGAGGCGGTACGGCGATGTACGACGCTGTGGCGGAATCATTACCCCGTGTCGCGGAAGGACAGCATCGGAAGAAAGCGCTGCTGGTCATCTCCGACGGCAACGACACCAATAGCGAGATCGACCTCAGAAGCCTTCGCCAGCTCATCCGGGAAAGCGAGGCGCTCGTCTATGCCATCGGGATCGACGGCGATGCGCGTCGCACCGGTTGGAACCCCCGTGGTCGGTCCGTCCCCATCCCGTCTCCCGGACGCATCCCCAGCCCCTTTCCATTTCCGGGCGGCGGACGCCAGGCGCCCCAGTTTCCACGGGGACGCACCGCGGGGGGCGGGAATCAGGACGACCGGGTGAACGTGTCCGCGCTGCGAGACCTGACCGACGACAGCGGCGGCCGAACGGAGATCGTCCGAGACGTCGGCGATCTCGACCCGGCCACCGCCGGCATCGCCCGCGAACTGAGCCAACAGTACTATCTGGGCTATCCATCCCCGTCGGAACAGGACGGTGGCTGGCACGCCATCCGGGTCGAGGTGCGAAACTCGGCCTACCGGGTCCGAGCCCGACGGGGGTATACCGCCTCGCCCTGACGAGTGGTGGGCGAACCCTCGCGCGCCCGAAACCGCCACGCACCCCTCTGCTATCATCCGGCGCGTGGAATTGCTCACCGCGGTCGGTCTCAGTCTCGTGGGCAGCGGGGGCGGCGTGCTCCTCGCATCGCCGTTGCTGCTGCTGCGGCGCAGCGCGCGACTTCAGATCGTCCCCGACCTCATCAGCTATGCCGTGGGCACGTTGCTCGGCGTCGCGCTGCTCAAGCTCGTTCCGGAGGCGCTCGAGTTGCTCCAGGCGACGGCGGCGCTGGGCACACTGCTCGCAGGCATCCTGACGTTCTTCATGCTTGAAAAGCTGGTCCTCTGGCGGCACTGTCACACCGCCGACTGCGACGCGCACGAGACCAGCGCCACGCTGATTCTGATTGGCGGCGGACTGCACAACTTCACCGACGGCGCCATCATCGGCGCGGCCGTGCTCACGTCGCTTCCCCTGGGACTCACCACGGCCGTGGCGGTCGCGGCCCACCAAATCCCGCAAGAGGTGGGTGACTTCGCGATTCTGCTCGACGCCGGGTACTCGCGCTCACGCGCCTTCGTGCTCAACGCCGTATCAGCGTCGACCTGCGTGATGGGGGCCGGCGCGGTCTACATCGCGACCGGCGCGGCTCCCAACGCGCTCCCCTACGTGCTGGCGTTCGCGGCCGGCAGCTTTCTCTATGTCGCCATGTCTGACCTGATCCCGGGCCTGCACCGCGAGGCCGTGGACGTCGGCGCGGTTCGTCAAGTGGTGATGATCGGGCTCGGCGTCGGCACCATCGTGCTGCTGTAGGTTTTCGGGCGGGGCATCCCATCTGGGCGCCGCGCCCGAAAACCGCTCCGCAACGGCGGGGCGCGCATTCTCGCGCGCCTTCGCCTGGTCAGACAGGCGCCTGTCAGAAACCCCCGCGGACGTTCTTCAGCAACCTGCGAGCCGGCCATCACCTTGGGCGGGGCGGGCGGGAATATCGGGGCTGACCGATGGGTCTGTAGTACTGTGAAAGTACGGTCCATGTGGACATCACGATGCGTGCGGGCGGTCGTTCCGGGCCTGGCCATCGTCGCGATGGTGGCGCAGGGGACGGCGCTCGGCCAGACTCGTGACGCTGGCGCCACGCCCACGAGGCAACCTTTCGCGCCCCCGCGAGACACGCCCGCTCAGGACACACTCAACGGATCGGCCACGCTCTACGGTCGCGTGGTGACCGCCGACACCGGGGCCGCGGTCAAACGTGCGGTCGTGTCGCTGCAGGGCGAGAACATTCGGGGCCGGCGCCGAGCAGAAACCGACGAGGCCGGCGGCTACATCTTCACCGATCTGGTCGCCGGACGATACACGGTCACGGTCAGCAAAGCGGGCTTTATCACCCTCGCCTTCGGTCAGAAACACCCCCGCCAGCCGGCGCTCCCGATTCAGGTCGATGCGAACACCCAACTCGAAGGGGTGAACATCGCATTGCCCCGGGGATCGGTCCTGACGGGAACGCTGTGGGATGAAGACGGCGAGCCGATGGCCCGCGTCCTGGTGCTCGCCTCGCGCTACGTGTATCGCCAGGGCGAGCGCCGGATCGAACCGGCCGGCACCGATCAAACCGACGACCGGGGCCAGTTCCGTGTGTTCGACCTCGAACCGGGTGACTACTTCGTCAGCGCCACGCTGAATCAGCGGCCGGGTGGCGGCCGGGGCGGGTTCGGCGCTCCGCGCGGCGCGGTCGGACCAATTGGCCGGGGGGGAGTCAGACCGGCCGGACCGTTCGCCAATCAGGGCGCCAACGCGGAACCTACCGGCTTTGCGCCCACCTACTACCCCGGTGTCACCGAAATCCGTCAGGCTCAACCGCTCACCCTCGGGCTGAGCCAAGTGATGGGCGGTATCGACTTCGCCGCGCAGTTCGTCCCGATGGCGCGGGTCGCCGGTCTGGCGATCGCCCCGGACGGATCGCCCGCGGCCGGTGTCCAGATCATGCTAACCCCGGCCGACGCCACGGGGCGCATGCCGGGCAATGTGATGGGTGGCCGTGTCTCTCAGGACGGCTCTTTCGAGGTGAGCAACGTCCCGCCCGGTCGGTACAGAGTGGAGGCGCTGGCCGGCCGAGGACGACGAAATCGCGAGCAGGTCTTCGCGAATCACGAAATCACGGTCGCGGGACAAGACGTCACCGACGTGACCCTCATGCTCCGACGTGGCGCCCGGATCAGCGGCACGCTGGAATTCAGCGGCAGCCCGACCGTGACGCCGTCCGTCGAACGAGTGACGATCACGGCCACCCCGCTCGTCTCACCCGAAGTCCGGAGACGAAGCGAGTCCGGTGCCCGTGTCGAGCCAGACAGCAGTTTCGTCCTCAGCAACATCGGTCCGGGCCCCCGGCTGATCCGAGTCTTCGGGGTCCCGGACGGGTGGCAGCTGGAGGCGGTCCACCTCGAAGGACGCGACGTCATTGACACCCCGCTCGAGTTCCGTGGTGAAACGTCGATCGACCACGTCGTGCTCGTGCTCACCGACCAGATCGCCGAACTCACCGGCACGGTGCAGGATGACACCGGCGACGCCCTGACGGACTTCACCGTGATCGCCTTTCCCAGCGACGAGCGACTGTGGCAGCCCCGCTCCAGGCACATCCTGGCGTCCCGACCTGACCAGAACGCACAATACCGGCTCCGCGGACTGCCACCCGGCGACTATCTCCTCGCCGCGGTCGAGGTCGTCGAAGAAGGTGAGTGGTTCGAACCTCGATTCCTCGAGGAGCTACGCCGCCGCGCGACCCGAGTGACCCTCCGAAGCGGCGAAATCCAACCGTTGAACCTCGCGCTCGAAGCCGCACGCTAGGTTTCCAGGCGAGGCGCCCGTCTGGCAAGGCGCGACGAGGCAGCAGCCAGGTGGGCGCCCCGCCCGGCCGGGCGGGGGCGACCGACGAAGCAACGCCGTCCAGGCGGGCGCCTCGCCTGGAAACGCCCGATCGACGGCGCCGGTATACTCTGACGGCCGCCATGTCCTCCGCTCCCCGCCTCGTCCTCATTGACGGCAACAATCAGATGTACCGGGCGTATCACGCCATCCGCGACCTGACGGGTCCGGACGGGCGCTCGACAAACGCGGTCTACGGCTTCATTACAATGCTCCGGAAGCTGATCACCGACCACGAGCCTGAGCGCATGGCGGCGGCGTTCGACCTGCGTGGACCCACCTTCCGCAACCAGCTTGACGACGAGTACAAGGCCAACCGACGGCCGATGCCGGAAGACCTCGTTGAACAGGTCGAGGCCGTGCACGAGGCATGCCGAGCCCTCGGTGTGCCGATTGTGACCCACCAGGGCTTCGAAGCCGACGACGTCATCGGCACCCTGGCCACACGCGCGGCGGCGACTGGACTCGACGTGGTCATCGTCACGGGCGACAAAGACTTTTTCCAGCTCGTAGACGACCGCATCAGCGTGTTCAACCCGCGGGACGACGGGACCTGGTACGACGCCGAAGGGGTGAAGGAGAAGTTCGGCGTGCGCCCGGACCAGGTCGTCGACGTGCTGGCGTTGATGGGCGACAGCAGCGACAACATCAAGGGCGTCCCCGGGATCGGCGAAAAGGGTGCCCGAGAGCTGGTGACGAACTTCGGCCCACTCGACGAACTGCTCGCGCGGGCGTCAGAGCTCCCGAAGAAGAAATATCGCACGGCGCTAACCGACCATGCGGACGACGCTCGCCACAGCCGCGACCTCGTGCAGATCCGACTCGACGTCCCTGTGCCGGACGAACCAGACGCGTTTCGCTACCTCGGCCCGGACCGCGAGCGCTGTTTCACCCTGTTTTCCGCGTTGGGATTCAAGTCGCTGCTGAATGACTATGCGCCAACAGCAGAGACCGTCGTCACGGATTACCGGATCGTCAACGAGGTCGGCGACCTCGACGCGCTGGCCAAGACCTTGCGCGGAGCTGGCCGGTTCGGATTGCACGTGCTGACCGTCTCCGGGCCCCCGTCCCGCGACCGAATCGTCGGATTGTCGTTCTCGTCGACTCCTCGGTCGGCCTGCTACATCCCGCTTGCGGGTCACGGGCTCGACCTGAGCGGCAGTCTCGATGACCGTACCGTGTTCGACGCGCTACGGCCAGTGCTCGAAGACTCGGACGTCCGCAAGGTGGGACACGACCTGAAACGGGAGCTGTTGTGGCTGGCGGCCTGCGACATTGAACTCCGAGGCCTGGAGTTCGACACGATGCTCGCGAGCTATCTCCTCGATGCGACGCGCGCGACGCCGACGCTGGAGACCGTGGCGCTCGAAGTGATCGGCTATCAGGCCCTGACCGCCGAGTCGGTCCGAGGCAAGGGCGCCAAGGCACCCGGCTTTGACCAACTCCCCCCCGATGGCGTGTTGGCCTTTGCCTGCGAGCGTGCCGACTTGCCGTTGCAGGGGGCGGACGTGGTGCGGGCCCAGCTTGACGACGAAGACCTGGGAACGCTCTATCGCGAACTGGAACATCCGCTGGTGCCGGTGCTGGCTGCGATCGAAACCAACGGCATACGGGTCGACACGGATGCCCTGGCGGCGCAGTCGCAACGGATGGACGCCGAACTCGCGGACCTGCAGACACGGATTTTCACGTTGGCCGGTGAGGAGTTCAACATCAACTCGCCGCGTCAACTCTCGGCCATTTTGTTCGACAAGCTGGCGCTCCCGTCCCGGAAGAAGACGGGGAAAACACGCGTCGCCTCCACGTCGGCCGACGTACTCGAGGAGCTCGCCGCGCAGCACGAACTGCCGCGACTCATCGTCGAGTGGCGCGGCATCAAGAAACTCAAAGGCACCTATGTCGACGCCTTGCCGCAACTGGTGCGCCCCGAAACCGGTCGGGTGCACACCTCGTTCAACCAGGCGGTCGCGGCCACCGGACGTCTGAGCAGCAGCGATCCCAATCTGCAGAACATCCCAATCCGCACGCCGCAGGGCCGTGACATTCGACGCGCGTTCATCGCTCGCGACGGGCACCGGCTCATTTCGGCCGACTACTCACAGATCGAGCTGCGCGTGCTGGCCCATCTGTCGGAGGACAGCGCGCTCATCGAGGCGTTCGTCCGCGACGAGGACATTCACGACCAGACGGCACATCGGGTGTTCGGAGACAACAGCGACCTTGACCCGCACGAGCTGCGACGGCGCGCGAAGATCATCAATTACGCGCTGCTCTATGGGAAAACGGCGTTCACGCTGTCTCGCGACATCGGGGTGCCCCCCAAGGAGGCGCAAGCGTTCATCGACGCCTACTTCGCGGGCTACCCCCAGGTCCGCGGGTTCCTGGATCGCATCGTCGAAGAGGCTCGGGAGACAGGCGAGGTCCGGACGATGTTCGGCCGGCGACGACTCGTGCCGGAACTGCGCAGCCGCAACGGACAGATCCGGGCCGCGGCGGAGCGCGCCACCGTGAACATGCCGATCCAGGGCAGCGCCGCCGACATCTTAAAACGAGCGATGATCGATCTGGCAAACCGGCTGCCCCCCTCGTCGCCGATGATCTTGACCGTGCACGACGAGTTGGTGCTGGAGGTCCCGGCCGACGAGGCTGACGCGGTGGCGGCGCTGGTCCGAGACCGGATGGCACAGGCGGCGCACCTTCGAGTGCCGCTCACGGTTGGCCTCGGTATCGGTCCGAACTGGATGGACGCCAAAGCCTAGGTTCTCCGACGAGGCGCGCACCTGCGCGCCTCGCGGCCGCGGAGTGGGGCACTCGGGGTCCCCACGTAGCGGTCGCGGGGGTTCGGGGCGCAGCCCCGTCTAAAGGGGTCGCGCCCGCGTGGACGGCGTTGCTTCCTCGGTCACATGCCGCCTGCATGCTCCCTCGTCGCGCCTTGCCACGCAGACGCCTCGTCGGAAAACCCCCTCTGACGTTTATTAGCAACCTGCTAGTTTTCGCGCCGATCCGTCCACCTCGGCAGGAAACCGCTCTTCGTCGTTTCTTTGCAACCACTTAGCCTAGGCCAGGGCCCTGAGCGGGCCCTGAGCCGGCGGGGTTGTATAATCCGGGTGCTACATGGCGGCACCCACATCGATTGCACGGTCCGAGCACAACCTCTCCAGCCGCAATATCGACGACGACGCGCTGAAGGTCATCCGCAGACTCCAGCAGAACGCGTTCGAGACCTACCTCGTCGGCGGTGGCGTCCGCGACCTGCTCCTGGAACGGCGGCCGAAGGATTTCGACCTCGGCACGTCGGCGCATCCGAACCAGATCAAGAAGCTGTTCCGAAACTGCTGGATCATCGGGCGGCGGTTCCGTCTGGCGCACATCAAGTTCGGCGCCAAGACCCTGGAGGTCGCCACGTTTCGGAAGAAGGTGCCGCCAGAAACCGACACCGAACGGAAGGCGCGTGAGGCGGAACAGGCCGCCAGACGGGAGGCGGCGTCCCGCGATGGCACCAAGCCCAGGCGGGTCATTCCTCGGGACAATACCTTCGGCACCGCCGAGGAAGACGCGTTTCGCCGCGATTTCACGATCAACGCGTTGTTCTACGACGCGTCGAACCGCTCGATCCTCGACTACGTCGGCGGCATGGAGGATATCCGGAGCCGCACAATCAGAAGCATCGGCGACCCGAACGAGCGTTTTCTGGAGGATCCGGTGCGCATGTTGCGGGCGGTCGTCCTCGCGGCCCGGCTCGATCTCTCGATCGATCCGGCCGTCAGCGCGGCCATCCGCAAGCACCGGGGCGAGATCGTACACAGCTCCCCCGCCCGGCTCGTAGAAGAGCTCTACAAAATCGCCCGTAGCGGCTCGTCCGAACAAATCGTCCGTGATCTGAGTGACACCGGGTTACTGCGCCACATCGCGCCGGAACTCGACCGAGCCCGGTCCGATGCGCTTTGGCGGTCGCTGGGGGCACTGGACCGCTACCGGCGACGCTTCGACGACAGCCCGCCGAGCCTCTGCAACGCGGTGCTGCTCGGGAGTCTGGTCTCCTCGTTCACTGCCATCGAGCGGCCCCATCGGCGCGCCGCCCGGGAGCCGCTGTCGAAGCGGCCACTGGAGGTCGCGCTCGGCGTGCTACCGGTCGCGAGACGGGACGTGGAGCGTCTCCGCCAAATTGTCGATCTACACGGACGTCTGACAGGCGCGCCGCTCTCTCCCCGCGCCAAACGGACGCTGACACACCGCTCGGCGTTCGCGGACGTGCTCACCTGGATAGAGATTCACGGCGACAGCCCGGAGCTGGCCGAACAGTGGCGGGCCGAGGCGGCTTCTCAGGCGGACACCTCGGACGACGCGCCCCGCCCCCGGAGACGCCGACGGCGACGCCGACGACGCGGGCCCCGGAGTGGTGAGGGAGGCGGAGAACCGAGCGCCGGCGGAGAGACGCCATCCGACGGGTAACCGGGTCTATGCCTCTCACCCAAGCAGGATGCCGGTCACCCGGACGAACGACATACCGACTCCCACGACGGCGATCGCGATAAAGCCAAGTGAGGCGAGCAGCACCCAACTGCTGTCTTGGCGGTCGTCATCCAGCGGCATGAGTTGCGCGGCGATCCAGCCGGCCGCGAAACCGCCACCGTGGGCCCAGTTGTTGATCCCCGGCATGATGAAGCCGAACACGCCCAAAATGATCGCCCACTGCCAGAGCTGCTGCGTCATCACGGAACTGCCCCGACGACGCCCGTAGACAATCAGGGCGGCCAGCAGCCCGAAAATGCTCCCCGACGCGCCGACCGTGGGCACTCCACTCATCACGTTCGAGGCCAGAAAACTGCCGGCGCCGGCGATGTTGAACAACAGAAAGGCACGCCCTGGGCCGTAGACCTCGGCCACCCCCGGACCGAGGTTCCGGATCCACATCACGTTGAACACGATGTGCAGCAGGCTCCCGTGCAGGTACATGGCGGTGAATATCGTCCACCACCATCCTTGATCCCAGGCCAGCCCACCCGTCATCCCGAGTTGCCACAGCGCGCGTCCGCCCGGCGAGAGGATCGACATCAGCCCACCGGCCTGAAAAATCGCTTC
>Ga0310122_10000786_pt1 | contig 20130 bp, 14 predicted proteins | sample CB6_Bottom_1051__FD_203503 | JGI IMG/M metagenome (GOLD analysis project Ga0310122, IMG submission 203503) | Marine microbial communities from Western Arctic Ocean, Canada - CB6_Bottom_1051 | ecosystem: Environmental > Aquatic > Marine > Oceanic | place: Canada: Western Arctic Ocean | collected...
TGCAATCCAAGATGCCACTTGCCGACCCCGCTGGTGCGGTATCCGGACGCAGCCAGCAGCGATGGCAATGTGGTCCTATCCGCATCGATCAGTGCTCGAGAACGCCCCATCAGAACACCACTGCGCAAACGAGTACGCCAGGCGTAGCGTCCGGTGAGCACGCCGTAACGTGTCGGAGTACACACCGATGAGGGGGAGTGCGCATCGGTGCATCGGACCCCCTCGGCAGCGATTCGATCGAGTGATGGAGTCTCCAGCAATGAATCTGGACCCGCTCCCGCCGGGTCTCCCCAGCCAAGATCATCGGCCAGGATCAATACGATGTGAGGAGCGGCGCTGGAGTCCTGACGCTGGATCGCGATTCCCTGGCACCCGAGCGCGCATCCGAACATCAGCACCAGGATGAGCCGGTCAAATGTCAGCAAAACGGATTTCAATGGCAAGCCCCCCTCGCAGGGAGAATGGTATCCCAACCCAACTGCGACCAGAACTACCTCTCGAGGGAACGCTGCTCGATGCGAATCGCCATCACATCGCCAGGGCCATCCGAATCGGTCCGATGGAAAAGAAAGGCCCCCGGGCGCCAGGCGCCCAGGGGCTGAGGAGGTGTTCAGATCGGTTGCAGCTCAGGCCGCAGGAAGTTTCTCGGTCGAAAATCCATTCTCCCGGGCGTATTCGTGCAGTTCCAGACGAAGACGACTGCGTGCCCGGGAAATCCGCGACCGGATCGTTCCCAGCGGAACCGATAGTTTGTCGGCGATTTCCCGGTATCCGAGTCCATCCAGATCACACAACAGCAGCGGTTCGCGGAAGTCGTCCGAGAGTTTATCGATCGCCGCCCGTACCCGATCTCCGAGCAGATCGAGACACGGCTCAGCGCCCTTTTCGAGACGTTGCTGTTCCTTCTCGACTTCCCATGAAATCATCGGCGAACGCGGTTGGGTGACATCGACATCCTCATGAAAGGGTCGCCGCTTGTGCATTCGACAGAGATCGATGAAGCGGTTCTTACAGATCCTGAACAGCCAGGAACGGCAATTGGAGCCGGATTTGAAGGACTTGAAGCCGCGCAGGGCTCTGATCAATGTATCCTGGAGCAGATCCTCGGCGCCGGAAGTCTCTCTCACCAGCGATATCGCAAATGCCCGGACCGCACCGAGATGGGGTAATACCGCCGATTCGAAGCGATGATGATCACCCCCTTTGGGGCCAATGGTGACCAGATCTGGGCTCTCGAGGGTCGATGAGTTCATTTTTCCACTCTTCTCACGTTTCTCGAGCGGGTACGCAAGAAACAGTGCATATGCCATGCCAATCGCTCTTGAAGCGATGAGCAGGGAGACAGGGCCTCCGGAAGTCTATAAACTCCCTCGGAATCGACAGATCTCCCGATCGACCCCGAACGGAGTACAGGTTGGCACTTGCAAGCAACCGATCCTTCATCGCGCTGACTTGCACCCAGTTACTGGGGGCTTTCAACGACAATGTATTCCGTCAGTTCATCCTGCTGATCGCTCTCAACGTCACTGTCAGCTGGTTGCCGGTCGACGGACAATCGATGGCGATGGGGGTCTTCTCACTTCCTTTCGTCCTGTTCGCCATCCTCGGTGGCTCCATCGGGGATCGCTTTCGCAAGCGCAGCGTCATCGTGGCAGCAAAGATGCTGGAGATCGGCGTGATGGCCCTCGGCATGGCCGCCTTTGCCCTGCAGGGGATCGACCCCAATCTTTCGATCATCGCGATGCTCGGTGTGCTGTTCCTGATGGGAACCCAGAGCGCTTTCTTTGGACCCTCGAAGTACGGAATCCTGCCCGAGATGGTCAACGAGAAGGATCTGACGCGCGCCAATGGCATCGTCAGCATGACCACCAACGTGGCGACCATCCTCGGAACCGTGGTGGCAGGGCTCATCTACACCTACCTCTCCGCGGGACATCCCTACTGGTGGAGTGGCTTCTTCTTCATCACGGTGGCACTGGTGGGATGGCGTTCTTCCCTCTTCATCGGTGAGGGTCGTCCCGCCGCCGATCCCCAGCGCCCACTTCGCTGGAATCCCATCGATGGATTGCGGGAGGTGAAATTCCTGTCCGAGGACCGCGCTCTTCTCGGCGCCGTGCTGGCGACAGGTTGGTTCTTCCTGGTCGGAGCACTGGCCCTCTCGGTACTGAACGTCTGTGGTAAGGAAGTGCTGGATCTGGGAGATGGGGGGTCACGCCTGTTCTTCTTCGTCGCCAGCGGAATCGCCATCGGTAGCCTGCTGGCCAGCCGGCTCTCCGGCGACCACATCGAGATCGGTATCGTCCCCATCGGCGGAATCCTGATGACCTGTGGCTTCGCAGCGGTGCCGTTCGTCAATGAAACGCTGCTGGCGTATGGGATCGCCCTGGTAGTGGCAGGAATCGGCGGCGGATTGTACCTGGTTCCGCTGGCGGCCTTCGTTCAGGACCGGGCAACGGGCAAGGAGAAGGGGCGAATCCAGGGAGCCCAGGAGATGGTCACCTTCCTGTTCATCTTCGCATCTGCGATCGTCTTCGAGGTGTTCCGCAATGAACAACTGATGGCACTGAGCCCCGAGGGAGCCGTATTCGCTCTGGCTGCGCTTTCACTGATCGGAACTCTCGGAGTCTGCCTGGCGGTTCCACACATTTCGATTCGATTCCCTCTGTGGATACTGGTCCATTCCTTATATCGAGTAACGGTCATCGGAGGAGAGAAGATTCCACGACGCGGAGGAGTGCTCATCGTTGTCAACCATCTCTCCTATGCAGATCCATTCCTGGTCGGATCTGCAGTACCGCGCTTCGTTCATTTCCTGGCTCACCGTCAATTCAGCGGCAAGTCTCTGATCGGAATGGCAACGGGATTGATGCGTGCCATTCCCGTCTCCAAGGACGATGGACCCAGGACCATCCTCAAAGCCCTCGACGAGGCGGGAAAGCGCGCCGAAGAAGGCAACGTGGTCTGCATCTTCGCCGAGGGAGGCATCTCACGCACAGGTAACCTGCTGCCCTTCTCGAAGGGGTTGGAACGAATAGCACGCAGGGGGAATGTGCCCATCGTTCCGATGTACCTCGATCGGGTCTGGGGCAGTATTTTCTCGTTCCGCGGCAAACGCTTCTTCTTCAAGCGCCCACTACGAATTCCCTACCCCATCACCGTTGCCATCGGAGATCCTCTCGACCCGAACACCTCCGCCAGAGAGGTCCGTCAGGCGGTTCAGGAGTTGAGTTCGGTGGCACTCGACTCGCGCAAGGAACAGGGAGTCACTCTCGCCACCCGTTTCCTCACCTCTGCTCGCAGATCGCCGAGGAGAATCGCCTCCATCGAGCTCGACAGATCTGTCACCTACCGAAAATTCCTGATCCTCGTGCTGCTGCTACGGCGAAAACTACGGGCCAGATTTGCCGATCAGAGCCACATCGGGGTGATCCTGCCGGCTGGAATCGGAGCTGCCGCTGCAAACATCGCCATCGCACTGATGGGCAAAGTCGTCACGAACCTGAACTTCACTGCCGGAGACGATGCACTTCGCTCTGCCTGTAAACAGACCGGACTGAAGACGATCATCTCCGCACAGATGTTCCTCGACAAGATCGATCTCGATCCAAATAAATTCGCGCCTGACGTGGAGATGATCGATCTTCCGAAACTATTGAAGAGAGAGGTCACTACTGGCGACAAAGTCATGGCATTGCTCACTGCCCTGTTGCCATCTTTCATCCTGCGAAGACTACCCGGCGTTCCGCAGGATCCCGATCAGGATGTCTCCGTGATGTTCTCTAGTGGCTCGACCGGCACACCCAAGGGAGTTCGCCTCACACACCACAACATTCTTTCCAATGTCCGAAGCATCTCCCAGGTCTTCGATGTCGACAACCAGGATCGAGTGGTTGGATCGTTGCCATTCTTCCATGTCTTCGGCTACACGGTGACACTCTGGTTCCCCCTCGCCAACGCCATCGGAGCCATCTATCACCCGAATCCTATGGATACCGATGCACTGGCAACCCTCACCCGTGAACACAAGGGCACCATCTTCCTCTCGACTCCGACCTTCTATCGCACCTACCTGAGGAAATTCAAACCCGAGGATTTCCAGACGGTTCGCCTCGCCGGTGCCGGGGCCGAAAAGTTGAAGGCGTCCCTGGCAGAGGCCTGGGAAAAAAAATTCAACTGCCCGCTGCTAGAGGGATACGGTTGCACCGAACTGAGCCCCGTCGTGTCCGTGAATCTTCCCGACCTGAAGGGAAGTCATGTTCCCCAGAAAACCCGGAAGTTCGGAAGTATCGGCATGCCAATTCCCGGCGTGGTCACCAGGATTGTCGATCCCGACACCATGGAAGAGGTGGAGCCGGGCACTTCTGGATTGCTGCTCATCAAGGGGCCCAGTGTCATGCACGGATACCTGGGCAGAGATGATCTGACAAAGGAGGCCTTCCTGGGGGAATGGTACAAGACCGGAGACATCGCGAAGATGGACAAAGAGGGTTTCCTCAGCATCACCGATCGACTCTCGCGCTTCTCGAAACTCGGAGGAGAAATGGTTCCACATATCCTCATCGAGGAGGCACTCCAGGAACTCGTCGATCTCCATCTCGACTCAGAATCGGAAGAGGGCAGTGAATCCCAGGTCGCAGTGACTGCTGTTTCCGACGAAGCCAAGGGTGAGAAGTTGATCGTGGTCCACGGGCCGCTTCCGATTGCCCCAACCCAATTGATCGAGGAACTGAGAGCTAAAGAGGTACTGCCGAATCTGTGGATTCCCAGGCCAGATTCATTCATCGAGGTGGCCGGGATTCCGACGCTAGGAACCGGCAAGGTAGATCTGAAGGCACTAAAGAAGATTGCCACCGATGCTTACGGCAAAGATTCTGGATGACGATCCTCCCGTCTGCATCTTCGGGTACGGTATCGTCATGACCACAGATGCCGAACCCCGGAAGAACTCTGAGCCCGCGGATGATCTCGGACTCCGAGAATTCCAGCAACTCATCGAGGCAACCTACTTCGAGAAGGATTCCGCACGGGGACTCGAGGGTTCCTTCATGTGGTTGGTGGAAGAAGTTGGAGAACTGGCCAGGGCATTGAACTCTCCGACCTCGAACACCACCGAAGAGCGGCAGGAATTCGCAGACGTGCTGGCATGGATCGCTTCCATCGCTTCCATACGAGGGATCGATCTGGCCGGTTGTGTCCGGGAGAAGTACGGCAACGGGTGTCCACGCTGCCAGAAAAGTCCGTGCATCTGTACGCATCGGTCTGGAGAAGAACTTTGATACCGAGGCAGTTGGGCACACTGGATCGATATATTCTCAAGGAGTTGTTGCTGAACTTCTGCTACAGCCTGATGTTCATGTCCTTGCTGGTCTCCATCGTGTCTGCGATGAAAGCGGTCCACTCCGGTTACTCCATCGGAATCGTCCTGCCGTGGTTGAGAGATAGCCTCCTCTACAGTCTCTACTTCACCACACCCATCTCGATTCTCGTCGCGTGCACGCTGGTATACGGTCGTTTCGTGGCTGATCGTGAATTCACCGCCACGCTCGCCAGCGGTATCTCGCCGTTTCGACTGTTCCTGCCGATGGCAGCTCTAGCGATTCCGGTGGGAACTCTCATGCTGTTGACCCAGTCCACCATCCTCCCGGAACTTCAGCACCGAAAACAAGACCTCGGCCGCTTTCTGGTAAAGCAGCTCGAAAACCTTGGCGAAGGGAAGATGGGACAGTTACGCCTCGATGATCAAGGTGGCGTCGTCCACTGGTACGAGATCCGGGGAGGCCGTTACCTGACCGATGTCTACATCGAAAAGCAGTTGAGTATTGGATCCGATTCATCAGGAGGAGCAGGAGCGGTTGCCACCATAGGGCAACTGGAACAAACTCCGGCCACGAAGATCCTGGCACAGCGTGCTCAACTGACTGTCGATGATGAGGCAGAGGTGATTCGACTTACCCTGATCGGCGTCGACATGAAATTCCCGGTGAGTGAAGTCGCACCTGAAAATCGTGACTTCCTCGACTGGCGCTTCGAAACAATCCTGTTCGATCAATTCAACGTCGATTTTCCCATAAACTCGATCCAGAGGCGGCTGAACGACCTCCCGACAACCGAGTTGAAGACCAAGATTGCCGAAAATCTCGAAACGGTTCGGCTCAAGGAACTCGAGATCGCCGAGGCAGAAGATCCAGCCATCATCGAACCTGCGCGTTTGGCGATGGCAAAAGCGTTGCGAACTGCCCGGCGTGGAGATACCGAGATCTGGAGACGTCGAGCCATGGCGCTGGCGGTATTGACCTTCTCTCTGCTGGGATTCCCCATCGCCTTGCTGACGAGAACCACGCAGAAGTTAGTGCCCTTCTTCTTCGGAATCCTGGCGGTGATGGCACTCTTCTTCCCGCTGACCTATGGAGGGATCCAGTTCACTCGTGCCACGGGAGTACCGGCCTGGAGCACCGTGATGTCCGGTAATTACGTTCTGTTCGCCATCGCGTTGTATCTGCTCTCGCGACTACGGACCATCAGATGAGAGCTCTCATTCAATGGGTAACGGATCGTTTGCCGCTTCGAACCATCGACCGCTATCTGATGAAGCAATTCATGATCGCCTGGGGCATCTGTGCTTTCGCAGTGTTCGGCCTCTTCAGCGTCGTCGATGGAGTCTCCCGACTCGACCGATTCCTGCGCCAAGATGACCCTCTTCCCCTCGTCGCTCTGAAATACTTCGCGGGCATGATTCCGATCTACTTCACCCAGTACCTTGGCCCGATCCTGACCCTGCTGGCAGCGATGTTCGCCGTCACCCAGTTGAACAAGGGTAGTGAACTGCTTCCGCTGCGAGCAGCAGGACTTCCCATCTCGAGGATCCTTGCTTCCTTTTTCATGATCGCGTTGGTGATGGCTCTGTCGATGATCCTGGTTCAGGAACTCGTGGTGCCTTCTTTCAAGGACGAAATCCGCCTTGCCGACTCTTACGGTCGAGCGCTCGCAAGCATCCAGCCTGATATGGTCGCAGACAGCCGAAACAACCTGATTCGAGTCACCAACTACTTGCCCCATGAAAAGAGGGGGCAGGACGTGGAGATTACCACCAAACACTCCGGTCTCTCCACAACGAGCAAGATCACCCGGGCAAGAGAGATCCTCTGGAAGAATCCTCAAGGAGGTGAACCATACTGGCTGCTGCGCGATGGGGAGGTGGAGCAGTTTGATGAAAGGGGTATGAAGATCCCCATTCCTGGTCCCGATGGTTCGATTCGATTGGCGCAGGAATTCTCCGAGATGAAACTCACCACAGATATGCGGCCAGTCGATCTTGAATCGAGCGACAGAGAAATCGAATATCTTTCCTTCAGGGAACTACGAGATCAGTACAAACGTCGACCCCATCTCAAGCATCTCGAGGTCAAACTCCATCGACGCTTCGCCTTCCCGCTGGCGAACTTCATCCTGCTGATGCTGGGGTTACCCTTCATCCTGAGATCTGAAAACCAGTCGGTCGTGCTCGGAATTTCCATCGCTCTGGCACTGGGAGCCACGTATCTCATAGTGACCGAAACCTGTGCCAATCTGGGAACCCGGGGTGCGTTGAATCCGATGCTGGCTGCCTGGCTACCGGTTCTCTTCTTCGGGGCGCTCGGGCTCACTCTCTTCGATGGGGTCGAGGACTGATCGAATCGACTTCTCGAGATAGTACGCCGATGTCGAACCCACACGTCTATCGATCATGTCGATGGGGTTCAGCCGATCGCTCGATCCAGATCCTCGATCAGATCCTCGACGTCTTCGATTCCCACCGAGAGCCGGATCAATGCATCGGACAGGCCAGCCGCCTTCCTCACATCGGGCGGAATCGACCCATGAGTCATCGAAACCGCATGCTCGATGAGACTCTCCACACCACCGAGGCTCTCGGCGAGTGTGAAGATTTCAGTCCGAGAAACCATCTCACGGGCTTCCTTCTCTGACTCGTCTGCGAGCACAAAGGAAATCATCCCGCCAGCAGCGGACATCTGTCGGCTGGCGATCTCGTGGCCCGGATGTTGCTCGAGGCCGGGGTAATACACCCGAGAGATGCGGGAATCTTCGACCAACCAGCGCGAAATCTTGTCGGCATTTTCGCAGTGCCGATCGAGTCGGACGGCAAGCGTCTTTATTCCACGCAAGGTCAGGAAACAATCCAGCGGCCCCGGAATGGCTCCCACCGCATTCTGGATGAACGACAAGCGCTCCTGCAATTCATCGTCTGATGTCACCAGGGCGCCACCGACGATATCGGAGTGCCCTCCCAGATACTTGGTCGTCGAATGCAAGACGATGTCCGCGCCCAGTTCCAGCGGCTGCTGGAGGTAGGGGGTGGCGAATGTGTTGTCCACGACGAGCAGAATCGATCGATCGCTACATATCTTCGAGACCTCAGCGATGTCGGTGATCTTCAACAAGGGATTCGTGGGGGTTTCCAACCAGATCATGCGGGTCTTCTCGGTGATCGACCCCAACAGGTTCTGAGAATCAGAAGAATCGACGAAATCAAACTCGAGCCCAAAGCGCTGGTAAACCTGGGTGAAGATGCGATGGGTTCCCCCGTACAGATCGTCGCCCGCCACGACATGATCCCCTGGTCCGAGCAGATTCAGCACCGCATCGGTGGCGGCGAGACCACTGGCAAAAGAGAGTCCGTGTCGTCCCCCTTCCAGCGCCGCCAGATTCTGCTGCAGGGCGGTCCGGGTCGGGTTTCCAGTACGGGAATATTCGAACCCCTTGTGGGTTCCGGGGGATTCCTGCGCGTAGGTCGACGTGAGGTACACCGGAGTCATGACTGCACCTGTCGCCGGGTCCGGCTTCTGACCGGCATGAATGGCGCGGGTCGAGAATCTCACCTCAGGACCTTCTTCCACTGACGGAGTGAATCATGTCGTACTTCGTGATGATACGAAGTCCATCCGGAGTCTTCACCAGCACTGCAGCGGAGGGATGATTCGCCAGCATGCCGAAGATGGTGTCGGCACTGGCACCCTCTTTCACCACGGGGAACGGATCTTCCATGATTTCCGAGATTTTCCGCCCCAGTTCTCTGTCCCCCAACAACATCTGTTCGATGATCAGAGCTTCTCTGACGCTGCCAACCGGAGCGCCATCGGCCAGAACCGGGATCTGGCTCACTTCTTCGGATCTCATCAGTTCGACCGCCTCGCGAATCTCACTCTCCGGTGAGACGGAGATCAGTGGATGATCTCTGGTGCCTCGACGATCGAGAATCTCTCCTGCCGTCAGGCTCAGCGAACTCTCGATCAGCCCATTGCGCCGCAACCAGTCCTCATCGTAGACCTTGCTGAGGTACCGCTCTCCGGTGTCCGGGATGAGAACCACCATCAGATCATCGGGACCCATCGTCTGAGCCGCTTCGAGAGCGGCGCAAACCGCGGTTCCGGCAGAAGACCCACTCAGAATCCCTTCCTCTCTCGCGAGCCTCTGGGCCATGGTGAATGCCTCGATGTCTCCGACCTGAATCACCTGATCGATCAGCGAAAAATCCATCGTCTCGGGAATCATGTCCTCGCCGATCCCCTCGGTCTTGTAGGAGCTCGCCTCCGCCAGCACTCCGGTCTCGAAGTACTCCTTGTAGAGAGAGCCGACCGGATCACCGCCGATCACTTTCACCTCAGGATTCTGCTCCTTGAGATACTTACCGATGCCACTGATGGTGCCACCGGTCCCCATTCCAGCCACGAAGTGAGTCACCTTCCCATCGGTGTCCTGCCAGATCTCCGGGCCGGTGTAGGCGTAATGGGCATGGGGGTTCCACTCGTTGAAGTATTGATTGGGATAGAATGTATTCTCGGACTCGTCGGAAATCCTCTGCGCCACCGAGTAGTAGGAACGAGGATCATCCGGCTTCACAGCTGTCGGACAGAGGATCACCTCAGCACCGAAGGCTCGAAGCAATTTCGATTTTTCCTCGGCAACCTTGTCCGGCATGGTGAAGACCGCCTTGTATCCTCGCACACAGGCGATGAGTGCAAGCCCGAGACCAGTGTTGCCACTGGTACACTCGACGATGGTTCCTCCTGGCTTGAGAGAACCATCACGCTCGGCAGCATCGATCATGGTGATCGCGATACGATCCTTGACACTGCCACCCGGGTTGAAGGCTTCCATTTTTGCCACCAGGGTGCCTCGGATTCCCCTCGTGATCCGGTTCATCCGCACCAGCGGAGTGTTTCCGATCGTATCGAGGATGTGATCGTGGATTCTCATGCCGTCACTTTCTCGCCGGAGAAGATGTGCCTGTCGCTTCGTACTGCTCAGATCCCGGTCGGTGATCTCTCAGGGAAATGATAATGGCGTGGAGGTCAGGAAACACGAACCCCCACCGAAATCCTTCGATCCTCCCCCTTGGCCCTCTGCGACCGATCCTCTAGGCTCCCCCCTCGGATCCTCATTTCTCGATCAGGATCCTGGAAGGTTACCGGAGAAACCGTTGGGTCGCATCACCACCATCCGAGAATCTGATCCGGCAGCCCTCGCTGACAGATTATGTCGAGATCTGCTCGATCATCTCCGACCGGAGGATCTGGTCTGTATCCCCACCGGCCGGTCTCCTGAGCTGCTGTACCGGCTGGTCGAGGATGATCCGGTTTCGACCCGATTGTGGCAACAGTTGCGGTACCTGCAACTGGACGAGTACATCTCCCCCCCTTCGGGGGTAGAGAGTTTTCGGGAATCTCTTCATCGGCAGGTCTTCGAACCGCTCGAGATCTCCCCTGATCGAATCCACTCCATCGATGCGACAACAGATCCCGAGGCGGAAGCAAACCGACTCGATACTCTCTTCGATGAAATCGGACCTCCACGTGCTGTCCTTCTGGGACTCGGTTCCAACGGACACATCGCTTTCAACGAACCCTGCGACGCACCTCGATCGGGTTATCATGTCGTCGATCTGAACCCGATGACCATCCACGATAACTTTCCCGAAGCCGAACACGAGAAATTGCGGGCCATCACCATCGGCCTCGATCAGTTACAGCGAGCCGAACGGATCTACCTGCTGGTTCCACAGCAGGAGAAAGCGCAGATCCTCGATCGGTGTCTGGCTGGACCACACGATCCACAGATTCCCGCCTCGATGCTCCACGAGCATCCTGACCTGCACGTCTACCGCTGCTGAGGGGTTTCGGTCCCCTCCACTGCGGTTACCATCCCCTGGTTGGGTGAAAACTGAGTCATGGAAAGGTGATGAAATGATGCCTCTGACACTGCTGTGTAGCTGTCTCCTTTCGATGGCGATATCTCCACTCGACGTGGTCGACCCTGTGGGTGGAGAAGGAGATCGAGGAATTCTCTCCTATCGCATCGAGGATCAGCAAGGGAACACTGTTCCCGGCCGACTCACCTTCCGCAACGCCGATGGAACCACACCGAAACTGTTCTCGAACCGCAACGCGAATCCGCAAGATCTCGCCATCCGCGCCGACGTGATCTGCACCCTCTCCGGAGCCGGCTCCATCACCATGCCGTTGGGAACCTGGCAGATATATGCCAGCCGCGGACCCGAGTGGAGCATCCAGAAGCATCAGATCACCATCGAAAACGATCAGACCATCTCGGTCACTTTCTCGCTCGAACACCAGGTCGATACTCGTGGCTGGGCTGCGGCTGATTACCACCTCCACACCCTGACCCATTCGGGCCACGGTGACAGCAACATGCCCGAACGCATCATCAGCATCGCCAGCGAAGCCCTGGAAGTGGGTGTCGCTACCGACCACAACGTCCACACCGACTACACTGACATCATCTCCCAACTCGGTGCCCAGGATCAGTTCCAGGGAATCGTCGGCAACGAGATCTCCGTTCCACTGGGCCACTTCAACGCATTTCCCCTGGTGCCGTGGGCCGATGTTCTGGACCGCAACGCAAGTGACGGACCCGCGCTGTTCAGGGCTGTTCGGGCCAACGGCGACAGTTCCGGAATCGTACCGGTGATCCAGGTCAACCATCCTCGCTGGGACGGTATCGATTACTTCCGGGTCGCCGGTCTCGACCCACTCACGGGACAGTCGGTGGAGAAGAACTGGTCGGTCGACTTCGACAGCGTCGAGATCTTCAATGAAAATGCCGGCTGGGGTTACTACGACGCTGACAGCACCGACAAGCAGGTCGGATCGAGCCGTCACTGGGTACTGCAAGACTGGCACAACTTGCTCAATCACGGCGCCCGCATCACCGCGGTGGGAAACTCCGATAGCCACACCGTCTCATCGAATCTGGCCGGCTGGCCCCGGAACTACTTCCCATCATCGAGTGATCTCCCGGCCGAGATTACAGCTCAGGAAGTGTGTGACACCGTCAAGAAGGGGCAGATCTTCACCACCTTCGGACCCTTCGTCACCTTCACCGTCGACGGTGCCTCTATGGGCTCCATGGTGACGGCGAAACACGCCGCGGTTGTTCTGAAAACGAAGGTGCAAGCAGCAGATTGGATCGATGTGGATCGGGTTCTGGTGATCGTCGATGGAGACATCGTCGAGACGATTCCGGTTGCGCAAAGTCGAGAGATCGTTCGCCTCATCGATTCGCGTAAAATTCCCATTCGTACCGACGGTTGGATCTCTCTTCGAGTGGAAGGGGATGACAGCCTTGACCCGATCGTTCCCGGAAACAAGCGCCCGATCCTACCCATCGCTGTCACCAATCCAGTATTCGTCGACGCCGATGGAGACGGCAAGTACACCCCGCCGGTAGAGGTGGCTCGCCTGTGGCTGGAGAGTTACGGCGGCGACGAGATCGCACTTCACGCCGAGTGGCAAGCACGTCAACCCAACCAGCGCGCTGTGATGCTGCTGGCGAGCACCCTCGACAGTACAACCAGCCGAACTCTGGCCCGCTGGGGAATCCACGATCCAGCCAGACTGGTGCAACTCACCGCCTGCCGGATGATCGAGGGGCTCGGTTGCGGAAACGATGAAAAAATCCATGAGCGACTGGTCTCGATGGCGACGAACGCCGATGCAGACCCCTGGCAACGGGTCGTCGCCCTGCGTGCGCTTCCGCGTCAAGATGCAGGAGACCTCATCGCCGACATGCTGCGAAACTCCGGCATGAAGGCCTTTGGCTCTCACTCGGCGCAGATCACCCGGCTGCTGCCGGGCCAGTGGGTGATGAAGTGGAGTGCCACCGATCCGTTCCCAGGACACGGCGAGAACGGATTGCGGAAGATCCTGGCGATGCCATCGTCCGAACGGCCGATCATGCGCGAGGTGCTGGCAGCGGAATCCGGTATCGTGGATCTGCAGAAGTATGGCTCCGAGCACGGCCTCAATGAGAACTGTGTTGTCGTTCTCCAATGCGTGCTCTATAGCCCCGACGACCGCGAAGTGACCATCGCCGTCGGTTCCGATGACGGTTGCATCGTCAAGGTGGGAAACCAGATTCTGGTCGAGGACTTCGCCCAGCAAGGTGTCGACCCGATGCGTCATCTGGTGCGTGCTTCCCTCCAACGTGGCTCGAACTCGGTGGAGTTTCTGGTCGAAAATGGTGGCGGCGCGTACGGCGCTTCGATGCGCATCCTCGACGATGAAGTGAGGATTGCTCAGATAGGAGCTCCTCAGCGGTCTCAAAGTTCACGCATCGATCCACGACAGCGAGTCACCTCCGACATGGCGGGGATCGGTGCTGCCGCTCAGCTCTACTTTCTCGACGAGGGGCACTGGCCCAGGAGCCTGTCCGAATTGATGGGCGAAGGTCGCTTTCCGGTTCCCGATGTCGATCCATGGGGCAACCAGTACCTGTTACGAAGTAGTGCCACCCGTTTCACAATACTGTGCTTCGGCGCCGATGGCTCCGAAGGTGGAGACGGCATCAATGCCGACATCGTCTCGCAGCACTGAACCGCACAGAGGGAGTCGAGAATGAGGCGCTTGCTACTGATCGTGCTGCCGATGGGTCTGGTCGGGCTCGTTGCCGGTCCCGTGATCGGGATGCTCATCGTCGAGTATTCGTACGACGATCCGAACTCGTATGGAGCCGCGGAGGGGGGGTTCGTCGGGTTCCTCTACGGGCTGTATATCGGGCCCCCAGTGGGTTTGGTGCTGGGCGTGCTGCTGGCGCTGGTTGTCTCGAAGAAGAGCACCAAACACCCCGAATAGTTGTGCACCCCACCGGGGCTCCAGATCAGGACAACTCTTCCAGTTTCTCGGGCCGGATCTCACGGCGATCACCGTTACGGCGCGTCCAGCCGCTCTTATCGAGATGCTCCAGTAGAGGAATGGCAAACTTGCGCGTCGTGCCCAGCGCGTCTCTGGCCTGCGAAGCGGTGAAGGCGCCCTCCTTCTCGAACAGCACCGCGAGTATCTGCGCCGCCTGCGGGATCGCTTCGGCCAGCAACGCCACATCGGTGGCGATACGAACCACCTCGCCGCGATCGATGAGGAGCGCCTGCATCTTCTCCAGCGTCGCAACATCGGTACCGAGGGGGCCAGCAAGATCTTCATGGCGTGCCGGCTCGAACAGATGCTCTGCCAGATGACCGCGAAATCCCTGTAATACCTTCTTCTCTTGCTCGGGAAGATCGGGTTCCCAGCCCGGAAGCATGACGCGGCCACCGCGGATTCGCTCGATCTGCTGGTTACTCTCCAGTTGCTCGACGACCGATTCCAGAAACCGATCGGTGAGGTGAGTGCGATCACGGATCTCGAGCAACTTGACGGAGATTCGATATGGATCTTCCCGGTAAGCATGCTCGAGAGCATCGATGATGCGATCGCCACCTCTCGCGAGACCACTCCTGGCAACCCATTTCCCATCCGAGATGGTGCGAATCTCATCTCTTTTCTGAAGTGATTGCAGATGCGTCTCGATCTCTTCTCGAGTCATCGCTGCCCTGCGCGCCAGATCAGCGACCTCGTGAATCTCCAGTTCCTCATCCTGCATGATGCTGAGCAGAAATGCCTCGGGACTACCGAGAGCATCCATCTTGCGACGTACCGAGGAGACAACGAAATCCTTGCCAGCCTTGAGACGCCAGCGCGATTGGTCGAGCACCTCGCCACCGCCGAGGGTCACCATCGGAGATGTCCGACGGAGAACGAATCGATCGCCGGGAGCGACTACCACCGGCTGTTCGAGACGGATCTGTGCCAGTGCCTCTCCCCCGGCTGCCAGGGTCGTACAGTCGAGCAGATAGAGACGGCCGACCGCTTCCATCGTGCCCTGTAGAAACCGCACCGGCATGCGGTGCATCAGTGGTGTAGAAATCCCATCGAGGGCACGCAGGCTCACCTCGATCATCTCTGTGGCCCGGAAGTAACCAGGCGTAGCGGCGACCATTCCCCGCTCGATCTCGCGGTAGTCGATATCGGCGAGATTGATGGCAGTGGAATGTCCTGCTCGAGCTCGTTCGACCGGAACACGATACGCCTGCAGACCCCGTACCCGACCTGTCGCTGCACCGGGCAGAATCTCCAGGCGATCTTCGATCTCGACGGCACCACTCATCGGCACCCCGGTAATGACGGTGCCGTGCCCTTTCGATGAGAAAACACGTTGGATGGGAAGCCGGAACACGCCTGTTTCATCCCTCGCCGGCAGTTCTCGCACCATCGCCTGCACCTGGTCGCGCAGGGCATCGATCCCTTCTCCCGTCTCGGCGCTGACTCGCAGCATCGGGGCATCGGCAAGAAAGGTCCCCTGAACCGTCTCTCGTACCTCTTCCTCGACCAGTTCGATCATCCCCGCATCGACCAGATCGATCTTGTTGATGGCGATCATCCCCTTCCTCACTCCCAGGATCGTCATGATGTCGAGGTGCTCGCGTGTTTGTGGCATCACTGAATCATCCGCGGCGACCACCAGTATGACGATGTCGATACCAGAGGCGCCCGCCACCATGTTGCGGATGAACTTCTCGTGACCCGGGACATCGATGATGCCAACCAGTTCTCCATCGGCGAGCGTCATCGGAGCGAAACCCAGATCGATGGTGAGACCGCGCGCTTTCTCCTCAGGGAGTCGATCGGGGTCGATTCCGGTCAATCGGCGTACCAGCGAGGACTTGCCGTGATCGATGTGACCGGCAGTGCCCACGACGACGCCATAGATGGTGGTGTCAGGCTGTGACAACGAGTTCCTTCCGCGATTCGAGGATCGGTGCTGGAGCACTGGATGTAAAGGTGCCCCACCTTGACCGGCGTGAGGATCTGATCCAGCATTGCAGCATGGCTACCTCCAGAGATGAACTGTTCTGCAAGTTCGCGATCCAGAATGGCGTATGGACTCGCGAGGAAGCAATTCTCTTCATCCAGCACTATCGTGGCGAGAGTTCCGGGGCTCGTTTCGGCGATTGGGCCGCAGCCCAGGGCGCCATCGACGCCACTCTGGCAACTCGAATCGAAAACACCATCGATCAGCGTGCCTCCCAGAAATCGACGGTAGTGCGCGAAGGTACTCCCTCCGGTGCCGCCCCCAGAACCGCTCAGAAGGGTGGTGGCATCTCGGCACGGGTCGCAAGAAGAGCCCGGCGTGGTGCTGGACTGGGAATCGATTTCCAGCGCAAGCCGGTCCAATCTTCGGTATTTCTCGCCAGCGGAGTGCTGGCCATCATCATCGTCTTTTACATCATCATCCAGTTTCAGAAAGAAGATCCACCCGCACCTGTCCTCACCGACAACCAGACGGTCGCATCCGGATCTTCGGCGGGTGGGATAGATGGTACCGGCGCGACCGATACGCCAGTGGTCCCCACCTTCAGTGCTGAAGAGATCAAGAACATGAACAATCGCATCCAGATCACCATCACGGATGCGCGTGGCTACTTGCGCGACGGCAAGAGCTCCATCGGGATCAGGCAATTGCGACGTCTGCGCGAAGAGATGGGTGGAGATCTGCTTCCAGCGGAGATTCTGGGCAGGATCGACGGGGAAATTGCCAATCTGTTGACCATCATCGAAGAGATCTATTTGGAATCACTGGAGGAACTGAGAGAAGCTCGAGCCTCCGGGAATGAAGAAGATATCGAGGGCGTGCTCAATGAGATCGGTCAGATGTGTGGGCCGGAGTTTCGCGCCCGGGCCGAGAAGGAAGGTTCCTAGGGTTCCTCCCCACTGCCATGACATCTCCAAAGGAAAGACTCCAGAAGTATCTCGCTCGCTGCGGGCATGGCTCTCGTAGAAAAGCGGAACTTCTCATCGAGCAGGGCCTGGTGATGGTCAACGGCAAGACCGCCAAACTCGGTGACAGCATCGTGGCGGGTCGCGACAAGGTGGTTCTTCACGGCCACAAGGTGACTCCGCCCCGGCCGATGACGGTGATGTTTCACAAGACCGCTGGGACCATCTCGAGCACTCACGACACCCATGGTCGGCTCACGGTGATGGACATGCTTCCGAAGCGACTCATCGATGCCGGAGTTCTCCCGGCCGGACGTCTCGATCTCGACACCGAAGGCTTGTTGATCTTCACCAACGATGGCGATCTGCTGCATGAGATCACCCATCCACGCTATCGCTGTACCAAGGAATATTACGTTGTTCTTTCCCGTGTGCCGGGCGAACGTGAACTGTCCGCACTGCGCAAGGGTGTGTTCCTTCCCGATGTTGGTAAGAAGACCTCCCCGGCGATACTCAATCGTCTGCGCCGCAAGCGCGATGGTACGGCCACCATCCACATCCAGGTCCAGGAGGGCCTGAAGCGACAGATTCGCCGCATGTTCTCCGGCAAGGGCATCAAGGTGACCTATCTCAAGCGCATCTCCGTCGGTGGACTGGAACTGGGCGATCTTGCCCCGGGCAAGTACCGGCAACTCTCGGCCAGAGAGATCGATCTGATGCTCTCTGGATCGAAAGAGAACCGCCCGCCACAGCGACAACGCTCTGGCAGGCGGTAACGACTCTCTTTTATCGTTTTCGACTAGTCGAGGATGATGCTGACAAATCCATCGACTTGAAAACTATCGATCTGTACCTCCCACAAACCCGAGAATCCGAAATCGGAGATCAACTTGGCTCGCAGAGTGCCTCCGTTGCCGATGAAGGTCTCATCGAAGATCAAGTAGTTGAACATGTCGAAGATCCTGATTCTGACCGACCCGTAGAAACCGATCCCCTCGAAGGAGACGAAGGCGTCCGAGAGCGACGTCGACCAGAAGTAGCTCTCCGAGGCGGTGTAGTTGTAGAAGTCACCCTCGTAGATGAAATCAAAGGAACTCGCGCTAACGTATGGTTCGTTGGAGCAACCTGCACCGCAGTGGTTGTTACATCCGGAGCTCGCCAGCAGCAACAACCCCCCCAGTAACGTCAGGAAAGTAACTTTCATGATCTTTCCTCCTTCCTGGAAGGAGCACCCCACGCACCCCTGTCAGGGGAATAGACGCGCCACTGCAACAATTATTCTAACGGACTCCGAAAAAAACGGACCCCGGTCGTCCGGTGGCCACTCCTGAAGCCTGATTTCCTGCCCTGAAGTGTTGGCATCGGGCTCCTCGAATGAATCCTGCTCCCACGAGAGTTGGCGCTCTTCTTGCGAGGGATGCTCTTGCGGCGATGGGCGCCGGAGAGGGGGGGGTCCTTTGATCCACCATGAAGAAAGTGTATCGGTACTGACGATCTTGTTGTTCTTGCACGGCCTGGTGACAGCATTGCTGCTGTGCGTCTGTGGACTAGCAGGGTCACCATCGTTGATGGTCGTGGATTCGACTCGTGATCATGTTGTCTGGCTCCAGGATCTCGATTCGGACGGCAGATACGATGGGCCCGGTGAATCACAGATCTTCTATGACGACAGTGCGGTGGGCCCCGATCTCTCGGTTCCTTCAGCCCTCATCGCGCGCCAGGACGATCTATTGCTGCTCGATAGCGGGACCATCGATTCCCTCATCTCCCTCAAAGATATCGATGGAGATGGTTTCGCCACCGGACCGGACGAAGTCCGGGTGATCTATGACGATGAAGCACTGGGACCCGACCTCACCGTTCCTTCCTCGATGGCCATCGATCTTTCGGGTGCCATCTATATCTGTGATCGAAGTACTACCAAACGTCACGTGCTGCGTCTCCAGGATCTTGACGGAGATGGAGACATGGACGAATCCGCAGAAGCCATCATCTGGTTGCAGATAATTGGCAACCCCCAGCTAGTGAACTTCACCCCCACCGCGGTCTGTATCGGTGTGGATGGCTCGGTACTGGTCGGCGATGGCGCCTCCGGATTCGTCTACTCCTGCCAGGACATCGATGGAGATGGGGTCGCTCAGGGTGCCATCGAAGTACAACCCTGGTTCACCAACCCGAGCAGTTACGGGATTTCTACCGTCGATGCGCTCGTCACGGCTGATAACGGGTGCTTCTATCTCGCTGACGAGGAAAACGGTACGGTCTTGATGCTGCATGACAAAGATGGCGATGGAGTCATCGACAGCAGCGATGAGGTTCAGGTTTTCATCGATCCGACCGCATCCTCTTCCCTGGTCGTGGGTCCGATGGTGCTGTTCTCATCTCCTGCTGGAGGGTTACTGATCGGAGATCCAGGCCAGGATGCATTACTGCTGGCCAATGATTTCGATCAAGATGGCAGCGCCTCTACTGCGGGAGAACAGCAGATCATCTTCGAGGACCAGGGAGTGCTGCTCCCATCGGTAACCGGAATCTCCACAGTACCCGGCCCGCTCTCCATCACCGTCGAGGCTATCGTTCCCCAGTTGATCGCTCAGTCGGGAGGAACTCCCGTACAGATTCACGGTGACGGGTGGCAAACAGGTGCCGAGGTCAGTTTTCGGATCGAGGGAAACGAGTTTCCTGCAGTGGCACCTCTCGCTGGCATCATCACCGCCGTGATGCCGGCGCTGAATCCGGGCCCTCACGATCTGACCCTCATCATCGAAAATCAGGAGTTCTTCGTCCCGATGGCATTCCAGGCGACCATCTACTTTCAGCGAGGAGATGTCGACAGAAACACCATCGTCGGAATCGGCGATGCCGTCACTATGCTGATGTGGATGTTCATCCCGGGAAGCCCCGTCATCCCGTGCCAGGAAGCCGCCGATCTGAACGATGATGGCCAGTTACAGTTGCAGGATGCGGTCCATCTGCTCAGTTGGTTATTCGCTTCAGGGCCACCCCCGGCACAACCGCACCCCGA
>Ga0310122_10000787_pt1 | contig 20122 bp, 18 predicted proteins | sample CB6_Bottom_1051__FD_203503 | JGI IMG/M metagenome (GOLD analysis project Ga0310122, IMG submission 203503) | Marine microbial communities from Western Arctic Ocean, Canada - CB6_Bottom_1051 | ecosystem: Environmental > Aquatic > Marine > Oceanic | place: Canada: Western Arctic Ocean | collected...
CGATACCAGCGCCAGCACTTCGTCCTCAGACAATTGGTCGTTGCCGCGCACGACGATGTCGTCCACGGACAGGAACGACGCCGTCGGCAGCAGCCCCACCACCAGATATCCACCGGCCACCAGCGCAACGGCCACACCGATACGCCGAGCCAGCCGCAGCCACCGCCGGCCCGCACGTCGGACACGTCTCGCCGGGTGACTCGGCCGTCGAAAACGTCTATCCGTCTGCGTCTGGACAGTCATGTCGCTAGTGGGTGACCCGGTCCACCCGTCCGTCGCTCGAGCGCATCCACGAGCCGGCCCGCCACACGGCCAATCGACCCTGCGCCCAGCGTGAGCACGAGATCGCCCGAACGCGCCAGGTTGAGCACCGCCGACACCACCTCATCGAGGGTCTCCGCCTGATGAACAACCCCCGCCGAGTAGCCACGGACGGCGGCCGCGAGGCGACCGACCGTGACTCCCGGGATCGGTGTCTCGCCGGCAGCAAAAATGTCGGTCAGCACCACCACATCGGCCGCCGCCAGCACCTGCGCGAAGTCATCGAGGAGGCGGGCGGTCCGTGAGTAGCGATGCGGTTGGAAAACCGCGACCAGACGCGTGTGTGGCTGCAGCCGCGCGGTCGACAACGCGGCGGCGATCTCTGTCGGGTGGTGACCATAATCATCAACCACGGTCACACCGCCGGCGACGCCCCGAAACTGAAAGCGACGGTCCACGCCGGCGAACCGCTCGAGGGCGATCGCGACCCGTGCCGGGTCGATCCCGATCTCGAGTCCGACCGCGAATGCGGCCAGTGCGTTGACGAGGTTGTGGCGACCCGGCACGGCCACGGTCAGCGACACCGAGCCGGTGCGGTGGTTGCGGGTGTATCGCACTCGGCACCGGGAACACGTCGGATCGAGCTCGAGGTCGTCGCCGAAGACGTCGGCCGTCGTGTCCACCACGCCGTAGGTGATGACCCGCCGCGTGAACCGGCCACGCAGCCGGGTCAACTCCGGGTCGTCGGCGCACACGACGACCGATCCGGTGTCGGTGACCCGATTCGCGAAGCGGGCAATCGTATCCCGGAGCCGCGCGAAGGTGCCGTAGCGGTCGAGATGCTCCGCTTCGAGATTGGTCAGGACGGCGATCTGTGGCGCCAACTCCAGCAACGAGGGCTCGCTCTCATCCGCCTCGACGACGAAGTGCCGTCCCTGCCCGATCCTGGTGTTGCTACCAAACGCTTCCACACGTGCCCCGACCAGCACCGAGGGATCGAGACCGCACTCGGCCAGCACGACCGCTACCATCGACGCCGTCGTGCTCTTCCCGTGAGACCCGGTCACGGCGACAGTCGACTTGGTCCGCGTGAGTCCGGCCAGCATCGCGCCACGTCGGATGACCGCAAGGCCGCGTCGTCGCGCCTCGACCACCTCGGGATTGTCGTCCAACACCGCCGCCGACACGACGACCGCATCGGCGTCAGTCACCCAGCGCGGGTCGTGCCCGATCTCGACGACAACGCCGAGGTCACGCAGCCGCGTCGTCACCGCGGACGCCGCCAGGTCGGACCCACTGACCTCATATCCGAGACTGTTCATCATCTCAGCGATACCGCTCATCCCGATGCCGCCCACCCCGACGAAATGCACCCGACGTGCTCCGGGCGGCAACCCGTACCCCTCTACACCAGTCCGCCGCCCGCCACCCCACGCCGTCGAGGCCTCAACGAAGTGCTCCTCAGTCACAACGACCCACTTGGATGCCTCCCCATATCAGACGCTCGGCTTGGTCCACGATCACCCGGACCGCATTCGGCCGGGCCAACCCTCGGGCGGCTGCCGCCATGCGGCGGCGCCGCTCCGGGTCGCCCGCGAGCTGCGACAGACGCTCAGCCAGCACCGCACCCGTCATCCCTTCCTGCGGGATCACCTCCGCCGCCCCTGCCCGGACGAGTACGTCGGCGTTCAGCCGCTGGTGCCCGTCAGCCGCCCCCGGGAGTGGCACAAGCAGTGCAGCCCTACCCACGGCGGCGAGCTCGGCCAGCGTGGTCGCTCCGGCGCGGCACACCACGATGTCGGCCTCACGCATAGCGTCGGCCATCTGCTCCAAGAACGGCTCGACGCGCGCCGCGAGTCCTGCCTCCGCATAGACCTGCCGGACCGCGCCGTGATCCCGCTCGCCGGTCTGGTGCGTGACGACGACCGGCACCGACGCCTCGACCAAGAGCGGGGCTGCCGCCATCAGCGCGACGTTGATGGCGTGGGCGCCCTGCGACCCGCCGAGCACCAACAGATGCAACGCGGGCCGCCGCACGGACGACGAGGGTGACGGCTCGAAGAACCCGGCCCGCACGGGGTTGCCACTGAGAAACCCCTTCCCGCGAAAGTACGACAACGTCGGTTCGTGTGACACCGCCGCCGCCGTGACAAACCGCGCCAGTAACCGGTTGGTGATGCCGGGCATCGCGTTCTGCTCGAGCAACATCGTCGGGATTCGACGCAGCGCCGCGATCAGCACAATGGCCCCCGAGGAGTACCCGCCGAGACCGATCACCAAGTGGGGTGACACCCGGGAAATCACCCGCCATGCGTCCCAGGCGCTGAGGGGCAGCATCGACAGCCCCCGGAGCAGCGCACCTGCCGACTTCCCCTTGAGCCCGGCGCTGTGCACCCGCTCGAGCAGGAACCCCAGACGGCGTAGCGGCTGCACTTCCAAGTCGCGTCCGATGCCGGCGAACACCACCCGCGAGCGCGGGTGACGCCGTCGGATCTCTTGCGCGACCGCGACCCCGGGGTAGAGATGCCCGCCACTGCCGGCGCCGCTCATCAAGACTCGGGGCGATCGCTGATCCGCCATGTGGTGTTCCGGATGACATGCCGTGCTGGTCGCTCCCGTTCACATTCATGCGTCCGCCGACGCGTGCTGAGACACGTTCAAGAGAATGCCCATCCCGAGCAGGCTGATCAGAAGCGATGATCCGCCGGCGCTGACGAACGGCAGCGGGATCCCCTTGGTCGGCATGAGGCCCAGCACAACGCTCATGTTGACGAAGGCCTGGAACCCCACCATCATCGTGAGCCCCAGCGCCAGCAACACGCCGAATCGGTCGGGCGCCGCCGCGGTGATGCGGAGCCCCCGCCACACGATCACGCCGAAGCACAGCAGGACGACCGAGGCGCCCAACAGCCCGGTCTCCTCGGCGATGACGGCATAGATAAAATCGGTGTGCGGGTCCGGCAGATAGAACAGTTGCTGGACACCCGCCATCAGACCCTGGCCGAACAGTCCGCCGGTGCCGACCGCGATCTGCGACTGGATGAGCTGGAAGCCGTCGCCCAACGGGTCCGCCCACGGGTCGAGAAATGAGACCAGCCGCCGACGCCGGTAGTCGGAACTCATCAGCACGGCGACAAGCAACGGCACCATGACCAGTATCAGGGTGAACACGTGGCGATACGGCAGACCGGCCGCGAACACCATGACGCCCACGATGAGCAGTACGGTGAACGCCGTCCCGAAGTCCGGTTCCATCACGATCAGTCCACACACGATGCCAGCGACCAGTGCAACCGGCGCTAGCGCGGTCATCTGGTCAATCCTGTCCATCCGACGCTCGAGCAGCGCCGCGGTGAAGATAATCACCGCGATCTTGGCCAACTCGGATGGCTGCACGGAGATGCCACCAAGCGAGAACCACCGGTGCGCACCGTTCACAGGAGGAAAGAGGAAGACGAGGCCCAGGGCGGCGGTGGACACACCCAGCGCCGTCCAGATCACGATTGGCTGCTTGAGGCTCCGGTAGTCGACGCGCATGGCCAGGCTCAACAGACAGACGCCGAGCACTGCCCAGGCAATTTGTTTAGACAAGAAGAAATACGACGGCCGCTGATACCGCTCCATGGCCAAGACCGCGGAGGCGCTATAGACCATCACGACGCTGGCGCACACCAGGAGCAACGTGGCCAGAAACAGCAGTTTGTCCGACTTCAGTTTTCGCGACATACTCGCCTGCTGCCGACACCCGAGCCAGCATGGGAAGCCCCTCTTGCGCGGACCCGTAAAGTCCGAGACACTTCAACCCGACACACTACCTACAACCGGACCGTGAGCAGTCAGCAGCCATCAGTCGAGCACGAGATGAAGACATCAACCTCGCAGACCGGAACGGCCTGCGTTCCCAGCGGCCAACTCTTCACCGCCGCGACTCGACTGACGACTGCTCACTGCTCACGTTTGCCGTCGACTTCCTCCTCCAAGCAGGCCACGGCCTGCGTAAACACTCGACCTCGCTCGGCATAGTCCCGGAACATGTCCAAGCTGGCGCATGCCGGTGCCAGGAGCACCGTCCCGCCGGGCGGTGCCAATCCGTAGGCCACCCGGACCGCCTCGGCGAGCGACACCGCTTCGACCACACGCACAACCGCCCCCAGCGCATCGCCAATCCGACCGCGCGCCTCGCCGATGACGACAACCGCATCGGTCCGTGATGCGAACAGCGGCGCCAACGTCTCGAGCGCCCCCCCCTTGAAGCGGCCGCCCATGATGACGACCACGTGGTCGCCGCAGCTCTCCACCGCCTGTCTGGTCGCCTCGACATTGGTGGCCTTCGAGTCGTTGACGAATCGCACACCCGCCACCGTGCCGACCGGCTGCAGGGCGTGCTCGAGCCCGGTAAACCGGTCCACCGCCAAGGACATGTCCTTGGCCGACACACCAACTAGGTTCGCCACAGCACTGGCGGCCAGAACGTCTCCAAGCAGATGACGGCCCAGCAAGTGCACCGCCGATAGCGGTACGAGCGGCTCGTCGCCGGCGCGACTCCGACAGACGATCGTGTCGCCGGCGACGACCACGCCCTCAGTGAGCGGCGCCCTCAGCGCATAGGCCATCCGCCGGGCCGCACTGTCCCGCGCCAGCCTCAGCACGCCAGGGTCATCGGCGTTGACGACAAGGGTGTCCGACGACCGCTGATTCGCGAAGATCCGTGCCTTCGCCGCCGCATACGCCTCGACACCGTCATGGCGGTCGAGATGGTCCTCGTACAGGTTCAAGAACACCGCGATCCATGGTCGGAAGCTCGTCGTCAGCTCGAGCTGGAAGCTCGACACCTCGACCACGTGGATGACGTCCGCCGTGGACTGCTCCACCTGTGTGCTCAGCGCCGTGCCTACATTGCCGCCGACCAGCACCAGACATCCACCGGCCTCAAGCATCCGCCCGAGAAGCACGACGGTCGTCGACTTCCCCTTCGTGCCGGTCACCGCCACGATCCGCCCCCGGACCCAACGTGACGCCAGCTCGATCTCGCTGATGACGGGGACCCGCGCCCGACGGGCCGGCTCGAGCGCGACCGACGACGGCGGCACGCCCGGGCTAAGCACCACCAGATCGGCACGCGCGAGCGTGTCGGCTCGGTGCCCGCCCAGCTCGAGGTCGACGCCAACCTCACGCAGTTGCTCGACCTCCTGGCCGACCTCGCGGCGCATCTCGCTGAGAGTGACGCGCGCACCGCGGCCCGCCAGCAACCGGGCCGCGGCGACACCGCTGCGTGCGGCGCCGACCACGACGACATTGGACCCACGGACGGAGTACTCGGTCATCGCAGTTTCAACGTCGCGAGCGCGAAACCCGCAAACACCACGGCGACAATCACAAATCGGGTAATCACCTTCGGTTCGCTCCACCCGATCAGCTCGCAGTGATGATGGAGCGGCGCCATCCGGAATACCCGACGGCCAGTGAGCTTGAACGACGCGACCTGGATGACCACCGAGAAGAATTCCAGGACGAAGACAGCGCCGACGATCGGCAGCAACAGCTCCTGCTTGATCAGGATCGCAACGGTACCCAGGGCGCCGCCGAGCGCGAGGGACCCGACGTCGCCCATGAATAGCTCGGCGGGATAGGAGTTGTACCAAAGGAAGCCCAGCCCGGCGCCGACCAGCGCCCCGCAGAACACCGTGAGCTCGCCCGCGGGCGGGAAGCGCACGAGCAACAGATACTCGGCAAAGACCGCGTGCCCACTGACATACGCGAGCGCCGTGAACGCGACAGCGGCAATGGTGAAGGTGCTGATCGCAAGACCATCGAGCCCATCAGTCAGATTGACTGCGTTCGAAGAGAACCAGAGTACCAACACCGCGAACGGCACATACAGCCACCCGAGGTCCGGGGTGAACTGTTCGTGGAAGGGCACCATCAACTCGGTGCTGTAGAGCCCCTGTTCGCTCAACCACAGCAGCGTGACCCCGACCGCCGTGGCCACTACCGCCTGCCCGATCAGCTTGTATCGCGGTCTGAGCCCGCGAGGGGTCTTGCGCACCACCTTCAGGTAGTCATCCACGAAGCCGATCAGGCCGAACCCCAGGGTCGAGAGCACGGCGATCCAGACGTAGGTGTTCGTGAGGTCGACCCAGAGCAACGTCGGCACGATCGCGGCGACCAGGATGAGCACCCCGCCCATCGTGGGGGTGCCAGCCTTTGACTGGTGGGTCGTCAGGTCGTCCCGAACGATCTGACCGATCTGGAACCCGCGGAGTGTGCGGATCGTCCACGGCCCCACGGTCAGACTGATCACGAAGGCGGTCAGCCCCGCCGCCGCCGTGCGGAACGTGATGTACTGGACCACGTTGAGTGCCGAAATCTGCGTGTGTAGCGGATACACCAGCTGATACAGCATCACGCACACTCCGCTTCGAGCCGTGCCACCACCAGATCGGTCCGCACGGCCCTCGATCCCTTCACCAGCACCACATCGTCGGCCCGTAGCATCGCGGGCAGCCGCACTGCCGCCCCGTCACTGTCCTCGCAGTGGACAACCGATGCGTCTGACATACCGGCCTCCACCGCTGCCGCCCCCAAGGCCCGGGCAGCATCCCCGCCCACCGTCAGCAGCAGCCCCACGCCCGCAGCGGCAGCGGCACGTCCCGTCGCGCGGTGCAGGGCATCCGCCCGCGCCCCGAGCTCGAGCATCTCGCCCAGCACCGCAACCCGCCGCCCGACACGGTGGTCCCGCGACAGGGTCTCGAGCGCGATGGCGACCGCCAGCGGGCTGGAGTTATAGGAGTCGTCAACGACCACCACGCCTCGGGCCAGCCTCCGTATCTGTCCGCGATGCGGCGGTGCCTCCACTGCCGCGACCCGTTCGGGGATCGCGGCGAGTGGCACCTGAAGTTGCAGGGCCACGGTGATTGCTGCGAGGACGTTCGCCAGGTTGCCACGACCGAGCAACGGCGTCGTGACAGCAGTAGAACCCACAGGCGTCCGGACCTGCGCTCTGGTACCGTCGAGCCCCCGATCCTCAACCTCGGTCACGGTCACGTCGGCCTCCGCGCCGACCCCGAACGTGGCGACCCGCCCAGGGAATCCGGACACCCGAGTCATGATCAGCTCGTCCGCCGCGTTGGCGACGACGACGGTGTCGCTCGTGGCACCTTCCAGGATCTCCGCTTTCGCGTCGGCGATCTCCGCAATCGAGGCAAAGAACTCTGCGTGCACGTCAGCAACATTCGTCCAGACACGCAGCTCCGGCTCGGCGACCCCGACGAGTCGACTGATCTCTCCGGGTCCGTTCATACCGAGCTCCACCACTGCGACCTCCGGCCGCCGCCACAGCTCCAGCAACGAGAGCGGCAACCCGATGTGGTTGTTCAGGTTGCCGTGGTTCCGAAACACGCGGTATCGTGCCCCCAGCAGCGCCGCGGTCAGTTCCTTGGTCGTGGTTTTCCCCACACTGCCGGTAATCGCTACGACCCGTGCCTCCGAGGCGCGGCGGATATGTCTGGCCAGCGTCTGCAGGGCCCGTATCGTGTCGGCTACGACCACCCCAGGCGCCGCCGACGCCCCCAGCGCGGCCGCGTCACTGACCACCGCGCCACAGGCGCCCCGCTCCAGAGCGTCGGCCACGAACGCGTGACCGTCGAAGCGGTCGCCGCGAATCGCGATAAACAGATCCCCGCGCCGCAGTGAGCGGGAGTCAATCGAAAACCCGTCGATCGGCGTCTGGACCGCACCGCCGGCCAGCCGTCCGCCGACGACCTGCGCCACATCACCCAGCGTCACCGGCAGCCGTTCACGCATTCCCTTCGCCACGCCTCTAGACGCGTGCACGGGCCCGCCTCCGGGCGAGCACAGCACGGGCCACACGCCGGTCGTCAAACGGACGACGCTCGTCGCCGATCTCTTGGAAGGTCTCGTGTCCCTTCCCAGCAATGACGACTGCATCACCCGGCTTCGCCTCGCCGATGGCACGCTCGATCGCCGCACCACGATCGGCAATCCCCCAATGCAGCGGCTGCTGGGCAGTTGTCGCGGACGAATCGATGCCCCGGCGAATCTCGCTGATGATCTGGTCCGGGTCCTCCGAGCGTGGGTTGTCCGACGTCACGACGACGAGGTCGCTCAGACGCGCCGCGACAGCCCCCATCAGCGGCCGCTTGACCGTGTCGCGATCGCCACCACAGCCGAAGACACTGATGACCCGTCCGCCGGACAGCTCGCGTACCGCCCCGAGCACCGCCCGTAGCGCGTCATCGGTGTGCGCGTAGTCGACCAGCACTGTGACATCGTCGTCGCCGGCGGACACGAGTTCGAATCGGCCCGGCACACCCTCCAGCGCGGCCACGCCCTGCTCGATCGCCTGGAACGGCACGTCGAGCGCGACCGCCGCCGTCGCCGCCGCCAGCACGTTGTAGACATTGAGTCGGCCAGGCAACGAGGACCTGAGCTGTAGGCGACCACGCGGCGTGCGCACCTCGAGCACGGTACCCAAGAGCGACGACTCGACCCGTTCCGGGGTGACATCAGCGGTCCGGTCGATCGCGTAGGTGACTGGACGGCCGACACCTTCGAGGAGCTGGAGCCCAAACGAGTCATCGGTATTGATGATGGCCGGCGCCCCTGTGGGCAGCATGTCGAACAGACGGCGCTTCATCTCGAAGTACTGCTCCATGTCCGGGTGATAGTCGAGGTGATCACGCGTGAGGTTCGAGAAGACCGCGGCCGCGAATCGCGTCCCCTCGACGCGCCGCATCGCCAGTGCATGCGAGGAGACCTCCATCGCACAGGTCGCCCGCTCGTGCCGGACCATCTCACGCAGCAACCCCTGCACGTCCGGTGCCTCCGGAGTCGTACGCTCCGCGTCCTGCATCGTTCCGCCGGTGTCGTACCTCACCGATCCGATCCGCCCGCATGGCCACCCAGCTGCCTCGAAGATCGCCGCCAGCAGATAGGTCGTGGTGGTCTTGCCATTCGTACCCGTGACGCCAACGACGGTGAGTTCGTGGCTGGGGTCGCGGTGAAACGCGGCGGCCAGCTCCGCAAGCGCGAGACGCGCGTCCGCCACCACCACCCACGCCCTCCGGCCCCCGGTGGGTCGAGGCGAGGCGGACACGATCAGCACCGCCCCCCGGGTCACGGCGTCGGCGGCAAACTCCACCCCGTCGAAGCGCTGTCCGCTGACGGCCACGAAGACCGCGCCGGGGGTAACGCGACGGGAGTCATACACGATCGCAGTCACTTCCCGGCCATCGACATTGACGCCGAGACCCGACGCGTCCAGGGGCGTGACAACGCCGGAAAGGCGTTGCACCAGAGCTCCGACGGTCATGGTTCCGACCCCGTCCCGCCCCGACCTGGGCGCTCGAGCCGCAGGATAAGGGCCTGCCCTCTGGTGACCGCGCTGCCAGGCTCGATCGTCTGACCGACCACGAACCCACGACCGCGCGGCAGAGTCGTCAGCCCCAGATCGGTCGCCATCTTGACCGCCACCCGCAAGCTGAGCCCTTCCAAGTCCGGCATCCGTCCGGGCTGGGGACCGGCCCGCGCGAAGGTCTCGCGCCCCGCCACCGCCCGCACCGATGTCACCTGTACGACTGGCGCCGACAGCACACCGGCAGACACCAGGATGGGGGGCGGCGCATCCACATTAGGCGGCACGCCGAGATGCCGCAGCGAGGCCTCGGCGATTCGTTGGAAGACCGGCGCCGCTACGGCGCCACCGCCACTCGCCACGTCATCGACCACTACGATGATGGTCAGCTCCGGTCGGGTCGACGGGACAAACCCGACGAAGGACGCGACATGTCGGGTCTGGGAATAGCGCCCGTCGACGAGCTTCTCCGTGGTGCCGGTCTTTCCGGAGACTGTGTAGCCCGGGATCTGTGCCGCCCGGGCGGTCCCACCAGCGACCACGTCCTCGAGTAGTCGGGTCATCGTGGACGCCGTGTCTGGAGAGATCACGCGACGGATCACCCGCCGCGACACCGCGAGTCGTCCATCCTCACTGATCAGCGCCCGGACAACACGCGGCTCGATCAGCTCACCGCCGTTGGCCACCGCGTTCATCGCCGCCGCCATCTGCAACGGCGTCACCGCGATGGTGTAGCCGTATGACACCCGCGCCAGGTCGCTATCACTGAGCTCAGTTGTGGGATGGACGATCCCGCGGCTCTGAGCGGGAAAGTCCACCGAGATCGCCTGGCCGAACCCGAAGCGTGTGATATATCGCCCCAGCCGCTCCCCACCCAGCAGCTCGACCCCGATCTTGCTGGCGGCAACATTGCTCGACCGCACGAGCATGTCTGCGAACGACAGGACCCCGTAGTTGCGGTTGCCGAACTCCCGAACCGGGCGAGAGGAGCCGGTGAAGTAGACCGTGCCCGGGTTCGTGTCGATCTCCTGCTCCGGATGGGACACCCCCTCCTGGAGCGCCGCCGAGGCGGTGACGATCTTGAAAGTGGACCCGGGATGGTAGACATCTTGCGTTGCCCGATTTCGCCGGGCGTCAGGCTCCGATGCCGCGAAGGCATTGGGATTGAACGTGGGCTCGTTCGCGAGGGCAAGAATCTCACCGCTGACGGGGTCCAGGATGACGACACTGCCCCCGGCCGCGTGGTGCTCGTGTACCGCGGCACGTAGCTCCCGTTCGGCGATGTGTTGGATGTACTTGTCGATGGTCAGCTCGAGGGTGACCCCGGCGGTCGGCGGACGCTCTACCCGGCTGAACGCGCGACGGCGGGCGTCAGTTTGGACGAGCGCCGTGCCTGGTTGCCCGGCAATCTTCTCGTCATAGCTCGACTCGAGCCCGGACAGCCCCTGGTTATCGATGCCCACATAGCCGATGAGATGCGCGGCGAGCTCGCGGTTCGGATAGAACCGCCGGTTCTGCTTCAGGAGATAGATCCCGTCGAGATCGAGCTGTCGAACCCGACGCGCGGTGTCGATTGACACATGCCGCTGCACGTAGAGAAAGAGCCGGTCCGTGTCGAAGTCCGTCTCAAGGCGGTCTCGCTGCCCGCCCTGGCACTCGAGGACCTCGCAAAGCCGTCGAGCGGTCTCGACCGAGTCATCGATCCGAGACGGATCCGCGAAGATGGTCTCTACGTCGACGCTGTAGGCGAGTACCCGCCCCTCGCGATCGACGATCTCGCCGCGCTTGGGGTATGTCGTGATCGTCCGCGAGCGCTGCCGTTGAGCACGTTCGACCAGCATGTCGTGCTGGAACAGTTGCCATTGGACGAGACGGGCTTCAATCGCGATGCCCCAAAGGGTCATGACGCACGCGGTAACCAGCAGACGGCGTTGTACGACGTCGCGCCAGCGATTGGGAAGCGAGACAGTCCTTGCCATCGTCGTCTCGAACGGCCTAGGGCCGGGCCCCGGCGCGCCGTGCCACCACTGAGCGATCCGGAAGCGCCGCCGGAGCAATCCGCTCGATGATCTGCACATCGGCGGGCGTGGGGGCCACAAGATTCAGCTCGTCCATGGCGATCTGCTCGATGCGTCGGGGCGAACGCAGCGTTTCGATCTCGAGCCGCAGATGCCGGTTCAGCTCCAGCTCATGCGCCCGCTCTTGCTCCATCTGTTCGATGTCGTACCCGTGGCGGAGCAATTCGAGGTGCTGCCAGGCCGAGAACAGCAATACCGCCACAAGGCAGACACCGATGACACCCGATCGCCAGAGCTCCCGTTGCCGTGCCCCGTCGATCTCCCGGACGATCGGGTTGTTCTGAATCGGCCGCCTGACGTCGTAGTCCATATCGAATCGACTCATGACACCTTCTCGGCCACACGCAACTTGGCTGACCGCGCCCGTGGGTTGCGCGCCACCTCCTCGCGCCCTGGCCGGATCGGTTTTCTCGTCAGGGCTCGGATCGCAAGGTCTCCGCCCCGCTCGAGCTCACGGAACGTGTACTTCACGATCCGATCCTCTAGGGAATGAAAGCTGATCACCGCCAGCCGCGCCCCCGTCTCGAGGCGCCGGGCCACCATACGCAGGAACACGTCGAGCTCGTCCAGTTCCTGGTTGACCCAAATTCGCAGCGCCTGGAACGTTCGGGTGGCCGGATGGATACGCGGACGCCCCCGCACCTGCAACGACCGACTGACCACGGAGGCAAGATCCCCGGTGGTGACCAGGCGTCCACGGTCGCGGGCCCACACGATGCCTCGGGCGACCCGGCGCGAGCGCCTCTCCTCCCCATACTCGAAGATCACATCCGCCAGAGCGGCGGGCGTGACCTCGTCGAGCAGCTCGGCGAGTGTCCGACCCTGGGACCGGTCCATACGCATGTCGAGCGGGTCGGCTCTGCGGAAGCTGAACCCACGACCGTCGGTCTCGATCTGGAAAGATGAGTGCCCGAGATCCGCGAGGGCACCATCGACCTTCTCGATACCGCGCTCATCGAGGACCTGTTCGACATGGCGATAGTCGGCGTGCACGAGTTCCACTCGGTCGCCCCAGACCGCGAGCCGCTCACGGGCCAGCGGCAATACCTCGGCGTCCCGGTCGAGCCCGAGCACCCGTGTCGCGCCGGCCTCGAGCAGCGCCTCGGTGTGTCCACCGGTCCCGACGGTGCAGTCGACGAAAATTCCTCGTCCGGCCGGCGCGAGCTGGTCGACTGTCTCTGCCCGAAGAACCGGCTCATGTAGAATCATTGCGGCTCAGATGCCATACTCGGCGAGCACACGGGCGTCGTCATCGGTAAACGGATCGTCGGCGAGCCGTTTGGTGAAGCGCTCGTGGTTCCAGACATCGAGGTGGTCGTATTGACCGAAGACGTCGACTTCTCCGACCATCGTCGCGACTTCTCGGAGCCGGGCGTGGATCGAGATCCGGCCTTGATTGTCGAACTCCCCGGGTTGACCGTAGTAGTTGACCCGATCGAAATACTTGACGCGCGCAGGAAGCGTGGAAGGAATTTTTGCGAGTCTGTGCTCAACCTCGACCCAGACCGGCATCGGGTAGATGAGCACCAGCTGACCAGTCAGGCTTGTGATGAACAGCTGCGTCCCGAATCGGTCTTCAATTGCGGCTCGAAACAGCGTTGGGATCTTCAGACGACCCTTGTCGTCGATCTTGGCCGAGAAGTTCCCACGTAGCACCCTAGTTACTCCACTTGACTCCACTAAATTCCACAGCGATAGTAGAAGCCAGTCGGCCCGGTGTCAACAGACAAAAACTGCAATTCGGAGATGTCGGTCTTCTCTTCGTCCGCCGCGTTGCCGTTCTGAGCCATGGTGGGGACTCCGGAGCCGATGTCTCAGCTGAAGCAGCGCCGGACGACGCCTCTCGAACATGCTGCGCGCCGCCCTCATAGGGTTCCCCTCGACCGGCAAGACGACGCTGCTCCGGCTACTCAGTCGCGCTGGTGATCCGTCAACCCGAACCGGCGGCCGTCCGGCACACGTCGGTGTTGCCCAGGTCCCCGACCCACGTCTGGACCATCTGACCGAGCTCTTCGAGCCGCAACGACGGGTGGCGGCCACCATTGAGATAGCCGAGCTTGCAGGGCACGGCGGCGCACGTGCCCTGATCGACGTGACATCTTTCCGCGACGCCGACGCGCTGCTACACGTGTTGCGGATGTTCCGTGACGACACTGTGCCCCACGCGGCCGGCGAGGTGAACCCAGCGCGCGACGCCACGCAGATGGAGGACGAGCTGATCCTGGCCGACCTCGGTGTGGCCGAGCGACGACTCGAACGAATCCGACAGGACGCGAAGAAGGGCAGGAGCCGCGAGTTGGAAGAGGAGACGCGGGTCATTGAGCTGTGCCGAACCGCCCTGGAGAACGGCCAGCCACTTCGAGGGTTGTCGCTCGACACCGACGACGCGCGTCGACTCCGCGGCTTCAGCTTCCTCTCGGCGAAACCGGTCCTGGTCGTCTTGAACCTCGACGAACGCGATGTCGCCGACCCGGCGGGTGCGATCGAGCGGGCTGGGCTGTCAGAGTTCCTGTCGGGCGCGGCCACCGAGGCGGTGCCCGTGTGCGCCAAGATCGAGCTGGAGATCGCGGAGTTGCCCGCCGACGATCGCGCGGTCTTTCTGGCCGACCTCGGTCTGAGGGACTCCGGCCTCGACCGGGTGATCCGGGCCAGCTACCATCTCCTCGGCTACATCTCGTTCTTCACGACAGGGAAGGACGAATGCCGGGCCTGGTCGGTGCCGCGCGGCATCTCGGCGCAGGACGCGGCCGGTCAGATCCACAGTGACATCGCCCGCGGGTTCATCCGCGCCGAAGTCGTCCACTATGACGCGCTGACCGCAAGAAATGGCTCCCTCGCCGCCTGCCGCGACCACGGAGAGGTCCGGCTAGAAGGCAAGGAATACGTGGTTCGGGATGGCGATGTCATCAACTTCCGGTTCGCCACATAGATGTAGCGCGTCCGCATGCGACGTGGACGTGTGCAGCTGAGTACTACCAGGTAGCAATAAAGAAGCGCGCTACCGTTCCCCCTCCCCTCTGGGAGAGCGGGGTGAAAGCCACGGGTGCAGACGACCATGCGGATGCTGATCACGGGGGGAGCCGGCTTTATCGGCTCGCATCTTGCCCACGCGCTACTCGGGGCAGGGCACGACGTGTTCGTCCTGGACGACCTGTCCACCGGGTCGATCGACAACATCGAACCGCTCAAGACTCACCCCCGATTCGGCTACGTCATCGACTCGATCGCCAACGAGCCGCTGCTGGCGGAGCACATCGACCGGTGCGATGTCGTCTTCCATCTGGCGGCAGCCGTGGGTGTCAAGCTTATTGTTGAAGCACCGGTCCACACGATCGAGACCAACGTGGCCGGCACCGAAATCGTGCTTCGGCACGCTGCGAAGAAGCGCAAGCTGGTAATTATCACGTCTACGTCGGAAGTGTATGGCAAGAGCACCGCACTGCCGTTTCGGGAGGACGCGAACCTCGTCCTGGGCTCGACCCGCCAGCACCGCTGGGCCTATGCCTGCAGCAAGGCGATAGACGAATTCCTCGCCCTCGCCTACTGGAAGGAGCGCCGGCTGCCGGTCATTATCGTTCGACTGTTCAACACAGTCGGCCCGCGACAGAGCGGCCGCTACGGCATGGTCGTTCCGAACTTCGTCCGACAGGCGCTGGCCGGTGACCCGATCACGGTGTTCGGCACCGGGACCCAGTCACGCAGCTTTGGATACGTGGGCGACGTCGTGTGGGGAATAGCGGCGCTGGCCAACGAGCCTCGGGCGGTGGGCGATGTCTTCAACCTCGGCAACGATGGCGAGATCACGATCCGAGAACTGGCCGAGTTGGTGAAGACGATGACCGCAAGCGACTCGGAGATCGTCACGATCCCATACGAGAGGGCCTACGAAAGCGGTTTCGAGGACATGCCCAGGCGCGTCCCGGACCTGACGAAAGCCAAGAATCTGATCGGCTACGATCCGCGCGTCCAACTACCGGAGATCTTGACCAGGGTCATCGAGCACGAGCGCGACGGGCAACGGGTGTAAGACAGGCCCGAACGACCGCATCGCCGATCGACGATCACCTGCGTCCACACACATCGGAGTCTCTTTCGTGACACGTTCGTCGTATACTGACGAGGATGATGTGGGGAACGCTCAGACAGGTCAGGCTATCTGCCGTCGCCGGTCTGGTTGCGGCGGCACTGACGACACCGGTGGCTAGTGCGAACGAACTCGAGCTGTCGATGAACAACGGCCACGTGACGATCCGGGCCACCGACACCTTGATCTCGGAGATCCTCGCGGAATGGGGCCGGATCGGGAACACGGCGATCATCGACGCCAATGTGCTGTCCGACCGGACCGTCACGATAGAGCTCGTCGACGTTCCAGAAGCCAGGGCGCTGCGGACGCTGCTGCGAACAACCAGTGGCTACATGGCGGCTCCCCGCGCCGTCATGAGCGACGGGGTCTCTCGCTTCGACCGAATCATGATCCTGGCCACTAGCAAGCCGGTCGCGGGGGGCGGCATCGTGACCTCGCCCGTCAGCGTGGCAGCCCCGACCCGTACGATCAGGGGCACGGTTGGGCAACGGCTCGGCGTGGTTCCCAGCGCACCGCGCGGCCAGACGCCGTTCACGGTGAGCCCGGCACAGCAAGAGCAGCTCGATCAGCTACAGCGGCTGCTACGGCAGGAAGACGACGCACAGAGCCAACCCCCACGGCCAGTCGAGGCGCAAGCGACGTTTGGCAGCATCCCCGCAGCCCGCCCGGGAATGCCGATGGGGAACGCCGACCCGAACCAGGAGACGGCGAGGCTTCCAACCGCCGCCTTCGGGACGGTCGACGGTCCCACCGGCGCTTTCGGCTCTACACCCGTCACCGAGCACAGCGGCCGATCTCGAAACGCTCGGCCTTAGTACTGCTTAGGACCCTGGACCCCGGTCAGAAAAGCTTCGGGGCCACCTCCGGCAAGCGGAACCCCTCGAGCCAGAGCAGAGTCCGCTTGGTCAACAATCCGCCCGTAAACCCGCCCAGCCGTCCGCCCTGCGCGATGACGCGATGACAGGGAATGATGATCGGGACCGGGTTGCGACCGAGCGCCCCGCCGACGGCGCGGCTTGCGCCAGGTGACCCGATCCGCGCTGCCAGCGCCCCGTAGCTTGTCACCTGACCGAACCGAATTTTCCGGGTCTCCCTCAGCACCCGCGCCGTGAACGGTGTCACCTGCCGCAGGTCGACGGAAAGCGAGAACCGAGTGAGCGCACCGCCAAAATACGCCTGCAGTTCTTCGCTCACCGTGGCCAGCCCGGCGTCATCCCGCCAGACCTCCGGCGACCGCTTCAGCAGACGCGCTCGATAGCGCTGCTCCGAGGGCTGACCGAACGTCACATCGCAGACTCCTTGGTCGGTCACCCCGACGAACAACACCCCAACCGGTGTCTGGAAACGTCCGAAGCGGACCGCCGGATGTCCGGCCCGGTCGTATGCCGACCGCAACTGGACACGAGCGCGCCGAACGGCCTCGGCATCAGGCTCGTCGTCCGCCACTTGCGTCAGCACCCCGCGAAGCGCTTGCACGCGGTCCCATTCGAGGCCGCAGTCCCCGCAGCCGGCCGCGTGCCGACGCATCGCTGTGACGGTCGTCGCGCGCAGGTCGCCGATCACTAGCTCTTCGAGCCGCCGAACGAACAGATCGCAGGTCATCGTGTCCCCCAGTTGGCTAGCTCGCGACGGAGACGGCGGACCGCCTGGTAGACGTTGGCCCGCGCCGCCGCCTCGGAACACCCGAGCGCTGCGGCTACGTCACGGTAGCTGAGCCCGTGGAGCTGCCGCTGAATGAACGCCGCCCGCTGTCGCCGGGGCAACCCCCCGATGGCCCGGCGCAGGGCGGCACGGTCGACGACGCCGTCGTGCACAGTAGAGGGTGACGACCCTCTGCTGGGCAACTCAGATGTGAGAGCGACCTCGGCACGACGGCCGCGCGCGCGACGGTGGTTGAGGAACAGGTTGGTCGCGATACGGTAGAGCCAGGCGCGATGGTTCGAACCCGGTCGCAGCCGGGCGAATCCCACGAACGCCCGCAGGAACGTGTCCTGGAACAGGTCCTCCGCCGTCGCGGCGTTGCCGGTGAGCCGACGCACGTAGCTCAGAATCTCGGTCTGATGTCGGTCGATCAGCTCGCCAAAGTCGGCGGGAGCGCATCTGGATGTCGCCGTCACCATGACTGTGTCGAAGCCGGTCTCGGACTGTCGAGTTTCATCCGCCATGCCGTGACTCCGCCGTAGCTGTCCCCGCGTAGCGGGGCTCTGAAACAAACTCGGCTAGCACCAGCGAGGCGACGCCTCACTGGTGCTGGGTTCGCGCACTCCTGGTTATAACCCCGACGCCACGCAGATGTGAAAACGGCTCTTCAGGGGTCCGCCGTCAACGTATGGTACGCTGGCCGCTGTGGTCTGGCTCGCGGTGAGCGGTAGCATCGTCGGGTCCACACACCGACACCCCACGACCGGCCACTCGCACAGATGAAGCCCTCCGAGCCGTCCACATCCGTGGCGGCGCCCACAGTGCCTGCGCCCGACGTCGAGCCACCCAACTCCCCGCTGGCAAGCTCGGCTGCCGTGATCGGCCTGGCGACGATGACCAGCCGTGTTCTCGGGTTGGGGCGGATGCTGGTGCTTGCGTCCTTGTTTGGCGCGAGTAGCGCGATGGACGCCTATGTCGTCGCCTTTCGGATCCCCAATTTGATGCGCGATCTCTTCGCAGAAGGGGCAATGAGCGCGGCGTTCGTCCCGACCTTCACACAGCAGCTGACCACCCAAGGTCGTGATGCAGCGTGGCGACTGGGCACGCAGTTGATCAACGCACTGGTCGTGATGACCGGAGTCCTCGTGCTAGCCGCGATCATCTTTGCCGAGCCGCTGATCCGGCTGGCCGCGCGAGACTTCGCGGACGAGCCCGGGAAGCTCGAACTGACCGTCACCCTGACCCGACTGATGCTCCCTTTTCTGACCCTGGTGGCGGTCGCGGCCGCCTGCATGGGGATGCTCAATTCGCTGCGACGATTCTTCATCCCGGCGTTATCACCGGCGATGTTCAACGTCAGCGTCATCCTGAGCGGGCTGCTACTGGTGCCACTGATGCCGGGAGCGGGGTTCGAGCCGATCATGGCGATCGCGTTCGGTGTGGTGCTGGGCGGTATAGGCCAGATCGCCCTCCAGTATTGGGTACTCCGCAAGGAGGGGTTTCGATATCGGTTCACGCTGGACCCGGCGGACCGCGGCCTCCGCAAGGTGCTCGGGTTGATGGGCCCTGGCACTCTCGCCGGCGCGGCGCTACAGATCAACGTGATGGTCACCACAATCATCGCGACCAGCCAGGGCACCGGGGCCGTCTCCTGGCTCACCTACGCGTTCCAGGTGATGTATCTCCCGATCGGGGTGCTCGGTGTCTCGATCGCAACCGCCGCGCTACCCGTGCTGTCCAGACAGGCTGCGCTCGGCGAGTTGCACGAGATGCGGCGAACCATCTCTCACGGCCTCCGACTCATGCTGATGCTGATGGTGCCTGCGACGGTCGGGCTGATCGTCCTGGCCGTGCCGATCGTCCGTCTACTCTTTGAACGGGGGGCCTTCACCCCGGCGGACACCCAGTCGACCGCGCTGGCGCTCGCCTGCTATGCGCCCGGAATGATTGGCTACTCGGTCGTGCGTCTCGGAGTGCCCAGCTTCTATGCACTCGGCACAAGCCTGACGCCGGCCATCGTCAGTGCCCTGGCTGTTGGCCTCAACATCGTGCTCAACCTGGTGCTGGTCCGGGTGATGGGCTACCAGGGACTCGCGCTTGGCAACGCCATTGCGGCATTGAGCAACGGTGCACTGCTGCTGGTCCTCCTGCGGCGGCGACTCGACGGTCTCGAAGGTGGCAGAATCGCCGACAGCTTCGCCCGGATCGCTGTCGCGGCGGTGGTCATGGGCGCCGCCGTATGGCAGGCCAACCTGTGGTTTACGGCGATCTGGACAGGAACCGGGCGGTGGACGCAGCTGCTAATTGTCGCCAGCGATATCGGTGTGGGTCTGGCGGTTCTGGACATCACGGCGCGGCTGCTCGGTCTCGCCGAGTTCCGCCAGGCATGGAATCAGCTCCTGGCGCGGTTGACCCGCTCACGCTAGGGACCTCGGGGACCCGGCTCGTCATCGTCCAGGACGATCGGGGTCCCGTGGTACGATAGCGTCGAGATGCGTCGCGCCTATCCCCGCGGCCCGGTCCGGTTCTCCTTCGGCCCCAGCATCAGCCCGGCCGTGAAGATGCTGATCTGGGCCAACGTCGGCGTCTTCGTAGCGGGTATGGTCATCCCGCCGCTCGGTCGTCTGCTTATCGACCTGTTCGGGCTCCATCCCCAGGCCGTGTTCACAGAGTTGCGCGTCT
>Ga0310122_10000788_pt1 | contig 20105 bp, 25 predicted proteins | sample CB6_Bottom_1051__FD_203503 | JGI IMG/M metagenome (GOLD analysis project Ga0310122, IMG submission 203503) | Marine microbial communities from Western Arctic Ocean, Canada - CB6_Bottom_1051 | ecosystem: Environmental > Aquatic > Marine > Oceanic | place: Canada: Western Arctic Ocean | collected...
ATAAGTTGAAGAAACCTCATAGCCTTCCATCTTAAGCCGCGTAATAATATTTTCACTATCAACCAATGCTTTTGGGCAACCTAAACTAATAAATCCAACACGGGGATTACTCATCAACCAACTCTCAATTTATTACAAAAAATACTTATAGTTTACCAAAAACTACACTTTTTCGGGGAATTGCCGCTTACTAAGACTAATTAATTTTATATTCCATCGGGCTTTTTCTCATCTTGCCCCCCCTAAAGAGTCTGGCCGCTTGCGTTGCGCCTTTTCAGGCGCATTGAAAAAAACTCAATGTTAATCAATAGCTGTTGCTGTAACACGACTTTGTCTTTCTAGCCTCCCCCAACACCTAAGATTTTTGTTACAAGAATTGTTTTTATACTTCTCAGCGATACCTTTAGCATACACAATTTATCCACCAACAAGCATCCACTGCATGCGGGTGCCCAGGAAGTAACACGAATGATGGTGTTATCACCCCATATTCCATACATTAAGGTCTTGAACCTTGTATTTATAACTGAAAAACCGGTGGTGAATGCGTCTGTATTTGACAGCAGAAACCGCATTTGACGCTAAGGGGCATTAGCAATAATAATGGCACGTTTAGGTGCAGGCAGGCCTTCACACGTCAGCCGCGGATCCTGAGGATCAAGAAATTCTTGCAAGGAATGGAACTGCATCCATTCCGTCGTACGCTGCTCATCTGTTGTTGTGGTATTCACATCTATCACCCGACAATTTTTAAAACCACAACGCTGCATCCAGCTTATCAAGGTTTCACAACTCGGTAAAAACCAGACATTGCGCATTTTGGCATAGCGTCCCTCGGGCAAAAGCACCTCTCCCTGCTGGCCCTCTATCACCAGTGTTTCAAGGACCAGCTCGCCTGCAGGCCGCAAACAATCTTTCAGGGCCAACAAATGATCAATGGGAGACCGCCGATGATATAAAACCCCCATCGAAAATACGGTATCAAAGGCATTGAGCTGAGGTGGAATCTGTTCCAGCCCCATCGGCAAGACATACACAGCAGCCTCGCCATACAAGCTGCGGATGACTTGAAACTGCAGCACATTGAGCAACAAGGGGTCGACGCCGACCACCATCCTGGCCCCTGCCCCCAGCATACGCCAACAGTGATAGCCATTGCCACAACCGACATCAAGTACCAAGCGGTTTGATAACGGTGCGATATGCGGCATTAACCGGTTCCATTTCCAGTCAGATCGCCATTCAGTATCTATGTGAATACCAAAAATGTCGAACGGGCCTTTTCGCCAGGGATGAAATGCTTTCAGTTGCTGCAGTAAACCGTCCTGCGTGTTTTTATCAATATCGGATGGCTCACCTATTTTTACCTGTCCGGCATTCAAATCCAGCAACGATGGCTTTATTTCAGGTAAGCTGGCAATATTATCTAACCACTTTACCGAGTTTCCATTGTTACTTGGTTCAAAAGCTCTTTTCAGCTGTCCAGGTATCAAATCCACCCAGCGACCGGCTTTCGCCTCTATAAGCGCATTAAACAGGGGTTGATAATCAATCATTGCTACTTTATAGCCACGATTGAAGCAAAATTAAAATATTGAAACCAGACCGCTACGCTACTGAAACCAACAGCCTGTAAGCGTTGCTGATGATTAGCAAAGGTTTCTGCAATCAGCACATTATCCAGTGCCGAACGTTTTTGACTGATTTCCAGATCACTATAGCCTTGTGATTTTTTAAATAAATGGTGTAAATCCGTTTGCAAAGTCTGTTGTTTTTCATCCTCAAAACTCAACTTTTCTGACAAAATCAAAATGCCGCCTGGCAACAAACCCTGATATATTTTTTTTAAAAAAGCATACCTGTCAGCTACCGGCAGAAATTGTAAAGTGAAATTCAGCACCACAACCGATGCATTCTCGATGCATAAATCCCGAATATCGGCACACACCACATCAACCTCTATCTCTCCCTTGTCGTCCTGCAAATTCTTTTTAAACTGCTGCAACATGGCAGCAGAATTATCCACTGCAATAATTTTACAATGTTTAGCTGACATCTGATGCCGCATAGACAACGTCGCAGCCCCCAAAGAGCAACCCAGGTCATAGCAGACACTATGATCCCTAGCGTAGCGTGCGGCTAACAGACCTATGGCATAAATGATAGTTTGATAACCCGGCACTGAACGTTGAATCATGTCTGGAAATACATTAACCACCGCACTATCAAACTTGAAAGAACTTAAGGATTCAACGGGATTGGAAAACAAAGTGTCTTTAGTTGAAGACATGGGAAATAAATCGATACATGATAAGCATGATTAAAAATTAAACACTTTTTTCAAAGACTTTCTACCCGGACATTACGAGCAGAAAGCCTAGGTTTTTTTTATTAATTATCGTTATTTGCTAGCGCCACAAAATTTCTTTTTTCCAGTTTTTCAATAACACCACGGATAGAACCCGATTTTCTATATTCATTTTTAACCGAAGTCCGGTAATTGGTCACCAGGCTCACCCCTTCAATCAAAATGTCATACATTTTCCAGACACCCCGCGCGTTAAACATTCTATAATTGATAGACAAGGGTTGAAGGCCTGATTGCAAAATTTCAGTTTTAACAATAATCTTTTTCGCACCCTGTTTAATTTTTAAAGGAAGAAAACGCACGGTCCACCCTTTAAAGCCAATAAATGCTCTGGAATAACTCCTCACCAGCAAGGTTTTAAATTCTTTTGTAAACTGACTCCTTTCCTCCTGAGTCGCTTTTCTCCATAATTTACCAAGCACTAAAGCAGATATTCGTTTAAAGTCCACATGTGGCCTCATAGCCTCATCGACAAAGGCATTCACTTGATTAAAGTCATGAATAAATGCTTCATCTTGCAGCTTAAGTTTTAATTTATTTGAAATCGTTTCGATGGCAACTTGGGGCCCCAGAACCTCTGCAGCAACTCCCTTGGAAACCGGCATAAAAACTGCTATGAAAATCAACATAGCTAATACTGAAATATTTTTTAAACCTTTATTTTTCATAAAATTATCCTTGCTTCTAAAGCATCACAGCGTATTTTCATATGTCCTCTGATTAGATTCAATTGTAGGTGCATAGCAAAATATAATAAAACTTAGAATGTAGCCATCATGCATAACCGACATTCATCAAGAGCGCCCAGCTACAGGTAACAAAACCTGCTGGAATTAAAAATTATAGTAGAATGAAACGGTATTCAAAGTGCTAAAATCTAGTAATTATTTTTTTTGACTGCCCTAACCCATAATTCATGGTAAACACTCATAATAACATCTTTTTCCCCAGCACACGCATGCGAAGAATGCGTTATCACGATTTTTCTCGTCGTTTAATGCGAGAAAATACGCTCTCTGTGGATGACCTCATTTATCCCATGTTTGTAATCGAAGGCAGCAACCAAAAAGAAAAAATAACTTCCATGCCTGGTATTGAACGGCTTTCAATTGATTTATTAGTAGCAGAAGCCAGTCAGATTGTGCAATTAGGCATCCCCGCCATTGCACTATTCCCGGTCACAGCCGCCGATAAAAAAACAGATAATGCGAGCGAAGCCTACAATCCAGAAGGCCTGGCACAACGTTGCGTACGCGCACTAAAAAAAGCCCATCCTGACTTAGGAATCATTACTGATGTTGCTTTAGACCCCTTTACTTCGCATGGGCAAGATGGCCTTATCAATGCTCAGGGTTATGTCATGAACGATGAAACCATTGAAGTATTATGCAAACAGGCACTCTCTCATGCAGAATCAGGCGCTGATATGGTCGCCCCGTCGGACATGATGGATGGTCGAATTGGTGCCATCAGATCAACTCTAGAATCAAACAACCATCCCAATACCCAAATTCTGGCCTACTCTGCAAAATATGCTTCCAGTTTTTATGGCCCATTCAGAGATGCCGTAGGTTCGGCAGGTAATCTGGGAACAGGCAACAAATACAGTTACCAGATGGATCCGGCAAATTCAGATGAAGCCTTACGCGAAATCCAGCTGGATTTACAAGAAGGTGCTGATATCATTATGGTAAAACCTGGCATGCCTTATCTGGATATCATCCGCCGCGCCAAAGAGCAATTTGCAGTGCCTACATTTGCTTATCAGGTCAGCGGAGAATACGCCATGCTAAAAGCAGCCTCTATTAATGGCTGGCTGGATGAAAAACCAGTCGTGCTGGAATCCTTACTGGCATTTAAACGTGCAGGCGCAGATGCAATACTGACTTATTATGCAAAATCTGTTGCACAGTGGTTAAAAACATAACATCTTGTTTCATATTAATACTGGCCATATTACAAATTTGTATTTCCTGAAACTAATTGAGCTATAAAAATAACAAAGAGACTCATTATGCAAGAAGACCAATACAGATTGCCATCGCCATTATTATCTCCACATTTTTATGGGAATTTTTTATGCTAAAAAGGACAGACCGTGCCATATAAAGATCAATATGCTGTCTTTGGTCACCCGATCAATCACAGTAAATCACCGCGCATACATCAACTATTTGCCAAACAAACTCAACAACAAATGAGTTATGAGGCGCAAGAGGTTCCCGCAGCCTCCTTTGAATCTGCCATTCAACAATTTTTCCAGCAAGGCGGTAAGGGATTAAATTGCACAGTCCCCTTAAAAGAACTGGCGTGGCAACGTGCAGAGCAGTTATCCAGACGCGCAAAACTAAGCAAAGCAGTGAACACCCTGATCTTGCAAGAAAACGGAACTTTATTGGGTGATAATACTGATGGTATCGGCCTGGTGACCGACCTATTAAACAATCACGCCATCCCATTATCAGACCGTAGAATTCTAATTTTAGGCGCGGGTGGTGCCAGTAGAGGCATCCTGGAACCGCTGCTGCAACAATCACCCAGACATATTGTCATTGCCAATCGTACGGTAGAAAAAGCCATCACCCTAAGCCACGAATTTTCCCACTTAGGTGATATTAGAGGCTGTGGCTATGACGACCTGAACAATGCTCAATTTGATTTGATTTTAAATGCCACCTCGGCCAGCTTGACCGGAGAATTACCGCCTTTAGGAGAGCATCTACTTGCCGAAAAAGGCTGTTGTTATGACCTAGCCTATGGCAATCAACCCACAGCATTTGTGTTATGGGGACAGGCACAAAAAGCAGAAAAAAGCCTGGATGGCCTGGGAATGTTAGTAGAACAGGCAGCTGAAGCCTTTTATTTGTGGCGAGGGGTGCGCCCGGAAACCTCAGCAATTATTGATTTGTTAAATGCTGAAAGATCGTAAGTACATCGGGACAGTCCCATAAAACCATTAGATCTTAATGAAAAGAGCAACATGGGCGCAACATAGAGTCCGACTGATTTTGTTATTGTGTTTGTCAAACCTGTTGGCCTGCACGCCTATGATTCATCCTTCTAAAGCCCCCGTGGCCCTGGCACAACTTAGCAATAATTTTTTTATTACGCCGGATGGGGCAAAATTACCCTTAAAAAAATGGCAATCCCCGCATCAAGAGATAAAAAATATAATCATCGCTATACACGGCTTTAATGATTACAGTAACTTCTTTCAACAGCCCGGGCATTATTTCAGCCAACATCAGACCACTTCTTATGCCTACGACCAAAGAGGATTTGGCAAATCCCCCAACCGCGGATTATGGGCAGGAATAGAAACCTATACCGCTGATCTAGCCTGTTTCGTGCAGTTAATCAGTCAGGAACATCCGAAGACGCCTATTTATCTTTTAGGTGAAAGTATGGGGGCGGCCGTGGTCATTTCCACTATCTCTCAAGCCCATCAACTTCCCGTTGAAGGCATTATCTTGGTCGCCCCTGCAGTCTGGGGACGACAAACTATGCCCTGGTATCAAAACATACTGTTGTGGACTTTATCCCATATCACTCCCTGGCTGACATTAACAGGAAACGGCCTAGGGATTAAAGCTTCTGATAATATTGCAATGTTAAGAGCACTGAGTCAAGACCCGCTGGTTATCAAGGCCACCCGCGTTGAGACCCTCTATGGCTTAACCAACCTGATGGATAACGCGCTCTTGAATGCAGGCCTCATTGCCATAAAAACACTATTACTCTATGGCGAAAAAGATGAAATTATTCCACCAAAGTCCACCTACCAATTTATCCGGTTATTCAACAAAAATGCAGCCAAAAACCATCCCTTGATCGCTTTTTATGAACAGGGCTACCATATGTTGCTGCGTGATCATCAGGCTCCTGTGTTATGGAATGACATCAATGTCTGGATCAGCGGGCAAAGCACAAAATTACCCTCAGGTGCTGATAGGCGGGCACATCAGCTCTTGAATACAGCGGACATGAACTAACATGAAGCCTTTCTATGCTAAGTCGTCCACCGCTGTCTTATTTTATCCCTATTAATATACAGCCACTGGATAGCAATAATAGGAATACCTGATTCAATGCTTCCTGCTTCTACCATTTGATAAACATCATCAAACTTGACCACGGAAACCAGAATGTCTTCATCTTCATCATCTAAGCCATGCACCCCTCCTACCTGACTGGAGTCAACTTTGCCACAAAACAAACTGATTCTTTCTGATGAGCCCCCTGGCGTAGTATAAAACTCATTGATCAACAGCAATTCTTCTATCACACATCCTGCTTCTTCGACTGCTTCTCTATACGCCACTTCTTCAGCTGTTTCACCGGGTTCAATGGCACCGGCCACTATTTCAATTAACCAGGCATGCTCCGGCCTTAATACAGCACCCGCACGAAACTGTTCAATTAAAACCACTTCATCTCTATCTGGGTCATAAAGTATCACCGCAACGCAATTGCCCCGCATAAATAATTCACGACTAATTTCCTTACTCCAGCCCCCCTCAAAAAGGGTATGTTGTAATTGATATTTTTCTAGCCGGAAAAACCCGTTGTAAACAATCTCATGCTGGTTAATTTTAAATTCTTTATTCATCTCAGTCCCGCTCACTCGGCTGGTGTTGCATAGACCACGCGATAAACCACTCCTAAGGTATCATCCGCTATCAACAAACTACCATCCCGCATTTGTAACATATCCGTCGGCCTTCCCCACGCCTTACCATCCGGCAGGAGCCAGCCATCAATGAAAACCCTTTCAGCAACCGGTTTATTATTTTTAAATTCTACTAATACAATGCGGTAGCCATGAGGCTTACTCCGATTCCAGGAACCATGCTGCGCCACAAACAATTGATTTTTATATTCTCTGGGAAACTGATCACCGGTATAAAAACGAATGCCTAGTGGGGCTAAATGCGCTTTAAACTTCCATTCTGGCGCGGTAAATTGGGCGCATGATTTATCCGCTGCCAGTTCAGGATCAAGAACATCGCCCCCATGACAAAAAGGGTAGCCAAAATGCTGGCCTTTTTGCACCCATTTATTTAACTCATCAGCGGGTAAGTCATCGCCTAAATAATCACGCCCATTATCTGTAAAAAAAAGCTGATAACTGACAGGGTGCCAGTCAAAACCAACCGAATTACGAATACCTCTGGCCAGAATTTCAAAACCACTGCCGTCGGTATTGAGTCTTAATAATGAAGAATAAATATCTTGTTCAGGCAAACAAATATTACACGGCACACCTACCGTGGTGTATAACCGGTTATCCCTGCCAAAAGCCAGATATTTCCAGCCATGATACTTATCAGAAGGCAACTGATCATAAACCACTTGTGGCGTGGGCGGTTGACTCAAGTGCTGCGCTATATTATTAAAACGAATGATTCTATGCGTCTCCGCAACATATAAATCACCCTCTTTATAAGCAACACCGTTAGGCATATAAAGGTTGCTGGCAATTACATAGCGGGTTTCTGCATAGCCATCGTCATCTGCATCCTCAATGGCGTAAACACTCCCCTGTTGGCGCGTACCTACGTAAACAAGCCCTGAGTCACCTAATACTAAAGACCGTGCATTGGGTACATTATCGGCATAAATCGAAATTGAAAAGCCTGCCGGTAACTGTAATTTTTCCAATAACTCGTGATACGGATTCTGAACCGCAAAGCCACACTTGATAAGCAATAGATAAATACTTAATACTTTAAGTAAGTACATGACACCCTCTTTATTTTTGAATTTTCGACCATGTTAACAGCCCGCGCTGTTGAAATTATAATTTCACCACCCATATTTTAACTATATCTTCTCTATTTCATGACCAAGAGGTTTTTTAAAATAATGCGAATTTTACTTTTTCTAGCCACTAACATGGCCATAATGCTGGTTATTAGTCTCGTTTTTAGTTTATTAGGTATTGGTAGCACGCTACAAGCCAATGGTGTAGATCTTGATTTAAATGCTCTTTTGCTCATGTCTGCCATTATAGGTTCGATGGGATCGGTGATTTCACTGGCCATATCAAAATGGTCCGCGAAAAGAGCCATGGGGGTTCATGTAATTGAAAACCCACAAAACCAAACTGAAAAATGGTTGTTATCCTTAGTTAAAAAGCAAGCTAAGGCAGCAGGAATCGGCGTGCCTGAAGTCGGCATTTTTCAAACAGCTACCCCGAATGCATTTGCCACAGGGATGAATAAAAACAATGCTTTAGTCGCTGTCAGCACGGGTCTTTTACAAACCATGTCTGCGGATGAAGTGGAAGCAGTGGTTGGTCATGAAATTAGCCATGTCGCCAATGGCGATATGATAACAATGGCGTTAATGCAAGGCGTAGTCAATACCTTCGTATATTTTTTCGCCTCAATTATTGGTCACTTTGTTGACCGAGTCATCTTAAAAAACGAAGAAGGTCATGGTATGGGGTATTTCATCACCCAGATGGTTGCCCAGGTCGCCCTCTCATTCCTTGCTTCCATACTGGTCATGTGGTTTTCACGTTACCGGGAATTTCATGCGGATGCCGGAGGAGCAAAACTAGCCGGCAAGGATAAAATGATCGCAGCCTTAAGAGCCTTACAACGTGCGCAAAACCCCGAAGAATTACCCGGACAACTGGCCGCTTTTGGCATTAATGGCGGTGGCGTACAAAAACTATTTATGAGTCACCCTCCTCTGGAAGAACGTATTGCTGCATTGCAAAACCAACAATAATTCATCCTACTGAGCAGAGTGTTTATCAACCATGAACACTCTGCCTCCCAGTCCATGCAACCGCCCCAAATTATTCGCTTTAAACTGCAGCTAGGCTATGCTCAATTTCTTCAGGTTTATCAGGGAATTGCTAAGAATGTGTCCGTCATTGCAGATGATGGTCGCCGAATTACCTTCCCTGCCATGAATATTCGCGCCTTCCTTACCCGAGAAGGGATTTACGGAAACTTTGAAATGACATTAAGCGCTGAAAATAAATTCATCAGTGTTAAAAAATTACCCTGACCAGATCTAATCATCCTAGATCCGCGGGGTTTAAGGTATGATTGTTGTTTTTTAATTTTCAACGACTGACCTGTGTCCCACTTAGCTCGGCTTTCTAAACATATACAGTTCCCAGACAATCCACTACAAGCTCAACGCTTATTCCATGGCCGGGGACATGCCTATCAACACTTGCATCATATCACTATTGACTGGCTTCCCCCGGTTCTCCTCGTTATTCTATATGCGCCTGAACCCCACACTGAGCTGGAAAACATGGCCGATCATTTACTAGCACATTTACCTGACTGCAAAAGCATTCAGCTGCAACATCGTTATATTCTTTCCGCCCCCATTGACACTCTGCGGGGTGAGTCTCTGCAACATTTCCCCATACAGGAAGATAATTTACGCTTCCACATCCGTTTGCAACAAACCCGTAATACCGGGTTATTTCTGGATATGCGTAATGGCCGCAGATGGGTACAACAACACAGCAAGGATAAAAAAGTGCTTAACCTCTTTGCGTATACTTGTGGGTTTTCGGTAGCCGCCATTGCCGGCCAGGCGCAATCCGTGCTAAATATCGATATGAGTCGTACGGCCTTAAGCATCGGGCGCGAGAATCATCGCTTAAATCAACAAGCCCTTGAAAAAGTGCGCTTTGAGAAACTGAATATCTTCAAATCCTTTTCACGATTAAAAAAAAGAGGCCCCTTTGATCTTTTAATTTGCGACCCCCCGACATTCCAGAAAGGCAGTGTTGATATTATTCGGGACTATCCCAAGATCATTCGACACCTTGATGACTTCATGGCAAAAAACAGCACTCTTTTATTATGTCTGAATGCACCTGAGTTAAGTCATAATTACTTAATAGATCATATGGCGAGCCAAGCACCACGCTTTACTTATGTAGAGGAAATAAAACCCCCTGACGTTTTTTTAGAGAGCCAAAACAAAGGCTTAAAAAGTTTAATATTCAAACGTTAAAAAATGCCAAATAACACTGGAATGTTTCCATATACATGGCACAGCATCGACAAAAAGCAAATAACTGCTTCAACAAAGGTCAACTGTGATGGTATAGTGCTTCACAATTCAACGCATCAGTTTAGTGTTTAAATGATCTTTTTATTTAAGCACTCTTACGGTGCATATTACCCACTTTTTCGGTGCACCCCACCCAATTAGGAGCGCTACACAATGACAAGAGAAGTCGTCGACACATCCAAACGTCAGTTTCTAACAACAGCACTCACTGTTGTTGGTGCTGTTGGCACCGGATACTTGGCAGTTCCTTTCATCTCTCAAATGCAACCCAGTGCAAGAGCAATGGCCGCTGGAGCCCCTGTAGAAGTTGATATCAGTAGAATTGAACCAGGACAACTCATCCGTATAGCATGGCGAGGAAAACCAGTCTGGGTCTTGTCAAGAACCCCTGAAATCCTTGATATTTTAGAAAAAGATACCGCAAAACTGGCAGACCCTAGCTCGAAAGATTCTGACCAACCTGATAATAGTAGTAACAGCTACCGATCCATAAGACCTGAAATATTTATTGCTGTTGGTCTTTGTACACACCTCGGTTGTTCACCGACCTTTAGACCAGAAATTGCTCCCAATGACCTTGGCGATGACTGGAAAGGTGGTTTTTTCTGTCCCTGCCATGGTTCTGGTTTCGACTTGGCAGGCCGGGTTTTTAAGTCTGTTCCAGCCCCTACAAACCTTGTGGTTCCCCCTTACCGATATATAACAGACACACAAATAATTATTGGTGAAGAAACCAAGAAAGAGGCTAGCGCGTGAAAAACAAATTAAATGTTTCCTCTGATGGATTAAAAAACAGCATGAACGTAAGCACCAACTGGTTACTTAAACGGTTCCCTCTGTCAAGGATGTGGAACGATCACATGGCGCAATACTATGCACCTAAGAATTTCAATTTCTGGTATTTCTTTGGCTCTTTGGCACTATTAGTTTTAGTCAATCAGATCATTACAGGCATATTGCTGACCATGAACTATAAGCCAGATGCAAAACTGGCTTTCGATTCCGTTGAATATATTATGCGTGATGTCAATTGGGGTTGGCTGATTCGCTATATGCATTCCACCGGTGCCTCTGCATTTTTTATTGTCATTTACCTGCATATGTTTAGGGGCATGATCTATGGTTCCTACAAAAAACCCAGGGAACTGGTCTGGATCTTTGGCATGTTACTGTTCTTATGCTTAATGGCTGAAGCATTTATGGGTTATCTACTACCTTGGGGACAAATGTCGTATTGGGGTGCACAGGTTATTATTTCCCTGTTTAGTGCCATCCCTGTGATTGGTGAAGATTTATCCCTGTGGGTCCGTGGTGACTATGTAATTTCAGATGCCACCCTGAATCGATTTTTTGCCTTTCATGTCATCGCCGTACCCTTGGCACTAATTATTCTAGTGTTCTTGCATATTATTGCCCTACATGAAGTCGGCTCTAACAACCCGGACGGTATAGAAATTAAAGAATCGAAAGACCCTTGGGGACATCCTGTAGACGGCATTCCTTTTCACCCTTATTACACCGTGAAAGATTTAGTCGGTGTGGGTGTGTTTTTATTCTTTTTCGCCACTATCATTTTCTATATGCCAGAAATGGGCGGTTACTTCCTGGAACATGCCAATTTTATACCGGCTGATCCGTTAAAAACCCCTGAGCATATTGCCCCTTTATGGTATTTCACCCCTTTTTACGCCATCTTACGAGCCATCCCTGATAAATTCATGGGTGTTATCGCCATGGGTGGTGCTATTGTTGTGTTATTCCTATTACCTTGGCTAGACCGCTGTAAAGTGAAGTCTATACGCTATAGAGGTGGTATATTCAAAAAATCATTTGTATTATTCATTATCAGTTTTATCGTATTAGGTTATTTAGGTACTCAGCCAGCCACACCTGGCTACACTATGCTCGCACGTGTTTTTACAGCGATCTATTTTGGTTTCTTCTTATTATTGCCTATCTACACCCCATGGGAAAAAACCAAACCGGTTCCCAAAAGTGTGACGCATGAAAAAACCGCAATGGAAGACTACTCTGCTCTGGTGGACACTTTTGATAAAATGACCGTCAAGCAAGAACCTATAAAAACCAGCTGGGGCGGTACGGTAACCCCCGTTAAACCAGATGCTGCCGGCATTAAGAACGTATTAATTCAATTGGCAAAAAAATTAAAAGAGAGTCTGGATTGATTATGAAAAAAATTATATACACCTTTTTACTTTTATTGCCCTTGAGCGTCATGGCAAGTGGTGGTGTCAGGCTGCAAAGTGTCGATATAGACCTTTCCGACTTTGAATCCATGCAAAAAGGAGCTAAACACTATGTCACTTATTGCTTAGGCTGTCATTCTCTTAAACACATGCGATATAAACGTATTGCCGTGGATTTGAACATAGATGAGGATACCGTTCTGGAAGAAATCGCACCCGAAGGCGCTGGCATTTATGATCAAATGCATACCGCTATGGACAAACGCGATTCCAGCAAATGGTTTGGTACCACCCCCCCGGATTTATCTTTAATTGCACGATCAAGAGGGGCTGACTGGATTTACTCTTACTTAAAAGGTTTCTATAAGGATGAAAGCAAACCTTTAGGCGTGAACAATACAGTGTTTAAAGGTGTCGGTATGCCCAATATGTTATGGAAATTACAAGGCACTCAGACACCGACGTTTACTACGGTTGAAGGTCAAGAAGTATTAGCCTATTTGAAATTGACTAAACCAGGCACTTTATCACCAGGGGAATTTGACACCATGGTGACAGAACTGGTCAACTTTCTGGTTTATGTGGGCGAGCCCATGCAACTGGAAAGGTTAACTATGGGTAAATATGTTTTACTGTTTTTCTTAATGTTTACGATTATTGCTTACTTACTGAAAAAAGAGTACTGGAAAGACATCGATTCATAATTCAATTGTTGACTGATATACTCGCAAGGAAGCGAGTATAGTCATCCCTGTCCCTGCCACTTACATTTTTCCCCGCAAGAATGAGCTAAACCACTAGATTTTCACCCCAACAATAAATACAACTATGCTACAATGACTGTGTTTTAATTGTACTTATAGAGGTTGCGTTTCGTGACAAATATCACCACTCGAAAGTCAGTAATGATCCTGTTTACCTCACCCACTTGTGCATTGAGCCATTGTGCACGATTGGTAATGCATGAAAAAGGTATCTCTGCAACTGTTCAATATTTCGACCCCACATCACCCCCTGAAGATGTACTGGAAATAAATCCAACAGGTGTCTCACCCACATTAATTGAGCGTGATCTGGTTCTGTACGATGCCAGAATCATTATGGAATATCTTGACGAACGATTTCCACACCCGCCCTTACATCAGATGGATCCCATTTCCCGCGCTAATTCACGCATGATCATTAAACGAATAGATCAGGACTGGTATCACCTTTTGGCTGAGATACAAAATTCAGGCGAAAAAAAATCGGCCCGCGCCAAAAAAATGCTGAAAGAAAGCCTCATCGCGGCTAATCCTGTTTTTCAATCGCAACGGTATTTCATGAGCGATGAATATTCCCTGATCGACTGTGCCATGGCTCCCCTTTTATGGCGACTGCCCAGCCTGGGTATTGATATTAATGCATTAGGGTCTGATATTTCAACTTATGCTAATCGCCTGTTTTCAAGAGAAGCATTCGCTAAAAGCCTGAGTGATGCTGAAAAAGCTATGGCTCCATGAGCCCCTTAAAACCTTACCTTATTCGCTCAATCTATACCTGGATCATCGACAATCAACTGACCCCTCATTTATTAGTTGATGCGCAGAACCCTGAGTCTGTTTTGCCCAAAGACTTCATAGAAAATGGAAAGATCGTTCTCAATATAAGACCTGAAGCGACGCAAGGACTCACACTGGATAATGATAAGATCCAGTTTAGTGCCCGTTTTTCTGGTGAATCCATTCACATCACAGTACCGACTGTCGCTGTATTAGCCATCTATGCCAAAGAAAATGGCAAAGGTATGATTTTTGATCAGGAAGAAGATAATAAAACACCACCGCCAGAAGATAAACCGGCACGCCCTCAGTTAAGGGTTGTCAAATAAGCGGTAAACTGTACGCAAAGAAATAGAGAGGCGAATGAAACATGGCGTCGCAACCCTGCGGACTGCGACGCCACTCAATCAGGGCTGTGGATTATGCCCTCAGGCAACCGGCTATTTTTTATCCGGTACATATAAAGAAGATATATTAGTTGTAGAAGATGACACTCCGGGCGTAATTTTTGCAACACCACGTCTTTCGACCTGGTCAATACGCACGATTTCATGCATCGGAATAAATGAGCGCTTTACACCCTCAAATTCCGCCCTTAATTTATCTTCCCCAGGGTCAAGTACAATTGCACTTTTTTCACCAAAAACCAAATCCTCGATAATTACAAACCCATACATATCCCCCTGATAAACACTCTTTGCATAAATCTCATACATCTGATCCTTATTAAAAAATACTACTTTATAGATCTGTTTTTCTACCATTACTCATAACACCTAATTAGAAGACACCCATATTTACATTTTGCAAACGGCAGTTTAATTTTAAACGATATTTACTTTCAAATATAACATTACTAGATAAAAATATGTCTTATACCATCTACCTCTCTGGAGAAATTCATAGCGATTGGCGCCAACAAATCAAACAAGGTATCCAAGAAAATAATCTTGATATCGAGGTATTAAGCCCTATCACTGATCACGACAGTAGCGACCAAGTGGGCATTGAAATTTTAGGACAGGAACAAAATAACTTCTGGAAAGATCATAAAGCCGCTAAAATAAATGCACTAAGAACAAATAACTACATAAGCCGCTCAGACATTGTGATTGTCAAATTTGGCGACAAATACAAACAATGGAACGCTGCCTTTGATGCCGGCTTAGCCACAGGATTAGGCATACCTATTATCACCTTGCACAGCCCTGAGTTAACACATCCACTCAAAGAAATTGATGGTACAGCACTCGCCGTGACTGAAACACCCGAACAAGTTGTGGAGATTTTAAAATATATTTCTCAAGCTTAAAATGGCTGCACGCTTAGAGTCCTGGCCTTAGCCATTCACAGTCATACTGCCGGTCTGTAGACGACTACCTTATCAGCCGCCTACAGACTGCTGCAGTGCGCCTGAATTGTTAATTTGACCCTGCTGATCAGATAAGCTTTTTTGAGAAGAAGGCGTCAGGAGCACGGCAAGAAATTTCACTTTATAGCCGCTTGCTTTGCTTTTTCGCACCGTCATTTCATTCCTGCTGTAAAACCGTCAGCGCATCTCCTGTTTTTATTTTCCCCGACTGTAAAACCTGTGCAGTAATTCCACCATGACTACGCATTGCATTATAACCTCCACAGCCCAGAACAGCTTCCATTCTGGAGCAAGGTTGACATAAACCTGTTGTGGTAAAAATAGCATGCCCAATTTGAAATACCTGTTTATTGAGTGCCATTAAATTTATCCCCCGGACCAGTAAATTTCTTCTTAACAGTGCGGGCGTAATTTTCATGCCCATTAATGACTCAATGACCCTTAAATACTCCCATTGGAATAAAGTGATCTGCCTTTGTTTACTTCGCCCGGCATAATGGTCATCAAGCAGACCCTGCTGACAATCAACAAACACCTCATCAACAGACCTCATCACTTCTTTACGCCCTGGCCTAATGCCTATCCAGACCAATTCTCCATCAACAGGAAACTGACAGATCAAGGTCTTTATATTTTCTTGCCACATGGCTTCAAACCTTGCTTACAGCTTGATTTTTTAATGATGATGCCAAGACAATCAAAGCCCAACCTCTGAAACTGACATCAATACTTAATGATAAGGCCAAAAACCAGGGGGCTGATGTAGGAAAGTCAGCCCAGATCATCAAGCCCAATATAATAGAGATAACCCCTGTAATTCTATTAGAAATAGGATTGGGAACATTAGCCACTGACAAGAGAATATTCCGATATGCCCCTTGAGCAAGCATATAACCCACAATCAAAAGATTGAGATTTTCCGGCTGACCACTAATACTAAACAGTACCAGTAAACCTGTAATGATATCCAGCACCCCCCCTTGCATATTCACTAAAAACCCTTGCGCACTGACTGTGGCATAGGCATCAATACAACGAAAAACACCGACAAAGAAAACCACCACGCCAATCACCGGAATCCAGGAAAAACTTTCACCTAGCATGTAAACATTAGGAGCGACCAGACACATGACTGATATTCCTCCCCCAACCAGAATCATACCTATGCCACGGCATATATACCACAAGGGTCTAGCAGTAAATTGTATTAATTCATTTTTTTTACTTGTCATTCAGGTTCTCCAGATAATTTCGTCAGGTTTTTTTAATACGCATAGACCGGTAATTTCATCCTTGAGATTACCGGCAAATATTATTAAGAAAAAGCGTGGTATCGGCTTATGAAACGCTATACCAGCTCGTATTGCTGAGCAACCTTGTCATGCTCCATAGCGCATTAAAGTCTCGCGGGTTGACTCATTGTTATTACTGATACATGGCTTATGTTGTTAGCTTCCCCTTCCTTAGGCTTGGCACACTCAACACCTCAATGACTGCCGCCCTTTCACTTTGCTTGTTATCCAGTCATTTTCTGACAGCCCATGTTGGCAATAGCTGCAGTCACCCGCGCAGTATTATCCCCACTAGCAGCCATCTCCAAAACCACTTTAAAGCATTTTTCCACTAATGCGTAAGCTCTGATCTGCACATTTTTACCTTGCTCACCCAACCCCTTTACGGCTTTTTTTATTGCTAACACCTGTTACTACTTAGAAAAATTGCCGCTGTTTATTTGCTAGTCTATGTACGCACAGGGCAAACTACCAGCCCTGTTTTATTAGCGAGTGCAAGCACAGCATATTTTTTAACTCCAGCTGCAATTCCATGGTGTATATTGCTTGCTCGTAGTAACGGTTTCATCAGCTTTAATTACAAGCCAGGTATGCCCCGGTTCTTCGGAAAGTGTACAGCCAGCTCACTACCCCTTCGATGTAGCTGCAGCTATGGCGACATACTCACTATCAAACTGAATATTCTCAACCCCGTTTAACACCAGAAAATGCTTGCCTTTGGCACGCGAAATCATGGTAACACCTGATATTTTTGCCATTTCCAGACCCATTTGCGTAGCCCCTGAACGTGATAAAATGATCGGTATGCCCATCTGTGCTATTTTTATTACCATTTCAGAAGTCAGTCTTCCTGTAGTATAAAAAATTTTATCATGGCCTTGCACCTTATTCAGCCACATGTGACCGGCAATGGCATCGACGGCATTATGTCTGCCAACATCTTCTACAAAAAAATCGATCTCGCTGGCTGTACATAAGGCACAACCATGAACTGCCCCGGCTTTTTTATACACTGCATTATGTAATTTCAGCGCATCTAATACGGCATAAATGGTGGATTGGTTAATTAATAATTGCGGCACCGTAATATTTTTTAATTTATCCATCAACCGACCAAATACAGTTCCTTGCCCACATCCTGTAGTGACTGTTCTTTGTGCCATCTGTTTTGAAAAATCCGACTTTTCATGGTGTGTCACGACAGCAACTGCTTCTGTTTCCCAATCCACCTGTACCACTTTAATTTCATCAATGTCCTCAAAGAAACCCTGATTTTTCAAATACCCTAAGGTGAGTAATTCAGGATGCGTTCCCATGGTCATTAAGGTCACAATTTCTTGTTTATCGACATAAAGGGTTAAGGCTCTTTCACCGACCAATTCAATTTCTCTGCTGTTACCACATTCATCAACAGCAATAGTCGATGTTGAAAACCCCTGACCTGCATGGCTCATTTGTGGTCGATTACTGTGACTTAATTTGCTTTTACTCAACTTGGTTTTTCTCCAATGCATGTAACTCAGACAAGGTATTGATATTCAAAAAAACATCGGTTTCCTGACTGAAATCCACTTTATGTACCGCATGTTGCGCCAACCAACGATCTATTTTACGCTGTCCCTGCTGTAAATAATCCTCCAGACTACCCTGCAATGAAGTTTTAAGGGCTAACAACACAGGCTGTATTCGCTCACCATCAAAAGCAACAGCAATATCGACTTGTTTTTCAGGGTCCAGTAATGCGGTTAACAGTTTTTGTAAATGCTGACTTCTAAGCAAGGGGCAGTCACAGGGCATGACCAGCAAAGACTCTGTTTTCGCATGCATCATTGCCGATAATATACCGGCTAAAGGCCCATCAAACGTATCCGTCTGGTCACTTATCACTGCACAGCCAAATTGCTCATAGCGCGGTATATTTCGATTAGCATTAATAAAAACCGTATCGGCCACTTGTGACATCGCCTCAAATGCATAACTCACCATTGGTTTATTATGATAAATAACCAAACCTTTATCCTGTTTATTCATCCGTCTAGCTAGCCCTCCGGCTAAAACCACACCCGTTACTTTGTTTTGCATCCGCATAATGCTAAGCTTTACCCATGTTTAAAAAAGAACTTATTGTCGCAACTTTTATTTTTATTGCAAGTTGCGTTTATTTGCCAGCTAATAGTGAAATTATTCATTTTTACCAGTCTGAAACGCGCAAACCCTATGATGATGTTTTAGCCGAACTTAAAATTGCCATTGCTGAACATAACTTTCGTATCACCGGACACAGTAGAGTGGGAAAAGTCATTAGAGAGAGAGGTACCCGCCCTTTTCCTGAATATGACACATTACAGTTTTGTAACTTAACACATGCTAAAACGCTGCTACAGATATCACCTCATGCAGTGAGTCATATGCCTTGTAACATTGTCACCTATCAATTCGATAACCGAACCATCATTAAGACGCAGCTCCTACCCACGACAACCGCTAATATAGAACTCAATCAATTTTCAGAAAAAATAAATCATATTCTCAAACAAATTGTTGATTTTGCAGTTGAAGAATAACATGCATCCGAGGATAATATCTATTGATTTCACATTGCCCCACCCCCCTTTTTCACTGTCTTAATTTGAAGAAAACAATCATTACTTATGAATAAAAGATTACTAACCTCAATAGGCTTATCTGTAATATTGACAGGATGTGCTACTACACCTGAAACCACCGAAAACACCAAATTTGTCAATGACTACCCTACACGTGATCGTGTCGAGTATGTCTTTAACTGCATTGCCAAGCATGGCGGGCTGACAGGAAATAAAGCGTTTATCAATCAATATGCCTGCGGCTGTAAAATTGATAAGATTGCAGAAACATTAAGCTTTGCAGAGTTTGAAAGTGCGACCACATTCAGTTATCTGAAAAAAACACCGGGTGAAAATGGCGCGGTTTTCAGAGACCCTAAACAATCAAAAGATTTAAGAACACGCCTTAAAGCTGCAGAAAAATTTGCTGAATCGCAGTGTTTTGTGAAATAACATATCTGACCTGCATCATCCGATGCTGATGCGATGATAAATTCGACTTAATCACTGCGAGATCTGGCACTAATCGTCAGTGAATTAACACGCAAAGTATTACTCTGACAAAAACTGTCGCCCGCAATGGTTACTGAACATAGCGGACGACAGTCATCACCATGACTGGATCGGTAATTTCCCCCGCACCTTAAGCCGTTTATTCCTGAACGATTAACCCTGCCCACAATTT
>Ga0310122_10000789_pt1 | contig 20096 bp, 20 predicted proteins | sample CB6_Bottom_1051__FD_203503 | JGI IMG/M metagenome (GOLD analysis project Ga0310122, IMG submission 203503) | Marine microbial communities from Western Arctic Ocean, Canada - CB6_Bottom_1051 | ecosystem: Environmental > Aquatic > Marine > Oceanic | place: Canada: Western Arctic Ocean | collected...
TCGAGGAATCACTGCGCTTCGATGCACCTAATCAAGGACTCTTTCGGCACACCGTGAAGGACGTCGAACTGCACGGCGTCAAGATTCCTGAGGGCCGAAAGGTATTGCTCCTGTTCGGCGCCGCGGGCCGCGATCCCCGCCACTTCGAGCGACCGGATGAGTTCGACATCGCCCGCAGCCCGAATCGGCATATTGCGTTTGGCGCCGGTATCCACCATTGCCTCGGTGCATCGCTAGGTCGCCTCGAAGCCAACACCGCCTTGCGCATCGCCACCGAACGAATCGCCGAGATCCGCTTGCTCGACGAAGTGCCGTCCTACATACCCGTGTTTTTCATTCGTTGTCCGGAGCACTATCGGATCGAGACGACGGCTTCGTCCGGGAATTGACCGACACGGACGCGTCGGCGGCTGGTCGTTATGGCCTACATCCCACCCGTCACGTACAGACACTGCCCGGTTACCCAGCTCGCGGCCGGCGAAGCCATGAAGACGACTGCCGCGCCAATGTCTTCCGGTGTCCCGAAACGTCGGAGCGGAATCGGCAGTGTTTTCTCCATCGCCTCGAGCTGAGTCGGATCGACTTTCGTGCATTCGATGAAGTTCTGTGTCGGAATCGGCCCCGGCGCGACCGCGTTGACGCGGATGCGCGGCGCCAGTTCCACGGAGAGCGTCTCGGTCAGGCTGTTGACCGCCGCCTTCGCGGCACCATACGGCCCGTTCTTGCTCTGCGGTCCAAACGCAGTTCGAGACGAGATATTGATGATCGAGCCGCCGGATTCGGACATTGCTCCGGCAGCGACCTTCGAGCCCGCCCAAACGGCCTTCAGATTCAGATCCAGCTGCGAGTCCCAGGCCGCACCGTCGAGCTTCGTCAGGTAACGTGCCGTGGTGTCCGGGATTCCGCCGGCGTTGTTCACCCAGATCGTCAATGAGCCGAGCCCATCGATCGTACTCTTCGCTAGCGCTTCGAGCGCTCCCTCTTCCGTCACGTCGGTCGGGACCGCGATTGCCCGACGGCCGAGCGCATGGATCTCGGAAGCCACTTCCTTGATCTCGGCTTCGTTCCGGGCCGCGACGGCGACGTCTGCGCCCGCCTCGGCGAGGCAGAGGGCGATGCCGCGTCCGATTCCCTTGCCCGCTCCTGTCACGACTGCCACCTGGCCTTCTAGCCCAAACTGCTCCAGTACACCCATCGTGAACGCCCTCCTTTCGTGGTCGAGTTCAGTCTTGGAATTCGCCCGCACATTAGTCATTCTTCGGAGTGTCGCCCACTCAGTCATCCTCTAAGGTATCGATCCTATGACAGCACCAAGATCTTCCCTCGAGATCACGACCCACAAATCCTTCTGTCGCTTCTGTCACGCCTCGTGTGCGATCGAGGTCGACGTCGCGGATGGCCGTGTCGTGAAAATCCGTGGCGATCGCGACAACTCGATGTTTCGCGGGTACACCTGCATCAAGGGTCGGGAGCTACCGGCGCAACACAACCACCCGGATCGCCTGCGCTCTTCGCTGCGTCGCAAGGGCGACGGGTTCGAAGAGATCTCGAGTGAGCAAGCACTCGATGAGATCGCCGAACGCTTGCGCGCGATCGTGGATAAACACGGCCCGCGCGCCGTCGCCGTATATTGTGGAACCGGCGCCTATCAATGCGCGACCGGGCTCAATGTCGCCAAGGCGTGGATGAAGGGCCTGGGCTCCCCATCCTTCTACAGCTCGGTCACCATCGACCAGCCGGCGAAGGTCGTGGTTTCAACGCAGATCGGCATGTGGCAGGGGGGTGTTCAAAGCTTCGCGAGCGCGGATGTCGTGATGATGATCGGCAACAACCCGCTTGTGTCGAGCTTCGCGCCGCAAGGTACGATCCCGGCTTTTAGCGCCGCTGACAAACTGCGCGCTGCGAAACGTCGCGGACTGCGCCTCATCTGCATCGACCCCCGCAAGACTGAACTCGCCAAGCAGGCCGACCTACACCTGCAGCCGATACCGGGTGAAGATCCGACGCTGCTGGCGGGCATGCTGCGCGTCGTGTTGACCGAAGATCTCTACGACCACGAGTTCTGCGAGCGCTTCGTCGAGGGACTCGACGAACTCCGAAAGGCCGTCCTTCTCTTCGATCTCGAGAGCGTCAGCGCCCAGGTCGGCGTCCCCGCCGAACAGATCGAAGCGGCGGCGAGGATGTTCGCCAAAGGACCCCGCGGCATCGCGGGCACCGGCACGGGTCCCAGCATGGCGCCACACTCGACCCTGATGGAACACCTGGTCGCCTGCCTCAACGTCGTCTGTGGTCGCTTCAATCGCGAGGGTGATCGGATCATCAACCCGGGTGTGTTGTCACCGCGGCAGCAGTACAAAGCGCAGGTCACTCCGGCGTCGGTGATGCAAAAGATTTTCCGCGCCGGCGACGCGCCGCGCGTCCGCGGCATCGCCCCGATCCTGGGCGAGCAGCCGACGTCTTCGATCCCCGAGGAGATCTTGACCGAGGGAGAGGGACAGATCCGCGCCCTCATCAACATTGGCGGAAACCCCGTCGTCGCTTTCCCGGATCAGCTGAAGACACTCGAGGCCTTTTCGAAACTCGAGCTCCATGTCACGCACGATGTCCACATGTGTGCGACTGCCCGTCTCTGTGACTATGTCGTGGCTTCGACGCTCTCGCTCGAGCGGGCCGACGTGCCCACGACGATCGATCCGTGGTTCGAGGCGCCCTATACCCAGTACACGCGCGCCATCGTCGAACCGGATTTCGACGTCATCTCGGAATGGGAGTTCATCTACGGGCTGGCGCAACGACTGGGGACACCCATTGCGCTTGCGGGGGGCACTCTCGATCTCGAAGTCAAGCCCTCGAGCGACGATGTCCTCGATCTGCTCTACGCGAAGTCGCGAGTTCCGCTCTCGGAAATTCGCAAACACGATGGCGGGAATGTCTACGACCTGGAACCGATCCATGTCGCACCGGCGGACCCCGAATCGACGGGACGGTTCAGCATCGCCCCGGAGCCCCTGATGACCGAGCTCGAGATGGTGCGGGGTGAAGCAACTTCGGCAGAACAGGTTGCCGACTTCGATCCCGAAATCCACACGCTGCGCTTGATCAGTCGACGCTTGCGACACGTTCTCAATTCGACCGGCCAGCATATTTCGGGCTTGCGCGCGAAGGGCGGGACAAATTATGCCTACATGAACCCGGACGACGTAAAATCGTTAGGCCTGAGCGATGGAGACCTGGTTGATATCAGTTCGCCGCGCGCCTCGATCCGGGGTGTCGTCGCGATCTCGGACGACTTGCGGCCCGGAGTCGTTTCGATGGCGCATTCGTGGGGCGGGACGCCCGACGACGATGCCTCGGTTCGCGAAATCGGTTCGCCGACCGGCCGGCTGGCGGACCTGCGTAGCTATGATGCCATCACTGGCATCCCGTGCATGAGTGCCATACCCGTCTCAGTTCAGCGCGCCGAAGGCGTATAGGACGACGACTCGACAGATGCGGGCATGCTTGCCCGTCGGAGGAATGACCGGTGAAATTTGGACTTGCCTTTGCGAGCAGCGTCGGAACGAATTCGCAATCCGCGCTCGAGATCTGCCAGACGGCTGAAGCTGCGGGCTTCGATTCGGTCTGGGGTGGCGAACACGTGATCCGGCCCGATCAGATCGAGTCACCCTACCCCTACACCGCGGATGGCGAGATGCCTGGCGAAGCTGAGACCCTGATCCCCGACCCACTGATCTGGCTCGCCTACGTTGGCGCCGTCGCACCGACCCTGCGTTTGGGAACTTGCATCCTGATCGTGCCACAACGCAACCCACTCGTACTCGCCAAGGAACTAGCGACCCTCGATCACCTGACGGACGGTCGGGTCGAACTCGGCCTCGGCGTCGGCTGGATGCGCGAAGAGTTCGAAGCACTTGGTGTTCCCTGGGAACGACGTGGGTCCCGAAATGACGAGTACGTTGCTGCGATGCGCGCGTTGTGGGCAGGACCGCATGCCGAATACCACGGGGAGTTCGTCGACTTCCCGCCCGCGACTTGTAGCCCGCGCCCGGTGAGGGGCACGATTCCGATCCTGGTCGGCGGCGATACCCCCGTTGCGATTCGCCGGGCCGCACGGATCGCGGATGGCTACTACCCGGGCACGACGGATCCTGTGACTCTGGCCAGCTTGATTCAGGATGTTCGTCGGGCGGCAGAAAAGGAAAAACGGGACCCGGATTCGATCGCGATCCATGCGATGTTCGGGCCACAGATGGCGGACCCGCGCGCGGGTGCCGAACAGCTGGCCAAGCTCGGCGTGGAACGAGTGATGCTTCCCGCATTCTTCTTCGCTGGACCCGACGGCATGGACAGGCTCCGGACCTTCGGCGAGCAAGTGGTGAAGCCCCACTCATCGTGAGGAAACGCGCGAAATAGACCCGCGCTGATTCGCAGGCTCAGGCAGACCGCCAGACCCGCTTGTTGATCGATCCGAACATCTCGGACAGCTCGACGCGCGCAGGCACGATCTTCACAGCGATGTAGTGGGGATCCTCGGGACCATCGGAAAAGAAATCCTTCAGGTCATAGTCGAGAGTCTCCCAGACATGCTTCTTGGTGGCGGCATCGCGGAATATCTCCACTCGGCCCCGTGCCATGATGTGGATGAAGTTCGGGGGAGAGACTTGCCATTGCACATCCGCCCAAGGCGTACTCTCCATTTGCTTCGCCTTCGGCGTTTCGGGCCCGGTCGCAACCCACAACACATCTCCTTCCCAAGTCGGGTGGACCATCCTCACTCTGGGCTCGCCGCCTGAAGTGGCGGTCGCCAGGGCACACCAAACCGCCGTTGCCGACGCCTTGGCAACTTCCTCAAAGAATGCGTCCTTCTCGCTCTCGGTCACTTCGTGCATATTCGGCTCCTCGGCAATTTCGTCGGGCCGTGTTCGGTTGATTTGGGCAAGCATGCCAGGATTCTCGGCCGCATCCAAATCGCCGATCTAGCGGAGGCGCCGCTCGCGACAAACCGGTCACTTCGCACCGAGACTTCGCCCGGATCGAAGTATCGGCTCTCATCTCTTCAGTCGACGAAGAAGGCGGTCTTTCGCTCTGCGTTGGGGCCGTAGACCGGCTCACCCCGTTCAACCAGATAGGCCTGGTTGATACTCTCCTTGATTCTGGCGGAGGCGAGTACCTCGACCATCTTCGCGTAATTGGGATGCTCGAAGTGTGCGGCGAGACTATCGCTGTCTTCCCACATCTCGTAGACCTGGATGCGCGTCGGCACGGACGGGTCCGGCGCGAAGCAATAGTCGCGACAGCCCGCCTCCTCCGTTCGGGTGGCCAACTGCACTTCGGTGGTCAACTTCACGGCACGATCGCGATCCTCCTGATTTTCGAATCTCAATGCGGCAACTACGATAATCACGCTTCGCCCTTTCCTCGAATGCTTCGCTGTTATCCCTGCTGAACGCCGTGAGTTCACGGCATCGACTTGGCGCCAGCCCGCAGCGAATCGTCGCTGAACGCGTGGCTGCCGAGATCATAGAGAAAGGTCCCTCACGAGCGCATCGTCTTCAAGGAGGCGCTCGACAACCCAAGTCGGTAGGCTTCGACGCTCCTCTCCTCGTCTGATCGAACATGAATGCCGAGTGGAGGACTTCCCGGAGCCAACGATGAGCGCGACGACTGAGAGTAAAACTGAGTTCAAGGCTGTCCTCTACGAACAGCCCAACGAACGCGTCGTGCGCATCGTGCTCAACCGACCTGACAAGGCCAACGCACAGAACCTTCAGTTGCTCTATGACCTGAATTCGGCGCTCGACAAAGCCGGCGGCGACGACGAGGTCAGAGTCATTATCGTGGCTGCCGCTGGCAAACATTTTTCCAGAGGCCACGGCCCCATGGGCGGTGAAGGCGATCGTTCACTCCAGGAAGTCGCCATCGGCACATCACTCGGATTCGGACAGCCTGGCATCGAAGGCCAATGGGCGTTCGAGGAGGAAGTCTTCTTCGGCCTCTGCTGGCGCTGGCGCAACATTCCAAAACCAACGATTGCCGAGGTTCAGGGCAAGGTCATCGCAGGCGGCTTGATGCTGGTGTGGCCCTTCGACCTTGTCGTTGCGAGCGAGGATGCCACGTTCCAGGATCCCGTCGTCGCGTTCGGCGTCAACGGCGTGGAATACTTCGGTCATCCTTGGGAGTTCGGCATTCGCAAGGCCAAGGAGATGTTGTTCACGGGGCGGCACGAGACCTCGGCATGGTCAACCGGGTGGTCCCGCGCGAGCCCCTGGCAGACGAAACCATGGAGCTTGCCCTCGAGATTGCCGAGCAGCCGAGGTTGGGCCTGAAAACGGCGAAGGAATCGGTCAATCAGATGCAGAACGATCAAGGGCTCTACAGTTCACTGCGTAGTGCAATGAGCCTGCAGCAGCTTTCCCACGCTCATAACAGCCTCTTGCACAAGATACCGGTCGTGCCCGAAGGTGGTGAGCGCGTCCGCAAGCTGATCAAGAAGCCGCCCCTGGATCCGTGAACGCCACTGATTCGCTTGCACGCGCTACGTTGGGGGTGCGGACACGGCAAGTCAGCAAGGGATTCGATCGAGTCTCCGTATCGGGAGGATGAGCAATGAGAGTCGGGTTGGTTACAGGTCATGAGAAGATCGAACTTCAGGAGTTCCCTTCTCCCGTCGCCGACAAGGGTCAGGCCGTCGTCGAAATCTCGCATTGCGGAATCTGCGGAACCGACCTGCACGCATTCCATACCGGTTCCCCCTACAACCCTGCGATCTGCGGCCATGAATGGGCGGGGACGGTATCGGCGGTGGGCAAGGATGTCGGGGACATCCGCGAAGGCGACCGGGTGGGCATTGGCGTCCCGACCGCATGCGGCGAGTGTTCCGAGTGTCGGGGCGGCGACGCAACCCACTGTGAACGGGTCTTGCTGGGCATGCTCGGGGTCGGCCCGTTTGCGACTCCACACGGTGGATTCGCGACGTCACTCGCCGTGAACGCGAGGCGGCTGTATCCGATTCATCCGAAGCTCAGCGACCCGGAAGCGGGACTGCTCGAGCCGGCGACCGTCGCCGTCCACGCTGTTCGTCGTACGCCGATCAGACTCGGAGAATCCGTTGTCGTGCTCGGAGCCGGGCCGATCGGATTACTCGTGTTGCAGTGCGCGAGAGCCGCCGGCGCAGGATGCGCCGTGATGATCGAGCCCGCGGTCGACCGAGCCCGTCTTGCAGCAGAACTTGGCGCGACGTCTGTGATCGATCCAACGACCGAGGATGTCGAAGCACGCGTCAAGGAAGAGTGTGGCCCGCTCGGCGCGGACATCGTTTTCGAATGTGCGGGCATCCCGAAGACGATCGACCAGTCCGTTACCCTGGCGCGGCGCGGCGGCGTCGTTTCGCTGGTCGGCCTGGCCTCCCTGCCCGCCGAAATCGCTCCGGGCAATTGGCTGGTCAAGGAAGTCCGACTCGTTGCCTCCCTCGGTTACCTCCACGAAGAATTCGATCATACGATGCAGTTGGTCGCAGACGGGCGTCTGCGCCTCGAGCCGCTGCACACCCGAACGGTCGGACTTGCGGACCTTGATTCCGCCTTTCGCAGTCTTCTCAAGAATGAGGGCGACGTAAAGATCCTCGTCGATCCGCGGATGGGTGGTTGAGGATCGCGTTGGCTGTGGACTGCACGGATGGCCGGGTGTCTCGGAAGGTTTTTTGAGCGTATTCTGTTGACCGAAAACGAGTCAAACCAAAGACGGAGAGATCGCCATGTCGAAGATGGTCGTCGAAAAGAACTATTTCAGTACGAGAGCCGAAGTCATGAACGACATTCGAGACTCCGGTTACTGGCCGACGACATTCATTTCGAACAAGTCTCCGGAACTCCCCGTCCACTATCACGATCACGACATCATCGGCTATGTCATCGAAGGAGAGACCTATCTGCTGGATACCGACGAACAAAGGATCGCGATCGGGCCGGGCGATCGGCTTGTCATTCCAAAAGGGGCATGGCACGCCGAAGGCGAAGTCAAAGACCGCGTCGTCTACATCGTCTCGCTACGCGACGCGGTTCCTCTGATGGAAGGCATCATGCCTCGGGAGCCCCGCGGCCCCTTCCCTTCCTTCGAGTGACCTTGCTACATCTACCAGCCGCCGGAACCAACCTGCCCGTACGGCGAGTTCGAAACCGGACCGGAGAAGACATGAACGGCCACTTCACGACGAATCGCCGCCTTCTCGACCCGCTGCACATTCGAGGTCGATCGTGAAATTCCTGATGATCGCGATTCTCACGATCGTCGCTGTGACGCAAAGCAGCTGTGGCTCGATGTGGCAGAGGGTTCGGGAACGCGAGCGCGTATTTGCCGTCGAGTCCGCGCGCGCCTACGCACAAAAAGGAAATTGCGACGCCGCACTACGCTCGGTCGATCGTGCACAGTCGAGGCTGAACCTCGGTACCTACGCTCGCGAGTCCACCCTCATCAGGACTGGCTGTTACGAAAAGCTTGGCCACGAGGAACTCGCGATCGCGCACCGCCAGATGCTGACAGATTTCTATGAGAATGAACCTGTATCTGTGCTGGGACCCGACCGGGTACCCATGATGCGCGTTGCCGATCTCGTTCTCGACCACCACAGCCGACCGCCTTCGGCACTCAAGCTGTCGTCACCGCGCTACGATACGCACGCGCAGCGGTCGGGGATCGTAGGTCGTGTCGTCATCTCGTTCGATCTCTCGAAAGCGGGAAGGCCCGTCAAGATTCGAGTGCTCGAGATGCCCCACCCCCTGCTTGCGACCTGGGCAATCGAGGCGCTCGTAGAGACCCGACTGAAGAAGTCGGCGAGGCGATCGGTTCTGCCAGGGGAGCGCTACGTCACGACCTTTCAATTCGAATGGCGCTGGGCCGAAAAGGCCGAGAGCGGACAGGACTCCTGACGGGAATTTGCGGTGTATCGAAAGTGCCAACGCCCTGAGTTCCTCGAGCCAATCCCAGAGAAAGATTGCCTAACACGATCGGCGGTCCGATGATCGGGTGTCCGCGATCTAAGGCGAAGCTCCGGCTCATCGACAAATTCAATAAATAGTGTAGCCACCGTCGACAGTCATCATTTGTCCCGTGTGGAAGGATTGACGCGGATCGGCGAGAAAGGCGCCTATGGCCTGGAACTCGGACGGCTCGGCCCAGCGGCGCACGGGAGTGCGTTTTGTGGTGACTTCACGAAAATGATCATTCTCGTATGCCGCCGTTGCCATTTCCGTCTTCGTCCAGCCGGGTAGAAGCGAATTGACACGAATCTGGTGGCGAGCGAGGGCGACCGCGAGCGCACGCACCAGTCCGTTGACGGCCGTCTTCGCCGTTCCATAGGAAATACTCTGAGGCGCGCCATGAATCGCGGAAGTCGAAGAGACCGCGACGAGACTGCCGCCTTCGCCCTGGGCAACGAGACGTCGAGCCGCTTCACGAAGAGTGAGGAAGACACCATCGAGATTCACATCGAGGACAGCACGCCATTGTTCCAAGGAGAGATCTTCGAACGTGGAAGGTCGAGCGCTTCGGCCAGCATTCGCGAAAAGACCGTCGATTCGGCCAAGCGCATCGACCGATCGATCCATGGACTCGATGACCTGAGCTTCGTCGGTCACGTCGCATACGAAGCTCGTGGCCCGCCCGCCGAGTTCTTCCAGCCGTGCGACCGCCGCGACGTTCTTTTCTTCCTTTCGTCCCCAGACGGCGATCGAACCGCCCGCCATGACAATCCCCTCGGCCATGGCAAGGCCGATTCCGCCATTTCCGCCTGTTACGACGAAGACGCGACCGCTGAGGTCCAGAATGGGTTGACTCGACATTCTTTCTTCACTTCTCCGCGATCATGCGTTCGCTGCTACCACGGATGAACCTCACCGTTCCACTTCATGAAACAGCCGGTTCCCTCGAGCGAGATGCCCTCGATCACAGACATGATGCCGGCGGCGCTTTCTTCGACTTCGATCTCCGCCCCTTCGCCACCCATCTGTGTCTTGACGTATCCCGGATGAATCAATGCAACAGCGGTACCGTCCGCGGCGAGTTCCAGAGACACCATCCTCATGATCTTGTTGACGGCCGCCTTCGAGGAACTGTACGCATACATGACCGGCCAATTGAGATCCATCGCGCCCATCTGGCTGGTGATCGTGATGATCTTGCCTCCGTCCGCGACCTTCAAGTTCTCACGAAAGGTCTGCAGCATGCGAAACGGAGCCATGGTGTTGACCGCAAACGCTTCGGCCCAGCCATCGTAGTCCATCTCCAATGCCGTTTGCTTTACGGGCACAGGCGTTCCAGCGTTGTTGATCAGAAGGTCGATGGGTCGCTCGCCGATTTCAGCCTTCAGTGCAGCCACCGAGCCTCCATCGGATACGCGCAGGCCGCAGACTTCAACCTTCGGCAGGCCGTTCAGGTCGTCCGCTTTCTGCGGCTCTCGGCAACAGGCAATGACATCGTCCCCTCCTTCTGCGTATCGCTTCGTAAGCTCCAAGCCGATGCCGCGATTCGCGCCGGTGATCAAGACTGTAGCCATGGGGTCCTCTCCTCCTCGGTGTAAGTTGTACAGATATTCTAGTCAGAGATCGAAGTTGTCGCGCGCTTCACTCGCCGACGGTCCCGACCGGAAACGTCGATACCAATCATCGAACGCGGCGGTCTCTCAGGACCTGCTTTCCTGAGACTAGCGTCGATAGGGCGCGTCATGTCTGGGTGAATCCGATCTGTAGCTCTTTCAGGATCCTGAGCGCGATATTGCTTTGATGGCGGAAATCATTGGCCTCGGGGATCACATGGACTTCTTCGATGCGGTCGAAGAAGGCCTTGAAGCCCCACCAGAGTTCCCGCCGTGCAAGCGGTGCTCCGAGACAGTGGTGAATACCGGAGCCGAATGTCATATGACGAGCCGGCTTGTCACGGTCGAGATCGATGCTCGCCGGACACTCGAACTCCGCCTCGTCGCGATTTGCCGCGGCGTAGCGGATGTTGATCGAGGAACCTTCTGGAATCGAAACCCCGCCCAACACGACATCTGCAGCCGCCGTTCGGAAAAGGCCCTGAACCGGGGACTCGAGCCGCAACACTTCTTCGATGAACGGACGCAGGTACTTTTCCTGATCGCTCTTCAATTTCTCCCAGACATCGGGACGCTCACAGAGCAGCATGATCCCCCCCGAAAGAGCATTGGTCGTGGTCTCCGACCCGCCGACGAAGGTGTCCGCCATCATCTCCGCATGCAGCTCATTGTCGTTCATCGGACGGCCCCATTCGGGAATTTCTCGATTCACGAGTTCAGATAGCAGTGTGTCATCGGGCGTCTTTCGAAGACGTTCGAAGATCGGCTGAAAATAGTGTTGCGCCTCGATCTCCATCTCGACGGACCAGCGCTCTTCGTCCTCGGATTGCATCCGCCCGAGCCGCTGCACCCACGCGTCCGTCCAGGCTTTGATCCGACCCAGATCCTCCAAGTTCGCTCCCATCTGCTTCCCGATCACCGTCAGCGGAAGAGGAACGGCCATCGCATTCACCCACTCGCATCGACCGTCGTCGATGAACTCGTCGACGAGCCGGCGTGCAGTCTCCTCGACGAAGGGCTCGATCAGCTTGATCTTTCCCGGGCGGAACGCCTCGTTGAACATCGCACGGAGCGCTCGGTGATCCGGGTCGTCGCGCGCGCCGAGCGATCTCGCTGGGAGCCAACCGTGCTCCTCGTAAAGCCTGGTCATACGCAGGTCTCGTTCGGATGCCTTCTGATTTCGACCCGGGCCTCCACTGATGAAGGTCTTCGGGTCGAGGAGGACTTCACGAAGCAGCTCGAAACTGGAGACAACGAACATTCCGGTCTTGGGATCCTGCCAGACCGGCGCCTCCTTTCGGAGCACGTCATAGGCGGGGTACGGACACTCCTGAAAGTCGCTGTCGAAGAGATCGACTTCGTCGGCATGGATGGGCCATCTGGGCGTCGGCATGGGAATCTCGATCGAGGAAGTTGGATGTTCTCTGACCCCCGATTCCAGCGCTTTTCGCAGAAATTGCAAGACGCACGGAATGAGCTTCGCGTACGTCTCGATCCAACCTTGTCCCCGGCCCGCGTCGATCCCTACATGAAGCGCTTGACGAGCCTCGTCAGTGTCTCTCCGTAGGGTGGATACATGAACTTCGGGTCCAGACGAGTTCCACGTGTGAGAACCGACTTCCGATGGCTAAAGGTCTCGAAGGTGTGGCGCCCGTGGTAAGCACCGGTACCCGATGGACCGACGCCGCCGAAGGGCATACGTGAATCCATGATTTGCATGAGCGTACCGTTTACGCAGACACCCCCTGAACTGGTACGGCGGAGGACCTCGTTCTCGACGTCTGCGTCCTTGGTGAAGAGGTAGAGGGCCAACGGCTTTTCGCGCTTGTTGATGAAGTCGATGGCTTCATCGACGTCACGGATCTTTCGAATGGGCAGGATCGGACCGAAAATCTCCTCCTGCATGACCCTCGAATCATCGGCTGCCCCGCGCAGGACCGTAGGTGATACATAACATTGATCGACGTCCAATTCGCCACCGAAGACCGGATCACCGTCCTTCATGAGTGTCGACAACCGTTCGTGGTGACGGCTGTTGACTATGCGCGCGAAGTCGGCGGTGTCCTTGGGGTCGTCTCCGTAGAATTCGTGAACCGATCTCTCCAAGGCCGCGACGAGTTCCGCCTCTTTTGATTCGTGAACGAGGACATAGTCGGGCGCGATGCAGGTCTGCCCAGCGTTCGAGAACTTTCCCCAGGCGATGCGACGGGCCGCCGTCTCGATGTCGGCATCCTCGAGCACGACACAGGGACTCTTGCCGCCGAGTTCCAGGGTCACGGGCGTCAGATGTTTCGCAGCGGCCTCCATCACGACCTGCGCGACGCGTCCGTTCCCCGTGTAGAAAATGTGATCGAAGCGTTGTTCTAGCAGCGCGCTCGTCTCCGCAACGCCACCTTCGACGAGTCGAATCGCCTCGGGATCCAGGTACTCGGGAATCCACCTCGCCAGGGCCGCCGAGACGTGCGGAGTCACCTCCGAGGGCTTGAGAACGACTGCATTGCCGGCCGCGATGGCGCCGACGAGCGGCGAGAGCAGCAAGCCGATCGGGTAATTCCAGGGGGCGATGATCAAGACCACGCCCAGGGGTTCACGCAGCACCCGGGCTTTGCCCATCACGGGCAGCAAGCCGATTCGTTCCGGACGTGTCCACTTCTTCAGATTCTTGAGAGCGTTCTTCGCCTCCGTCTTGCCCTGCCCCACGTCTCCCGTGAAAGCCTCAAACGTCGGCTTGCCCAGATCGGCATGCAGCGCCGCGACGAACTCGTCGGCGTGGTCGTCATGCATCGCGATCAGTCGCTTCAATTGTTCGCGTCGCCACTCGAGCGGACGAGTTCGTCCAGCATCGAACGCGCGCCGCAGACTTGCTACCTGGCTGGGAATCGAGTCGATCTCGGTATGGGGCTCGGGCAAGTTCGATACTGCGCTCATGATGATCTCCATGATGAATTTCTTGTGGTTTTCAAAAAGTTGTTCGGTTCCCTCGAGAACTCTTAGAGGATAGTCAAGATTTACGTGGACGAACTCAGTAGCGCTCGATGATATGCCGCGCGAAGTCCTTGAAGCTCCTGCGCGCGCTCGCCATCGGTGGCAGTAGCGTGACTTCCCTCAGACCGGCGGCTTCCGCCTGCCGAAGGCTGTCGAGGATCTCCGCCGGCTCTCCGACGAGACCACCCGACGCACGGATCGTATTCGGCGTCACGAAGCGCCGCTCGGCCGGCACCAGGTAGGTGCAATGCCCCTCGTGAATCTGCTGATAGCGCTTACGTTCGGGCGTCTCCATCTTTGTCACATGGTCGAGATATTGTTCCCACTCCGAGGTGCAGTCGGCGGGAATGAACGCGTCGCTTCCGGACTGCCGATAGAGCTCATACCAGAAGTGCAGAGAAGACGTCACCATCGAGCCGACCTCGTCGATCACGCGATCGGAGTCGAGCGTTTCGCCAGGCTCCAGCACACACGAGAATGTCAGTGCGGCCGTATGGTAGGCGTCGCCTAGCGTGCGACCCGCCTGCACGGCCCCTTCGCGAATAGCGTCGAGGCAGCCTTTGACCCGATCGGGGGGCTCGCCGCCCGCCGAGATGCGACCATCCCCATACGCCCCAGCAGCACGAAGTGCGAGGGGACCATTCGCGGCAACGTAGATTGGAATCTCGTGTTCCACATCAACAAAGCCCAGTTCCCGATGCAGGAACTTGATTTCGCGGGTTTCGCCGCCATGCGTGTACTCGACTTCCTCTCCGTGGAGCAACCCGCGCACCACTCGAAGGTAGTCGCGAAACTTGCGGGGCTTCACTGGATCGAATCCCATCACACGCATCGCGGTGTGGCCGGTCCCGATACCGAGAAAGACACGGCCCGGCGCCAGGCGGTTGATCGACGCGATCGAGTGGGCGGTGACGGGCGCGCTGCGCGTACCCGCTATGGCCACGCCGGTGCCGAGTCGAATCGTCGATGTGTGCTGCGCCGCGAGGGCGAGTACGGCGTAGCAATCCGACCAGATCATCTGTGAGTCTGGCACCCAGCCGCTGTCGTAACCGATACTCTCCACATAAGGGAGAAGCTGCCAATCGTCGATCTTCGTCGCGACCATCGCACCGAATTTCATGCTCCAATCCTCCTCGCGCCCCTACGCATCGGTCTTCCGTTCAGCGTCCGAGTTCAGCGAATTTTGTTGGCGAGTTCCGCCAGGTTGTCGAGCAGCGGCAGCAGTTTGTCGGCCGGCTCCGATGGCAGCGCGAACATCTGATCCGTGAAACCCTTGTCGATGTTCGAGCGACAGGTATCTTCATTCGGAGCGGCCGCGAATATCGCGCGATCGATCGACTCATAGTCGCGGCCGGCACGGTCGCACGATTTTCGCAGCGCCTCGAGCCCCTCTTCGAGTCCACCGGCAAGGCCGATCGGCATCCAACCGTCGCAGTAGTCGACAACCCGATCAAACGCCCATTTCGACTGTGCGCCGAGCCAGATGGGCGGTCCTCCGCGCTGCACCGGCTTCGGCCATGACCACAACTTGTCGAAATCCACGAACTCGCCGTGATACTCCGCTTCGTCCTCAGCCCAGATCGCCTTCATCGCGAGAACCTTCTCGCGCACGACTTTCCAACGGGTGGCAAATCGAATGCCATGATTCTCCATCTCTTCCGCATTCCAGCCGGCGCCAACGCCGAGAATGACGCGACCACCGGAGATCATGTCGAGCGAAGCCACCTCCTTCGCGAGCTGAATCGGATCGCGTTCCACCACGAGGCAGATGCCCGTACCGAGCTTGATGCGTTCTGTTACAGCGGCCATCGCCGAAAGAGCGACGAAGGGATCATGCGTATGCCAATAATCCTTGGGTAGGTCTGCGCCGCCCGGCCAGGGCGTACGCCGACTCGTCGGGATATGGGTATGCTCGGTGACGAAGAGGGAGTCGAAGCCGCGCTCTTCAACGGCGCGCGCAAGCTCGACTGGCTGAATCGAATAGTCGGTGGGAAAGATCGTCACGCCGAAGCGGCTCATGGGATACCTCTCGTACAGGGTTGATGTCTTCTTCGAATGACCCGGGATGCTGGTCTGCAGAGTATCTGATTCGGCGACAGCCCGCGCCGCCCGTGGATGGCTGGTCGACCCACAGGCCTTTACGCTCCCACATCGTATTCGAGATCGAAAGTAGGGGGCCGACGCGAGTCTTCGGCGAACCAGTTGGCCAGGAGGGCGGCCGCGGACCTGAAGCTCGACCTCGGCTGCGCGGTTTCTCGATACAAGCAGGGCACGCGATGACATCGGACGCTGAAATCGATATCGACCGCGCCACTGCGAATCATCTACTCACGACGACGCGCTCGGTGCGCAGACGACTCGACTTCGAACGCGAGGTTCCGCCCGAGGTACGGGAGGAGAGTCTGGAGATCGCGCTGCAGGCTCCGACCGGCTCCAACAGCCAGGGCTGGCACTTTCTCATCGTGACCGACCTGTACCGAAGCGCCTTTGCGAAGTATGCGGACGTTCCGCAGGTACCTCGATTCGAACCGGACGACCCGCGCGCCGGGCAGATGCGGGGCATCCTTCGTTCTGCGCTCTACCTGAACAAGCGTCTGCACGAGGTGCCGGTCATGGTGATCCCTTGCATCGAGGGTCGATGGGAGGATTTGAGCGTCTTTCATCAGGCCGGTACATACCGCTCGATTTTCCCCGCTGTCTGGTCTTTCATGCTCGCGCTTCGTGCGCGCGGAGTCGGGTCGTCTCTAACCACGATGCATCTCATGCACGAGCAAGAGGCCGCGGCGATTCTCGGAATTCCCCAGGACATCACGCAAGTCGCCCTCCTCCCGGTCGCCTACTTCACCGGCGACTCCTTCAAGCCAGCGGGACGGATTCCAGCCGTGGATCGTACCTACTGGGGTGGATGGGGAGAGACACGATGAGAGCTCTGCGCTCGGGATCGACGTTCGGCACCTAGGAGCCTGACCCAAGACTCGTCGCGACGCCCATGCGCCGATCCATCACCGCTGCGTGCGTTGCGAGACCTTGCTGTAGCTCGCTACAGCCGCGGCCCCGCGCCTTCCCAGCGGCGCGTCTCGATACCTGGGCTTCCCACGAGAGTCTTGGAAGAGGCTCCTCGCTACGTTCTTCGGGAAAGCGCGAGAGCATCAGAACCGCGCCCAGGCCGAGGACCGCGGCAATGGGGCCGACGAGTTGTACGCCAAGCGGATTGTCGGGGCCGTTGCCAAAGCGCACAAACAGAAATGCGATCATCGCCGCGGAGAGCCCGAATGCCCATTTGTCAAAGGCGCGCATCACGCCCAGGAAGAGAGCCGAACGATTCGTCCCTCCTCGAGCTGCATCCTCGTCGATCAACTGCCCGACCAATACGTTGGGCAGAAGCGACACACCTGCGATCGCCAGTCCCATCACGCCGAGTGAGATAAAGGCAATGGCCAGATTCCTGACATCCTGTGGCTGTCCGGGGCCGCTTGGCTCAACCATGCCCAGTGCGGCGGCCGCGACTCCAAAAATGAAGAAACTGATCAGCAGGATTTTCTTGGGACGTAGCGAACCCAGTAGTCGCGGAACGATCGCATAGCCAACCGCGATCATCAGGCCGAGCGAAGCGCTGAGGTCGAAGGCAAAGCCTTCCGAACGCCCCAGCAAGACTGTGGCCAGGTAGGGCAAAACGGGAAATATCAGGCTCGCTGCGGATGCAAAAAGCACATGCGCCCCGAGAAATATTCGAAAGGGCCGATTGGCAAGAACCGAAGCAAGCGACTCGCGCAACGAAACAGTCTCTGGCTCTACGCGCTCAGTGAATCGCTTCTCGTCGATCGCAAACAGGGGGATGCTGCACAGAACGAACGCGACAAGGGCGAGTACGATGACGATCGCGCGCATCGACTCCGTCGGTGCCAGGCCGACTTCACGCCCCCAATCGATACCGCGTGGCCATGTCATCAAAAGCCCCGCCATCGGGAAAGCGCAGAGCGCAAGCAGGCGAGTCAGGCGCGCCCTCTCGTCGTCCGAGCGCGCGATCTCGGGAATCAGAGCGCCGTGGGGTCCCGTATACATCGTGGCGAACACGTAGTAACAAGACAGCACGCCCGTCAGCCACACGGCATTGATCGCGCCGCCGACGTCAGACGGCGGCCAGTAGGCGAGCAGCGGAAGGGCGAGCATCGGCAGCAGGCCGAAGAGCATGAAAGCGCGCCTGTGCCCAAGCCGCGAGCGCGAGATGTCCGAGGCGTGACCGATCAAGGGCGAGGCCACGCTATCGACGGTGCGCGCGATCAGCATCGCGATACCGAAGGCGGTCAATGGACCGAACAGCGTTTCCTGTGGAAGTTGCGCGACCAATCCCCTGCCCGGCGGCGGGAGATAGAAGTAGAGCAGCATCGTGCCAACCACATGATCAATCGAGGCAAATCCGGGGGCGCCGGCCGCATAAGCGAGCTGGCGCCTGGTAGACATTTTCTCGGCCATTCCGACAGACACGGTAGGCGCGGACGCGCCGCGTCAATATCTTCCTCGGCTGAAGTTGGGGTACCCATAGGCTGCTAGCCTCGAGGTCACGAAACGAGGAGAAGTGCATGGGACTCTTACAGGACGTCACGCCAATCAACGACCAACTCGCAGATATCATCGTACGCGCATCCGATCCCTGGATCGAAACAGACAAGGACCAGGCATGGATCAAAGTGCTGTGGACGGGTGAGGAATCCGGCCGCTGGGCAGCACTTTTCCGATGGACCAAAGGCTATGTCGCCCCACCACACAAACATCTGGCCGCCGCGCACACATTCATACTCAAGGGCAAGCTGCAAGTGCGCGACGGAGTCTTGAACGCCGGGGACTACGACTACGAGCCGAACGGTGTCTTGCACGGCGCGACAACGGCGCTCGAAGACACGGAATACCTCTTCATCTGCGACGGGCCAGTGCTCTTCTACAACGACGACGGCCTGCAGTCGTACCTTGGCTGGGAAGAACTCCACCGCATGCGCGAGGCCGCCAAAACCACCTGAGACAAGTTCGACAGAGGAGAGGGATGTGGACTCCCGCATTCGCGACGCGCTCGATCGGGATCGCGTCATCGACATCACGACCACCGGGCGGACAACCGGAGCTCCACACCGCATAGAGATCTGGTTCTTTCGTGCCGGCGGACACATCTACCTGACGGGTGCGCCCGGGCGCAAGCGTGACTGGTACCAGAACCTGGTCGCGAACCCGGCATTCACGTTTCACTTGAAGCAGAGCACGCGGGCAGACCTCGAGGCGACCGCTCATCCCATCGTGCAAGACGAATTACGCGAGGTCATCCTGCGTGAAGTGCTGGCTCAGCTGAAGCCGGGTATCCCGGCAGATTGGATGCCGGGCATGAGCGAGGAAGCGAGAACCGCCACAGACCAGAGTTTCATCATCATCGCTTCCGATCCGGAGGCCGCACTTCCGGCGTGGCTCGATGAGAGTCCGCTCGTCGAGATCCGCCTCAGTCTCTGAGGACGAATACGGTCGGTGGGATGCAGGGAATCATGAAGAACGTGTACGCTCATCACCACGCGTCACGGCAGACTCCGCCGGCGACCGCCCTCTTCTTTTCTCCGTGGGAGACTCGATCATGACTGCGTCGGCGGAATCGCACGAAATCCAAAGCTGGCCGAAACAGGAGCTCCGCGGCGATCCCATCCAGGGCTCTCGGTACACGTCGACCGACTTCTTCCAGCGGGAATGGGAGGGGATGTGGACGAAGGTCTGGTTGCTGTTAGGGCGTGAATCCGAGCTGCCCAATCCAGGGGATTGGCAATGCGAGGAGATCGGCCCCGAGTCCATTCTCATGGTTCGGCAGACCGACGAAAGCGTGAAGGCGTTCTACAACGTTTGTCCACACCGTGGCAATCCGCTGGTCGCCAAAGAAACCGGGCACTCACCGCGCTTCCTTTGCAAATATCACAGCTGGGTCTTCGCGCCCGATGGTGAGCTCAAATTCGCTCCGGATGCCGAGGATTTTCCCAGAGGCAACCCCTGCGGAAAAATTCGACTCGAAGAGCTCGCGTGCGAGACCTTCGCAGGGTTTGTGTGGGTCAATATGGATCCAGAATGCGTAGGCCTCCGCGAATTCCTGGGGCCCATCTGGGATGATTGGAGTCGATACGATCTCGAATCCTGGAAGCGCTATGTCGCCTTGACCACCACACTGCCCTGCAATTGGAAGGTCGTGCTCGACAACTTCAATGAGTCGTACCATGTGCCGACCGTCCACATGAGCGCCACACCGGAAACGGATCGAAGGAAGATCCGGGGAAGCATCGACACTCACTATCGCGAAACGCGCTTCGATCTATCCGACGAAGGTCACAATCGAATGATCATGCGGGGCGGCTATGCAGCCGGCTCTCACGACGGTAAAGGGAACATCGTCGATCCCCTCGCCAGAGAGTTGCGCGGATGGGAACTCGATCCTTCCGATTTCAAAGGTCGACTCGAGGACACCCGGAAGGCACTTCAGGAAGCGAAACGCCGAATCGGCCCA
>Ga0310122_10000791_pt1 | contig 20068 bp, 15 predicted proteins | sample CB6_Bottom_1051__FD_203503 | JGI IMG/M metagenome (GOLD analysis project Ga0310122, IMG submission 203503) | Marine microbial communities from Western Arctic Ocean, Canada - CB6_Bottom_1051 | ecosystem: Environmental > Aquatic > Marine > Oceanic | place: Canada: Western Arctic Ocean | collected...
GGACAGCGTCCTGCAGGTGACGTACCAATCTTGGACTCATGGGCCTTATTCCTTCAGCTACAAGCAAGCGGCAAGGAGACAGAACGAGTCTTGGTTTCAGATCGTAGTTATTGGAGTAGACCGTAGACTAGGTCCCAACCAACTCCAAAGACGACGCTCTTGACCAGCACTACCGAACTCCTGGTTCAATCAGACGTTACTCCAGGAGCTCCGTGACCATGACGCACCCGCACGCGTTCGCGCTGTCATATAACGTCTCTCAAACCTGCGATCCCTCCCGGCTTTTTGGGCGCCCCATCATCTCATTATCTACACCATTCGGAAGATGAAGAGATCGATGTCCTCGTAAACAGCACTCTCCCTTTCTTGCTCAACACAGTATCTTTCAAAAGCCTTCATTCCATCCTGGAATTGCGCATCAGTGATTGCTTTCAGGCTTGATAATCCCCTCAGACCTATCTTTTGGAAATATTGCTGGTGATTTTCTGCGAAGCGTTGCTGAATAACGGAGTGCTTATGAAGGGCAAAACCATCGCCTTTCAGAAAAGCTGCTATACCTTTTCTCGATGGAACACGAGCAAGTTCGATCTGGCGTGCTTTGGGAAAGAATCGCACCCAGGGATAGGAATCAATACTATCTGCTGTGGATGTCCGAATGCACAGGAAACCGTCCTTTCTCAAAACTCTCTTGAATTCACATATGGCTCGGGTCTTATCCTGAATATGATGGTAGACCATTGACATAAATATCAAGTCAGCTACTCTATTTCCCAAAGGAATCTCTTCAGCAGATTCCTGGGCAAATTCAATCGAGGGCAACGCGATGGCTTTTTTGGCCGTCATCAGCATGTTTCGAGAAGGATCAATTCCAAACACTTTCGCAGGGGAGTGATTTGAAAGGGCTGCTGAGAAGCGGGCTGTTCCGCACCCCAAATCGACAATGCCTTTGATCAATTCTTTCGGTACATATTCAGAAATGGCGTCCATCCATAATTTCAGAGATTCTTCAGGAAGTTTTCTGGAGGTATCGTAATTCAAGTGTACATCGGTTTGATCATAGTTGAAGCTCATCACCAATGTCCTTCATAAGAGGAATTGTATCAGCATCCAAGATTTTCGCGTCTTTAACGTTTGCTGCTGGCGTATAACGGTCCGCGCACTTGCGAACTTGGCGAAGGGAAGTTAGGTCAAGGGCCGACAGGCCTGAGCCGCAAGTGCTGCTGTTAGGCGACGTGGGCACCCATCCTTCTATCGATCTTGCTTACGCAAGACAATCACTGTTGATCTGATACATCGAAACCCAACGTGAGCACTCCGGCGTCCCGGCAGTTTTCGGAGGGTCGACAGGATACCCGAAGTCGCTCAGGCTTATTGGACCAAGATCCGCCCCGAATCACCCTCCCAGTTTTCACCTGAGTATGATCTTCCTTGTAACTGTCTCCGGCGGCAAGCGGGTTCTCTGCTATACTGGTCTTGTAGTATTCATGCTGATGCTGGTCGAGGCACTACTCTGCAACGTTCCCCACCATATCGAAGAGCCCATATCCGTTGGGCAGGTAACTCTTCGGTGGAGTGGTCAGGCCCACTTGCCTACTATAGTTCGCAAGTGTTGAGTCCGGCGCTGAGTCACCCCAGGGATATGTACCGAATGCTATACCGCCGCGAGCCGCGTATTCCCACTGTGCTTCTGTCGGAAGAACCTTCTCACACCATATCGAGTAGGCCATTGCGTCGTACCAAGAGACAAGGACAACAGGATGTAGGTCGGACGGCGAGACAACGGAGATGCTATCCCAGTTCGGCTCTGGATATCCCGACTCGCAGATAAACCGCTTGTAGTGTCCAACAGTTACGGGGTGCTCATCCATAAAGAATCCGCTGATAGATACCTTGTGGACCGGCTTCTCATTCTCACGACCGCTGTCGCTGCCCATCAGGAACACCCCCTCCGGGATCTCAACCATGCTTGCTTGCGGGTCGCAAGTTGACCATCTATCAGCTCGCAAGGAGGCTGTCGAAGCCCGAGTCCTCGTAGGCGGACATCACTGAGGAAAAGTGATCCAAGCTCTTTGAAATGTGTGAGAATACGACACAGATGATCGAGAGCTGGTAGTCTCGTTGGCATGCAACGAAGGGATAATCCTCCACTCCAGCCTCCACCAAGAGCGTCAAAGCAGTAGGGCGCAGGCGGGTCTGACATCTGAACTGCAATCTCTCGGTAGAACCTATACGCGGTTCGTCCGGCCGATTCCCAATTCTTGATAAACCGCTTGAACACAACCTTGGGAGGAAGGCACCCAGCCGCACGTGGCTGATCGCCGCGTCCTTGCGCATCTCTCCGGCAAACAGCTACAGGGAGTGCTGCGCCATCAGTCTGATAAAACGCTCCAGCAGCCCACCGCCGTCAGTCGGCTCGAAAAAAGCGCAGAGCACGCTCCCCAGTCGGCGCCACGGACAGGCCTAGTCCGCAGTCGCATCCAGCAGCGCCTGAGCGATCACCAAGTGCCCCGCGTGATTGGGATGCACCGGCTCCGGGCAGAACGTCTCCGCATCCCGGTACTCCAGATGCCCCTGAAAGATGTCGTGCAGCTTCACCAGCCGTGTTCCGAAGCGCTCGCTCATCTTCTCCACCGTCTCGATGTAGCGGGGGATCAGCTCCAGCACGCTGCTCCGGAAGCTCTGACCCGATCGGTCCGTGGAGATGTAAAAAGGCGTCAGCAGAACCACGGGGCAGTCCAGCTCCGTCCTGGTCAGGTCCAGCAGTTCCTCGTAGATTTCCGCGAACAGCTCCGGAGTCACCGCGTCCGGCGCTCCCCGCAGCATACTGTGGAGATCGTTGATACCGATCTTCACCGACAGCCTGTCGGGCTTGTGGTAGAGCACGTCGTCCCGCCAGCGCAACTTGAGGTCGGAAATCCGGTTGCCGCCGATGCCCTTGTTGATATAGCGGATGGATCGCCCGGGGTGCCGGGCCGTCACCAGTTCCGTGTACGTGCGCACATACCCACTGCCCAGCGGGGCTTCGGCGCCACGGCGGCCGCAGTCCGTGATGCTGTCGCCGATGAAAAGCGCCCAGGTGCCATCTTTTATCCAGGGGTCACTCATTCTCTCTCCTTTTTCCTTGGTTCCTGTTGAGTGGGTCTCGAAATCTCTTGCCAACGATCACTTTCTCAGGCAATGTTCAGTTGTGATGATGCGTCCCGACACGTGGGTTACGATTGTCGAGGTAGTTTAGTTATTCGTTTACCGCTTTGAGGGAGCGTTCAAACCATTTTGTACCCAGCGACATCTCACAACATATACGCTCAATACGCTCACATGTCGACAGATTGGGCGACGGGCTGGAAAAGTATCAAAAACCGCCGCCATACCACTCTTAACCGGACGGTCTACACGTGATGAAACGCCCCGCCGCATTCGCCACTTCCCTGCTGCTGGCCGCAAGCGCCACGGCCGCATCGCTCGACATCGCCCCAGGGGGCTACGGCCTCAGCCTGGGCAACTCGAAGAGTATCACCGGGCTCCGGATCAACGCCGTCGACCGCGGCCTCGAAAAAGTCACTGGCGTCAATCTAACGCTGTGGAAGGCGGGGGGAAACCCGAAAGCCGTCATCAATGGCCTCGCTCTTGGCCTGATCGGTCCAGACGCCCGCAATATCAATGGAGTGGCCATCGGGGTGCTCGGGGCTAAGATCGACAGGAATATGACCGGAGCGGGCCTCGGCGTCATAGGGCTTGGCATTGGCCGCGATCTGACCGGGATCGCTATCGGTGGCATCGGCACCGGTGTCGGCAGAGACCTTTCGGGCATCGCCATCGGCGGCATCGGCGTCGGCGTCGGCAAAAGCATGGAGGGCATCGCCATCGGCGGCATCGGCGCCGGCGTCGGCGAGGATCTGTCAGGTGTAGCCATTGGCGGCATTGGCGTGGGCACGGGCAGAGACCTCCGGGGCCTCACCATCGGCGGCGTGGGAGCGGGCATCGGCAGAGACCTGACGGGTATTTCAGTCGGCGGCATCGGGACTGGTATCGGCAGGGATCTTGTCGGGCTTGCCACTGGCGGCGTGGGCGTGGGCGTCGGCAGGAACGCGACCGGTCTCCTCATTGGCGGCATCGGCGTGGGCATTGGCAAAGACCTGAGCGGCGTCGCCATCAGCGGCATCGGTGTCGGTGTGGGAGAGCGCGCCCATGGTCTCATCATCAGCGGGATTTCCGTCGGCGTCATACATTCGATCACCGGCGTGGTCGTGAGCGGTCTCAGTGTCTCCGCTCCGGAAGTGAAGGGACTTACCGTGACGGCACTGAACGGCTTCCGCCCGAAAAACTGGTGGTTTGCCGGCGTCAACAACAGCTACACTGGGCTCTCTATCGGCCTCGTCAACTTCAGTCGCAGCCTGAAGGGGGTCCAGCTGGGCGTGATCAATTACGCCGGTAATAATCCGCGCTGGCTGCGCCTCCTGCCGATCGCGAACGCCCACTTCTAGCCGCAACCGCGCCGTCAGTCTCCCATCCCGGGCTGGGGCGCGCCGCCGTAGCTGCACACCAGGTCGTAGATCACCCTGGTGGAAAAAAGCAGGTTGGCCACCGAAGTGCGTTCGTCGTGCCCGTGGATGAGCAGCATCTCCTCGGTTCCCGGCGACTGCTTGTAGGGCATGAATCCGTAAATCTCGGTGCCCGGCCGTCGCGGACAGATGTGCTTGGCATCGGTACCGCCCGTCGACAGCGAGGGAATCACGGGGACACCGGGCTCGTGGCGCTCCATCACCTCCTCGATGGCCTGGTAGAACGGCGTCGTCGAGCTGTTTTCCAGTGGCGGACTGTACTGGTCTACCTCAATCTCCACCTCTGAGCCGATGAAAGCACGCAGTTCGGCTATGAAGCTCTCCGCCGATTGCTGTGGCGCCAGGCGACCGTCCACGAAGGCGGTGGCCTGTGCCGGGATGACGTTGATCTTCGTACCCGCATTCAGCATGGTCACAGACGCCGTGTTTCGCAGCAGCGACCGCAGCGACGCCTTGAACTCCTCTTCCAGGGGCAGCGCCTTCAGGGCAGCCTCGCTGGCTTCGGGCGCCACCACTTTCCTCAGCAAACTGGCCAAAGCAGGCGGCTGGCCCTGGGCCATTCCCTCCAGGAAGGCCGTCAGCGTTGCCGACGGATGTATCGGCAGAGACACGCCGTCCAGCCTCCCAATGGCTCGGCACAGCCGCACCACCGCATTCTCCGCGCGCGGTACCGAGCCATGTCCGGGCAACCCTCGAGCCGTGACCCGCATCCGGCAGATCCCCTTCTGGCCCACCTGACAGGTGTAGAACCGCCGGTCACCGACCTGCAGATCGTGGCCGCCGCCTTCGGTCAGGATGACTGGCGCCTCGATCTGATCCGGGTGATGGTCGAGCAGCCAACCGGGGCCGTGGTCTCCCTTCCCCGCCTCCTCGTCGGCGGTCGCCGCGAACAGGACCGCCCGGTTCAGGGCCGGGCCGTGTCGCCTCAACAGCAGCATCACCATCAGCTCCACGACCACCATGTTCTTCATGTCCAGCGCCCCCCGGCCCCACACGTAGCCGTCGTGAAGCTCACCCCCAAAGGGCGGATGCGTCCATTTGTCCGCCTCTACCGCGACGACGTCGGTGTGTCCCAATAGCAGCAGCGGCGACTCGGGGCCCCCTTCGAGGCGGGTCGTCACATTGCCGCGTCCGGGCGCCGACTCGGTGAAAGCAGTATGGAACCCCTCTTGCTGCAGCACCTCCGCCAGATAGTGGGCCGCTTCGGACTCATTGCCGGGCGGGTTCCTCGTGTCGATTCGAATCAGATCCTGCAGGTACCCGGTCACCTCCCGCTCTACCGCTGTCCAGTCGATCATTTTCCCTCCTCCTCTCGTGCGGCCGGCTGTATGGCGCGAGCCGCATCGCATCCTGCAGGTTCGGCAGACGGCTGCAACGCCCGGTGTCCGGTTCCCCCGCCGTGTCGCTGGGGGTCTCTACCTATGACTGCGGCGCTCTGCCCCCACTGTAATCGAGGACAGTGGGCGTAGAGTTTAGCTACTCGACAGCACCGGGCGCAACGGTTAGGTTTGCAGGCATGCGGTTGCACCTGCAAGCAGAAGACCGCGTTAGATAAATGATCCGCGCGCTGCGAGGGCCCGCTCGCCCTGCTCCGAATTTGCGGCTTCCGTGCGCCAAAACCACCCGAGCCGCCGCTTGAATCGCCTCCACAAATCCCGCCATCTTCCCGCTATCGGGTCATCGCTGTGGAGCACTGTATCTTGCCTGGCTGTCGGCGCCATTTTGACTCTATTCGGGTGCTCCTCCTCCGACCCCATGGACGGAGGCGATGTCGGCGGTGCCCCTCCTACCCCGTCGTCGGACGGCGATGGGACCGAAACCCCCAGGTACTCCTACGAAATCGTCAACATCTTCCCCCACGATCCCGCCGCCTGGACCCAGGGCCTGGTGTATGCGGACGGCTTTCTGTACGAGGGCACCGGCCTCAGCGAGACCTCTTTTCCTCCAGGGCGCTCTTCCTTGCGCAAGGTGGAGCTACAAACGGGAAAGGTCGTGCAGGAGCACCGCTTGTCGCCCGAGCTCTTCGGAGAGGGAATCGCCTTGTACCAAGGCCTCATCTTCCAGCTCACGTGGCTAAACAAGATCGGTTTCGTCTATGCCAGGGAGAGCTTCGAGGAACAGCGAGGCCTGGTCTACCCCACCGAGGGCTGGGGCCTCACACACGATGGTGACCGTCTCATTATGAGCGACGGCACACCCACCTTGTTCTTCCGCGATCCGGATACGTTCGAGGAGACCGGACGCCTCGCCGTCCACCACACCGACCACATCCCGCTACCGAGGATCAACGAACTGGAGTTCGTCAAGGGCGAGATCCTGGCCAACATCTGGCAGACGGACCTGATCGCCCGCATATCACCCGAGACCGGGGAGGTCGTGGGCTGGATCGACTTGCGGGGACTGCTGACGGCTCAGGAGGCGGCCCGCGTCGACGTCTTGAACGGCATCGCCTACGACGCCGCGCGCGACCGACTGTTTGTCACCGGCAAGCTGTGGCCCTGGCTCTTCGAGATCAACCTGACCCAAGTGCCGTGACACAGGTGGCCGTGAGGGAGTGGCCGTAAGCGGCCGCTACTTGAAGCGGAACCTCGCCTTTTTCGGCGCGATCGACTTCAGGTAGGCGTACAGATCGTCGAAAATTCCTCCCTCGAGGCGAAAGTTACAGGTTGGATGTGCCTCTCCAAGCCAGGGATTCAGCAATCATCGTCGCCGGTGACGACAACATCGCTTTAGTGAGTATATTTGAGCCCATGGTACAATCGGAGAAGTGGGAAAGAATCCTTCCGAACCGCCCCGCCCACGATACATTGTGCGTCTTTCTGCATGCCTTGCGCTAGATCTCGCCGGCCCGGCGGTCTGCCCGCATTCCTGGCGCGATCGTCGGCCGGGGGCTTGCTGCTGCCGCTCCTGTTGCTCGCCTCTCCCGCTCTGACGGATAAGGCCAGGGCGGATCTCCTGGGGGTCCGCTGGCAGCATTGGAGCCAGCTTCAGGCGCTCGCCGAGACTGAGGTCTCCCTCCGCTACGTGGCCGACGGCGTGGCCTTCATCTCCGTCGATCCAGACTCCCGCGATCCAGACTGGGGCAATCCAGACTGGGGCGACCCTGGCTTCGGCGACCCGCGACCGCACCTGGTCGATCTGGGCCTCACCCTCTTCCTGGCGGACCAGGCGTCTCCAGAGGAAGATTACTTCCTTTTCGATCACTTGGATTCTCCCCGGCCCGAGGGGCTCCATCTGGTCTACCTCGACTCAGCCGGTTGGGGGCTGGCTCGCGTAGCCCGGCATCTGTTTGGCCAGGTGCACCGGGAGCAGCACTTTCTCTGGCCCCTGCCAGAGCGCTACCTGCTGGGGTCCTCGCCCCCCTTTCCGGCGGCGAAACCGACCGCCCCGCTGCAGCCGTCACCGGTGGTAGTGGACCTGATTTCCCGGGTGGACGCCGCCCGGCTCGAGGCCCACGTCGCGGCTCTGGCCCTTATCGATCCGGCGGCCGGCAGCGTGCCGGGGAATGTGCGCACCCGCTACGCCCGCCGCCCCGAGACCTTCGAGGCAACCCTCTACATCCGCGACCAGCTCGCCGCCGTTCTGGGCCCTGAGGCGGTCAGCCTCCAGGAGTTCAGGATTACCGACGACGACTCCCTCATGTACAACGTCATCGGCGACCTGCCCGGCACCGATCCGGATGCGGGACACTACATCATCTGCGCCCATTACGACGCCATCGGCTCCCGCACCCGCGGCGGCTGGGACTGGCGCACCGACCCCGCTCCGGGCGCCGACGACAATGGCTCTGGCGTAGCTGTGGTGCTGGAGAGTGCCCGGCTGCTGGCGGAGCAGCGGTTTCCCTGGTCCATCCGCTTCATCGCCTGGTCGGGTGAGGAGCTCGGATTGTGGGGCAGCAAACGCTACGCCGCCCGGGCCCTGGAACGCGACGAGCGCATCATCGGCGTGATGAACTTCGACATGGTGGGCTTCAACGACCTGCGCGACCGTCTGGAACTGATTACCAACCCACAGTCGCTATGGCTGGTGGAACTGATGCGTCGGGCCAACGAGCGCTACGACGTGGGACTCCAGATCGACGTCCTCGAAGACCCCAACGCCATTCTCAGCGATCACGCTCCGTTCTGGGTCCGCGGCTACGACGCCGTCCTCGGCATCGAGAACTACCTTCCCACCGACAACACTACCATCGGGGTCCAGCGGGGAGATTACCGGCTCAATACCCAGTACCACAGCGTCGCCGATTTGCCCGACAGCATCAACTGGGAACTGGTCGCCCGCGTCACCCGTCTCACCGTTGGCTCTCTGGCTCAGCTCGGACTCGAGGATGGACTCCCCAATCTCGCCGTCTTCGGCAGCGACCTGACGAACGACCGCCAGGATGACCTGCGCCTCCGCGTCAGCAACCTGGGATCGGTAGCGCTGGAATCCAGCTATCGCGTCCGCGTCTCCCGCTGCGGCGCTGATTCGGCGTCGTGTGCGGTGTTCTACGAGGAGGAGCGCCCCGCTTTTCTGGCCGCCGGAGCGGTGGACGACATCACCATTCCCTGGGGCCGGTTCGGCAACACCGTTTTCCTGGTCGAGATAGACGTCGACGACCGCGTCACCGAGACCAGCGAACAGGACAACCGCGTCTTTCAGGCGATCCGCCTGTTGCCCCAGAGCGATATCGTCATCTATCCCAATCCCTTCAACCCGGGCGGGGATGCTTTTCTATCTTTTAGTGGCCTGCCCCTTCGTGCCCGCGTGCGGATCTCGACGCTCGAGGGTACCCTCATCTGGTCCGGAGCGGAGGACGATCTGGGGTCCCCACTCCATGAGGTCAGGTGGCCGGGTATCAACGAGAATTCATTCGTCAGTGGAGGAGTTTACGTGTATACCATTCGCACCCGCGACGGCGAGCTCCTACGCCGCGACAAGATCGCCGTGGTCCGTTGATGCGCTTCAGGCTATCGGGCACTGACCATCGGAGACCTGGTCGCCACCGGGCGGCGCTCGCCCTCTTCTCAAGCCTCGCCAGTTGCTTCTTTCTCGCCACGGGGGTGGCCGCCAATCCCCTCATCCAGCAGGCGGTCGAAGCGGGCGTTCTCAACGCCGAGACCGCTTTGCTATACCGCGTGTACGAGGCGGCGGACCCCGACTACCTGCCGGCGGACTACCGACACACTCACGCCTCGGGGGCCCTGGCCTGCGGCACCCCCGTGCTCGTAGAGGCCCGCGACGCCGAAAAACAGCTGGGCCCGGAGTTCGGCCGCAGTCTCGCCAAGGTCCTGGCGCGCCCGCGGCTCCAGACCTCGGTGGTAACTCCATCGGGACACTTCCGGGTGCACTACTCCACCAGCGGCCGCGACTCCGTCGATACCACCGACGACGACGGCAACGGCATTCCCGATTACGTAGACATCACCGTCTCGGTCCTGGATAGCGTCTGGCGTCTGCAGATCGACGACCTCGGCTACGTCGTTCCCAAGTCGGATGAGGGCGCCGGCGGTGGTGATGAATACGACGTCTACATCCGCGAGATGGGACGCGGCGGCACCATCTACTATGGTACTACTACTCCGGAGGACGGCCGCAACAACACCACCGCCAGTTATATCAACGTCGACAACAACTTCACCGATCCCGCCTACGGGCTCCCCACCGCCTGCTTCGGGATTAGAGGGACGCGCGAACTAGCGGCCCTTCGGGTCACGATCGCCCACGAGTTCTTCCATGCGCTGCAGTTTTCCTACTACCAGGGTGGAGACGGCCGCTGGTGGCAGGAGGCGTCCGCCACCTGGATGGAGGATGTGGCCTTCACCGAGGAAGACGACTATCTCCAGTATCTGTGCTCCTTCATTCTCTCCCCCTCCAGATCGGTTAACGGCGGCTCAACCCTGCACACCGACAATCACGTGTACGGCGCCTCGGTCTTCGCCCACTTCCTCGACCAGCGCTATCATCGCGACCTCGTCCGCCGGGTCTGGGAGGAGTTCGGGCGCAGAGGTGACGCCGGCATGGAGCGCTTCGACCGCGCCATCCGCTCTTTCACCGACGAGGAGGAAACCCTCGACGACGCCATCAGCGACTTCACGGTGTGGAACTACTTCACCGGTAGCCGCCATATAGAGGGCCTGTTCTACGAGGAGGGGGCGAAATGGCCGGCCTTCGAGCTGGTGCCCCTGGATGTAGAAATACCAGAGGCAGCGGAATCGCCGGAGCCTCCGCGGACCAACGGCACCGTCGACCATCTCGCCAGCGCCTACGTCCTGCTCGAACCGCGGTTACGGCCAGGTGGCGTCGTCATCGAGTCCCAGCTCCAGCGCTTCCAGTGGCGTCGGCAGCTCCTGCTGGTCTCCCGCGGCGGGGTCGAGGTCGTGCCCCTGAGTCTCGCCAGTCCCGTGGTCGTGCGCGACTGGGACGCGTACACCGAGATGGTCCTGGCCCTCACCAACATCGATCTGACCAATCTCGCTTCGGAGTATTCGGTCTCTGCCGTCTACGACAGCACGCTCACCGGCGACCAGGAACAGCCCGTGGCGCTTTCGTTGGGACAGAACTACCCCAATCCCTTTCGGCCGGGCGAGCAGGGGGAAACCGTCCTGCCATTCGAGCTCAGACAATCCAGCCAGAACAACCGGCTGTCCATCTTCAATCCGGCTGGGGAGTTGATACAGCGATTTTCGCTTGGACCGCTCAGGGCCGCAGCCCATATCCAGAGCTGGGACGGGCGCAACCTCGCCGGCAAGCTGGTCAGCTCGGGGGTCTACTACTACCTGCTGGAATCGGACGGCCGTGAAGTTGCTCAAACCATGGCTGTGATCAGAGACTGACTGCTTGTAGGGTCAATTCGCTTGTAGGGTCAATTCGGCGGCGAGCGAAGGTTGTTAGATTAGAAAACTCACTCACTCACTCGCCCGCCACCTGCTGTTGCTGCAGCCACGCGGTCACCAGATCCACCTCTCGAAAACCCGGATCGTCGATGGCCTGGGGTTCGATGGCTTCGTGGGTGATCCCCGTCATGGCCAGGATGTGTCACCGTTGGATGAGAGGTGGCGACGCGGGCGTACCGGTGCCCGATCGCCGCCGGGGCCAGCTGCCACTGACTGAACAGGGTGTCCAGCTTCGCCGCCGGTACCCGCACCACCCGCAGATTCCGATTCCTTCCGAACACGCGCCAGGCGTCCCGCAATGTTAATGGGCCGGCGGGCATCCCTTCGACGATATCGAGGCGGACGACGTCGGCGCCGGTCTTCTCCCCCAGCAGTTGCTCGAGCTGGGTCTGCAAGTCGGCTGCGGTCACCGCGTGTTTGAGCACGGCCAGCTCGGACTCTGAGGTCGGTTCGGTCTCCGGGAGCAGGTCGATGCGGGTCATGCGGCCGTGCCGCGGTTTAATCCACGCCAGCCGGCCTCGCTGCAGCTGCCGCCGCGCCTGGGTCAGATCCATATACTGTCCGACGATGTCGCCCGATGGCAGCACGTGAATCTCCACGTAGCCGTTCGGCGTCAGGTGTCCAGGGTAGTTGACCGCACCGGTGTTGACGCACACCGCCGGGCCATCCTCAAAGCCCTCCTGCACCCAGGCCTCGAAGTGGTGGGTGGTGGCGGACAGCACCAGGTCCACCTTCCCCAGCAGGAGCCGCCGCCGCTCCGGCGAGAGCATCCGATCCCACGAACCGCCACGCGAGTGCGCGGCTACCACGATCAGATCCCGCTCCCCCTTATCGATTCCCTCGACTGTGCGAATCATCCACTCCCGGCTCGATTCCGGAAAGGCCGCGGCCGGATTCGCCAGTTCATCGGGGTAGTGCAGCTGAATCAGGTGCACGGTGTACTCCCCCGCCGCGATCCGGGCGTAGTACTCCACGCCATTGGGGCGGACGACCTCGGCGTGCGCGTCCAGGTCCACCAGATTCAACACCGGGGCGCCCTCGCCGTAATCGCCCTCGCCGTGCGTGGAGCTGTAATACTCGTTCTCGCCGTCGGCGACGTTGGGATAGAGATGCTCCCGCCAGGAATTCGCGGCGATCCAGGGTATGAAGGAGTTCTCCCAGCCGTACTCCACGTGGTCGCCCAGCCCCACCGCGAAGGCGGCTCCTCCCGCCTCGACCCAAGCGACCATGCGGGCGAATTCGACACTGTTGCGCGGGGAATCCCCCTTGTGGTCGCTCATGATGGCGAAGTGCACCACCGATAGGCGGTCGAGATCCTCGATGGACGTCACCTCCGGCAACTCGCCTCCGGCCGCCAACGGCGATGGCGCGACGACGGCTAGCGCCACCAGCGCACCGCCGCGAGCGATGGCGAGAGCGAGGGCACCAACGCAGCCCCGAATGGGGTAATCGGACAGCCTCCTGACATTCGCGAATCGACTGGGGGGTGTACTCACGTGCATGCGCATCTCCTTGTTGCACTGCCGTTGTTGTTTATCGGGTGTCTTATCAGCCCGTTGATATTTCCATTCGCGCTGCCATGCGACTTTATCAACGGACTGTTATGGCGCTGCCATGCGGTCCTGCTCACGCCTCAGCTGCAGGACGAAGGACTCCTCGTTCAGGGTCACCGCGTCGTAGGGGATCGCCTCCCCCGCCAACACGCCGCGCTTCAGTTTCGCTCCCGCCGACAGTCCCAGCGGCAACAGATTCTCAGCCGTGGCGATCTCCGCCTTTTCGATCACCCCGTTCACCGTGTAGCCGCCGCCCGCGTCCAGTGTTTCTCCCTGCTTCAGGTCCCGCTTGGCCACCGCCACGACATCCGCCACCGGCCGCTCCAGGGGAGCGCCGGTAGCTGTCCCCTGCAGAACGGCCGCGGCAATAGACATAGGCGCCTCCACCGCCACCAGGTGATAGGGGCGGTAAAGCAGGAAATTGCCGCCCTCGCCCCCGACGTGACAGTGGTAGGAAGTCAGATCCTCCCGGGTGAACGGGTGGTCGGTTCGAATCACCACGAACACACCCATGCGCAGCGGATCTGGCAGCATGGTTTGGCCGTCATCGGCGACGCTGTTGGCCAGCTCTACGACTCCGGGCCGGCTCAGTAGCCCACCCTCCTCCTTCACGCTGAACAACCGCGGAATGTCCGCCAGGTTCGCTGAGGGCTCGTGCATTCCTCGCACGTCGGGCGGCAGACCGGTCATATTCGCCAACGCCGTCATCTCCAGCTGCGCCTTGGTGCCGTCGCGGAAGGAGTTGTACATCTTGAGGTTGATGCTGCGCCGCGACATCGTCTCGTCGTCGAACTGAAAGCGCTCCTTCACCGAATCAGGTGTTCCGCTCCTGTCGTCGGCGAAATACTCGGTGCCTCTCCCCGCAGCCACGATTTCGAAACCCAGGGTCTTCGCCCAGTCCACCATCTGCACCGTGCAGCCCGGCTGGTCGCCGTCCACGAGGGTGTACACCACCCCCGCCCTATCTGCCTTGCGCCTCAGTATCGAACCCACGGTTACGTCGGTCTCGACATTCACCATGACCAGGTGCTTGCCGTGCTCGATGGCCGCAACCCCGTTCCGGGCCCCGGCCTCGGGCACCCCGGTGGCATCCACCACTACATCGACCAGGTCGCACCCGATTACGGCGAGGGCGTCCTGGGAAATGACGCGCTTGCCCGCGCGGATGGCATCGCTCGCCTGGGCCGCGGAATTCACCGTCGCCAGGGCTTCCTCCGAAGTACCGCAGGCAGCGTGCATCTGTCGGGCCCGACCGGTGTCGAGATCCGCCACCGCACTCGCCTCCATGCCCTTCATCTGCGACAGCTGCGCCATCAGCCCGCCGCCAAACTTGCCGGCGCCGATGATGCCCACGCGAATGGGGTTCCCCTCGGCGTGGCGCTGCTCCAGTTGGTCGAGAAATCCTGCGCTCACCGCTCAGTCCTTTGCTTGAGTGCCCTCTCAAACAGATCCAGCAGATCCAGCTGCTCCGCCCAACGACGAAGGTAAGTCATATCCAGTTGGTCTCCCTGTACTTTGAGCACTCCGACGATGTCTCCCCACTGCCGGTCAGAGATCTCCCCCCCCCGCCGGTACCACTCCAGTTTGTTGAGGACTACATCTTCGGGCGTGGCCATGATGAAGGAGCGGTGGCTCGCCACGTGCAGCGTGTCTGACCTGCTCCTTCCGAAAGCTTCCCTCGCGTACGGCGTATCCTTGGGAATGAACACATCCACCTTCAACATCGTCTCTAGGTGAATGAGATTGAACGACGAACGCCGAGCCAGGGCGTCAGCGATCATCTCCGCGTCGATGTAGTAGTCCGATCCCAGTCGGTCTACCAATTGCCCGATGTGCTCGGAGTGGAGCCTCGCTACGATGTCTACATCCAGAGTTGACCGCGCCGCACCGTAGGCTGAGCTCGCCACCGAGCCGCCTATCTGGTAAGGAATACCAAGCTCCTCAAGGGCTTCCACCACTGGATCGAGGGCCCGCAGAATATCCGACATCGGTCACCTGCGCCTCTCCTGCAGCTGCCGATGTAACCGACAGGCGAGTCCAGCGCCGTAGTGCAGCTCGACGAAAAGCAGATCCAATTCGGGCTGATTCATCCCAGGATTTGCCCTCGACAGAGCGCGCCGAGACAACTCGATGACGGTACGAGACAGCGAACACATCAGCGCTATTCTCTGTGCCGGCGTCGCCTTCTTCAACAGCTCAGTCTGGACCCTGTCTGCGTCCGGATGAGTATCTGAAACTCCCATGGAAACACTTGCCTGTTCGCCAGCGATGGGAACTCTTGACCTGTGATGCTCCTCCGTCATCCGGCCAGTCTCCACCCCACCCACAGCGCCCCTCGGAGCACTACCTGCTGGAAATTCGGATTCTCCAGCACCGCCATGTCGTGGCCCAGGGCAAAGAAGAACACCCTCCCCTCTCCGCAGGTGTGCTTGAAGGCCATCACGTGGGTCTCGTCTCTGGTCTCGTCGTACGCCTGCAACAGGTGGTGTGACTTCCCGGGATCGTGTTTGAGGTAGTAGAGCTCGTCGGTGACTTCAAAATCCGCCAGCCCCTCGGTTATCGGGTCGCCCGGGTCTGACACCGTGACGGTGAATTTCATATGAGGGCTGTGGCCGTTGAAGAACCCGTTCAGCATGCGGTGGTACCCCTCGCACTCCCGGAAAGATGCGGCCGCCGTGTGCAGCCCGAAGAACCCGCCCCCGGAATCGACAAAACTCAGTAGCCCCCTCTCCTGTGTCTTGGTCAATTCGCCCACATCGGTGTAGAACAGGACCGCTTCAAACAGACTGAGTCCAGTGGCCAGGACCTCGTAATCCCGCGAGAAGCTTGCATCGATCCGCTTCGACCCAGACAGCATCGACCCAGACAGCATGCTGGTGAGAAAGCGGCCATTCTGCTCGTGGTCGTGGTACTTCCCTTCGGTCCCCACGAAGACCAGCAGCTTCAGCGGATCTTCGCCCGTGGCGTCACTCACCTGGCGGCTCCCTCTCATTCCGTGTATCCCGTGCCTGCACCCCGGAATCAGCTCTTGTCCGCGGCGATGACAAGCATGCACCCCCTCCTGCCGATCCGCGCTGTTTCCCGTCAGGAAAGGTAACTCCTGAGCTGCGTCAGCGTAACCACTCTCGCCTAGCGGGCGCACATTTGATGCCGGGCCGTCCGTCTCGTACACTTCTCGACCACCAACACTCGAGGAGGAAGCATGACTCAGCGCGAAATGACAGCACGGATCGAGCGAGTTGAAAAGCAGAACCAGCGGCTGAAACGGGGCGGACTCGCCGTGATTGCACTGATCGGAGCTATGTGGTACGTCTCAGGCGTATCCTCACAGGAGGCGCCGACAACGGTCGCACCAGAAACCCTGACCTATGACCGCATAGCGGTGCGCGTAGCCTACGACGCCAATTTTCCCGATTGGCGCAAGAGCATTGAGCGAGAGATAGCCCGGTACGCCGACCATCGGCTGGTCAGCGTTACCAGCGATGCGCGTGATAACTTCTGGTTATTCTTCGAGTCGGGATCGATTCCGGTGAAGGGTGAGGTCGTGGTGAGCGGCGGGCCGGTTTCGGTGACGGGGGGACCGGTGATAATGAGGACGCCCTGACCGCGGCGCGATATCGAATGCCCGATCCCGCGGTTGAGAAGGACGATCCAGATCTACCGGGCGAGAAGGACGAAGTCGTTCTCGCACCCGGCGCATGAACAACCGGTGAGTCAGTCCTTCCGATAGGCGCCATCAGGGCCGCATCAACCGGGCGAGAAGGACGAAGTCGTTCTCGCACCCGGCGCATGAACAACCGGTGAGTCAGTCCTTCCGATAGGCGCCGGCCGACCTGGATCGTCATGACGATTTCTCTGCGGTGTGGCGGTGATCTTCATCCCGGAATTCAGCAATCAAGCTGTCGGTAATCCGGTCCCAGTCGAAGTAGCTCCGCTGGAATTCGCGCCCCGCCTGACCCAGCCTCGCCGCCAGTGCCGGATCGGTCAGTATTCGAACCATGGCCTCGGCCAGCTTCTCGGGGTTTTTCTCAGGTACCAGCAGACCCGTCTCACCGTCCTTTACCACGTCTGGAATCCCGCCGACATCGGAGGCGATCAGCGGCCTCGCGTAGGCCATGGCTTCGATCAGGACCACGCCCAGCATCTCCGTGTCCCCGCGCGGATCGACGATGGCGGGATGGACGTATACATCACAGTTCTTGTACAGACGGGCCTTCTCCTCATCCGATACGCGACCTGCCATGGTCACCAAATCGCCGGCCCCCACCGCCTCGATCGCCTCCCGGATCTCCTTCTCCCAATGGCCGTTGCCGACGACTGTCAGATGGGCGTCAACGCCGCGCTCGCACACCATTGGCATGGCTCGCACCAGGTACTCCACGCCTTTGCGCTCTACCAGCCTGCCGACGAACAGGATCTCCTTGAGCTTCGACGACGACTCTGTCGGGTCGACAGCCTCTTCCGATACCTCGAGGTGAGAGCCGTACGGAATGATGGCGAAATCCCGCTGATAGATCTCCCGCGCCCTCGAGGCGGTGTAGGTGGAAATCGCATCCACCGTGTCCGCCCGCTTCATGAACGCCCTGATAAACGACCTGACGAAAGGCATTTTTTCTGCCAGCACCAGTTCCGCCCCATAGAACCGCAACGACAACCTTGCCCCGTGCAGACGGGCCCCGATCCAGGCGAAGAGGGCGTGGGGGAAGGGCCAGTGCGCCTGGAAGACATCGAATTTCCGCCCCCGGCAAAAGCGGATCATCGACAGGGCGCCAAAGATGATGTAGGGCAGCGCCAGCAGCTTATACAACGGCGAGAGCTGCACCTTGTTGGTCGCCCCTTCATTGTGGGTCAGGTATTCCCACCGCCTGAAGAAATAGCGAAAGCGGTGGATGGGGATGCCCTCCAGCACGTGCGGCTCCATCCCCTGGTACGACGAGGCGAAAATCTCCACGTCGATTCCCTTTGCCCGCAGACGGCGCACCGTCTCCAGAAGCCACGGCACTTCCGGATCCCCCTCAAATCGAGGGAAGGTCGAGACTACGAAGCAGACTCTCATTGGCTCTAGCGCCTTCACTTGCAGCTCTTGTGCCCGGCGGCTTTGGCGTGTCGCCGCGTCGCCGGCAAATGACATCCCCTCATCGAGCACGTCACTGTCAGCAGGGGTCGCCATCACCCCGCCAGTTCAGCCCGATTGAAGGCCCACAGCGCCAGGAAGAAGGCCAGCGCCGCCTCGAGCACGAGAACGATGATCGGCGTCATCCCCCCGCCGATGCTGTCGGCGACGGTAAGGGGGACCTCCCGGTAGCGTGGGATGTCTTTCGAGTCCAGTTTCTTCTCGGACATGAATTCGGGAAGAAACTGGATATGAGGAGAGTCCGGGTCTTCGGCGTCCCGCCCGCGAAAAAACGCGCGCAGACTGTCCCGATAGCGCCATCCCTGACGGTTGAAGTTCTCGAAGCGCTGGACCCCCGCTCCCAGAAACGTCTCCAGGCTGTATTGAAAGGCAAAGCTGGGCGACAACAGATTGACTTGCCGGGCGACCAGATACTGCCGCAACTGCTGGCTGTCCACGTCCCTGCGCATCTGGTTGATCTTCTTCTCCATCTCCTCCAGGCGCCGGGTGTAGCGCTTCTCTATCGCGTAGTTGTCTGCCTTGGCCAGATTCATCGGGCGCGGATCCAGTCCCTCCCGCGCCAGCGCTTCCCGCACTTCATTCTGCTCGCCGTTAATCCGCTCCCAGAAGGCGCCCACCGGATCGACCGCATGCACCGCGATCAGGTAGGAGGTCTGCGGGATAACGACCACAAGCACCGTCCAGGCGGTGATCAGCAGCACCAGCGACGACGCCGACCGCCGGGCCAGAATGGACACAGTCATCCCCAGAAGCAGGAAGGTCGAAGTGAATACGGTTGCTGCCAGTAAAAAAAGCAGGTAGCGACCCGCCATCCAGGCGTCGAGCTCGACAGCGCCGCTGAGCGTCAGAATCAGCAGACTGATGGCGCTCCCCAGCACGGTAGCCACCGTCAGAGTGACCAGGTGGGCGAAGAACTTCCCCATGAGAAAGCGGCCTCTCGACAGCGAGTTGGACAGGGCCAGCCGTAGCGTGCCGCGCTCGAGCTCACCGGAAATGGCATTGTATGACAGGACTATACACAGGAAGGAGAGCACGTAGCGCACGATCAGGGCCCAGTCCACTACTTCGAAACGCCGCATCCAATTGTTGGTCGTACGGGTCTGACCGAGCCAGGAGGTCTCGCCGGTGCTCGGGTTCAGCCAGAGCGCGTGTTGGAACCAGTTGAATCCCGCCTCGGCCATAAACTCGGTGCCGGCTGGAGGCGTGAGAATTTTGTACCAATTGCCAACGCCGTCGCTCAGGGTTTCGATGGTCTCGAGGCGACGATCGAGATCGGCCTGAATCTGGGCGTCTTCGGCGACGAGGCGATCGATCTTCAGCGCGTAGATGACCCCGTTGGCGACGAAAAACAGCAGCAGGATCCCCAAACTCACCTGGAAGCGCAGCGAGCGTAGATTGTCGTGTATCTGATGCAGGAAGATCGTGTTCATTTCTGCCCGTCCAGCTTATTGTGGGTCATACCCCCAGAAGCGCATGAACGTCATCGTCACGGTGGCGCCGAAGCTCAGCAAGAGCACGACAAAACCCGGCATCATCTCTCCCAGCGATGCGGACAGGGAGCGCTCCCACGAGCCGCCAAACTTGGGCATGTCGGTCAGGTCGAGCTGGCGACGGTCGTCCCGCCGTGCCGCCTTCTCCTGTTCTTGAGCCCAGGCCAGACGCTCCCGCATGAAGGGAGAGTCCGCCGCCAGCATCTCCGGCGTCACCTCCTGAGGGTTGGCGATCATCGGCTCCTGATCAGGCGGATCGTCGGTGAACCACCGCCGACTCGAGAAGGCGTTCTTGCCGCGAAGATAGCTGATGAAGGTCTCGCGGTACCGTTGGCCGGCGGCCCCCAGATAGAAGGCGTCGTCCAGGGTGGTCCGCGCCAGCACATAGGAAAGCGCCTGATAGTTGATGAAGGGAGAGAGGATCGACCAGCGATCGACGACATAGGCTTCCTGA
>Ga0310122_10000792_pt1 | contig 20064 bp, 20 predicted proteins | sample CB6_Bottom_1051__FD_203503 | JGI IMG/M metagenome (GOLD analysis project Ga0310122, IMG submission 203503) | Marine microbial communities from Western Arctic Ocean, Canada - CB6_Bottom_1051 | ecosystem: Environmental > Aquatic > Marine > Oceanic | place: Canada: Western Arctic Ocean | collected...
GTCGATGTCACCCATCGGATCTCGAAACACCTGCCGGTCGAGTACAGCATCACTTCACCGCCCGCGATCTTGAACGATCTGGCGATCACCGGCTCACTGGTGCTCGACAACACGCGCACCGATGCCCCCAGCGGTGTCGTTCGCGCCTATGACGTTGTGTCCGGGGAGCTTCGTTGGGCCTGGAATCCCATCCCACCCGGAATGGATCCGACGAACGAGGACGGTACCTATCGCAGTGGCACGACCAATGTCTGGTCGATCATTGCCGTCGACGAGGAACGTAACCTCGTCTTCGTGCCGACTGGAAACACCAACCCGGATTTTTTCGGGGGCCATCGCGATGGACTCGATCACTATTCGAGCTCCGTGGTCGCTCTGAACGGCGACACCGGCGAAGTCGTCTGGCATTTCCAGATGGTCCACCACGATCTGTGGGACTACGACACTCCGGCTCAGCCGACGCTGATGGACCTTCGCCTCGACGGAAAGACGATCCCGGTCGTCGTTCAAGTCACGAAGATGGGCATGACCTTCGTACTCCATCGCGAAACGGGCGAACCCGTCTTTCCGGTCGAAGAGCGACCGGTCCCCCAGGACCCGGTTGCCGGCGAGTATCTTTCGCCCACGCAGCCGTTTCCGTCGCACGTTCCCTATCTGCTTTCCCCGATCACCGCGGACGATGCCTGGGGTTTCACGTTCTTGGACGAGGGCGCCTGCCGCGACCGGATGAAAGAACTACGCAACGACGGCATTTACACGCCGCCGTCTCTCGGCGGATCCTTTCTCTATCCCAGTAACGGTGGCGGCAACAACTGGGGTTCGCCCGCTATTCATCTGGGCGAGCAGATCATGTTGGTCGTGACGTGGCGCGTCGCCGCCACGTCGAAGCTCATTCCACGGGCGGATTGCGAAGACGTCGTCCAAGCCCAAATGGGCACGCCCTATTGTGTCGAGACCGGGATCGTCTCCTCACCCATCGGCGTTCCCTGTACCGCACCGCCCTGGGCGACCCTCGATGCCATCGACCTCGCGGCCGGCAAGATTCTCTGGCGGGTCCCGATCGGAACGACGCGAAACATCGCGCCGTTTCCGTTCTGGTGGATCAAGGGGGTGCCCGCAGTCGGGGGTCCCATCGTGACCTCGACCGGACTCGTATTCATGGGTGCCAGTCTCGACCACTTCTTTCGCGCCTATGATCTCGAAACGGGCGAGGTGATCTGGAAGACCGACCTGCCCACGTCCGCCAACTCGGTCCCCATGACCTACCAGGTGCGGCCCGAGGGTCGACAATATGTCGTGATCGCGGCCGGCGGACATTGGGGTGCCCCGAATCCGCCTGGGGATCATTTGATGGCCTACGCCTTGCCTGATTAGGCGCGTCCCTGCCGCTTCCCCGCAAGGACAGCGGACGGTGCGAGCTTGGATATCATGCTCGAGCGGCACGCAGCCTCCCGCACGGCAACTGATGGACTCGGAGTCGGATTGAATGGCGAAGTCTGAGAAGGAACAACCGCAGAACCCGATGGCGTTCGACATCGACCGAAAGGCGCGCAAGCCCCAGGAGTACTACGAGCGCATCAAGGAGAAGTTCGCCGACGAGCGGGACATCCGGCTCGCCTTTCGGCCCGAGGGTACGGATCAGTTCACGACCGACTTGACCGGCGACCTCGCCAAATATGCAATCGATCCCAACGCGGAAGAACTCAAGCCTCGCGAAAAATTGACGGACACGGTCGAGTGTCTCTTCATTGGCGGTGGCTTCTCGGCTCTGCTCACTTCGGCGCGGCTGCGCGAGATTGGCGTCGAGAGCATCCGTATCGTCGAGCGCGGCGCAGATGTCGGGGGCACCTGGTATTGGAATCGCTACCCGGGCGTAGCTTGTGACGTGGTGGCGTACGACTACCTCCCCTTGCTCGACGAGATGAACTACGTCCCGAGCCGCCACTACGCCAAGGGCGACGAGATCTATGGCCACTGCCAGTCCATCGCGAGGAAATACGACCTCTATGAGCTGGCGGTCTTCCAGACCACCGTCACCTCGACCCTCTGGGATGAGGACGAGCAGATGTGGAACATCTTCACGGACCGGGGCGATCAGATGAAGGCACGGTTCGTGATTTGCGCCAACGGAACGCTATCGAAACCGAAGCTCTCGAAGATTCAAGGCATGAAGTCCTTTGCCGGCCACTCCTTCCACACTTCGCGCTGGGACTACGACTTCACCAAGCCCGACCTCTCGGGGCTGGCGGACAAGACCGTGGGCATCATTGGAACCGGCGCATCGGCGGTCCAATCGATCCCCAAGCTGGGCGCAGTCGCAAAAGAGCTCTACGTGTTTCAGCGCACGCCTTCTTCCATCGACATCAAGAATGACTGGCCGACGGATCCCGAGTGGGCGAAAAAGTTGCAGCCGGGATGGCAGGCCATTCGACGCGCACGCGCCATGGCAGAACCCGAGCTGAGCGCCGCGAAACAGGCGAAGCGCGATGCGATGACCCAAGAGGAGAAGGTCCAGCGACAGGAGAACGCCAACATCGACGCGATGATGCGAATCCACAAGCGCATCGACGAAATCGTGGAAGACCCCGAAACCGCCGAGTCACTCAAGCCCTGGTACATGTTGATGTGCAAGCGACCCTGCTTCGACAACGACTATTTGCCGATCTTCAATCGCGACAGCGTGCACCTGGTCGACACCAAGGGGAAGGGCATCAAGGAGATCAGGGAGGCGGGCGCGGTCTTCGAGGACGAGGTCTATCCACTCGACGTACTCATCTACGCGACGGGCTTCGAAGTGCAGAAGACCGGAATCTACAACGAGATTCGCGGGGTGAACGGGGTCGAAATCAACGAGAAGTACAAGGACGGGATTCGCACGGTCTTGGGCATCCATTCACACGGCTACCCGAACCTGTTCATCATGGGCGGTTACCAGGCGACATTCCGATTCAATCTCACCGATGTCCTGCAGTCTCAGGGCGATCACATCGCAGCCTGCATCGACTACGCCCGCCGAAACGGCCATCACGCGATGGATGCCACCTACGAAGCGGAAGAGCATTGGGTTCAAGAGGTCATCGCGAACCGTGGCAAGACGACGCGAGCCGCCGATTGCACACCGGGCTATTACAATTTCGAAGGACAGCATCAGCGCCGTCAGGACGGCAACTTCAACGGCTCCTACCCGAGCTACATTGCGCACGCCAAGGATGTGCTCGCAAACATGAAAGAGAATTTCGAGTTCACCAATCCAGCAGCTTCCGGCTAGTCATCGAGCCCATTCAAGAACCCTGCAAGAACTGCCTGGACTTCCTCATCAAACGAAAAAGGCATCATGTGGTCCGCATTCGGTATCGCATGAAGAACCGCGCCCGGAATCTCCTCTGCCAAGAGTTCCGCATGGGAAAACGGCACGTTGATATCTGAAGTGCCATGGACGATCAGGGTCGGGACCCCGATGTCGGCGAGCGGCAGGTTCAAATTCGTATACTGCTGAGTGTCATTATCCATTCCGACTTGCCGTCGACTCGGCGGCCAGAACGACCAGAGGATCGACTCGATCTTTTCGTTTTGCTGGGATTGCCGAGTACGAGTTTCTGGTTCGCCGACTCTGGAATCATGAATTTGATGATGCCGTCGCTCCCGACCACCCGTTTCAGCGCTCCGGAGGTCAGCCAGACGAGAAAGTCGGATTTCATGAAGCTCGGCGCCCGCAACAGTTCCATGGACTGACTGACCGCTTCCATCGCGACGAGACCTCGCGTTCGTTCGGGATAGAAGGCGGCAAAGGAAATCGCCGAAGGCCCACCGCCCGACGCACCCATGACCACCACTCGATCGACGCCGAGTTCATCCAATAGCGCGGCATAAGCATGGGCCCAGCCCCGAGCGTGAGCTCAGCCGTCGAAGCGAAAGACGTTCAAGCTGGAGAAACGAACGTGCCTCGCGCGCCACCAGGGCGTCTTCGGAAATGCCAGTGATGCGTCGCCATGTCGATCGATGTAATAGCTGTGCGATGTCACGCAGGCAGAATCCTTGAAGACTGCGTCCTCGGCTTCTTCGAGCATTTGTGCGAAGTACTCATCGTGGGCGTCCTGCCGTATTTCGACTCGGGTCGTCTGGTCTTTGCGCGCCCGTAGCATGCAGCGGATCATGTACTTGAGATGGGCATCCAACATGGTGAACCAGTTGAAGCCACCCGAGTATGGCCCCATGGTCAGGAAGAAGTTGGGGAAGCCGGGAACCGCGATGCCGCCGAACGCCTGGTAGCGATTCTGGTCCCAGAAGGAGCCGAGTTCGACTCCTTCTAGACCCACGACCTCGAAGGTCGGCGCGTTGCCCCTTTCGAAGACCTTGAATCCCGTACTCAGGATGAGCGTGTCGAATTCGTGATTCGTGCCGTCCTGCGTGGTGATGCCCGACTTGGTGATGCGCTTGATTCCATCGGTCACCAGATCAACGTTTTCTCGATTGAAGCTCTGAAGATAGTCGTTCGAGACCGCAGGACGTTTGCAGCCGAGCCCGTATTCCGGGAGCAGCGAATCGTGTAGCGAGGCATCCTCGACCACTTCACGCATGTGATCCGCGAGCTGCGCCTCGATGCGGCGGATGAATTTCCTGCGCTTTTGGTAGTTCACGACCAGGTAGGTCCCGATTTCGAATCCAAGCTCGGTGAAGAAGCGGCGAATCTTCAGTCCGAGGGGGCTGAAGCGGAAGCCCGATCGATCCTGGTCGGTGATGGGATGGTCGGGTCTCGGGCCGACCCAGATGGGTGTGCGTTGGAAGACTTTCAGGCTTTCGACTTCCGGGGCAATGCTCGGAACGACTTGAACCGCAGAGGCACCCGTTCCGATCAGACCCACCCGCTTTCCTGCGAGATCGTAGTCGTGATCCCATTGGGCGGTGTGCATCGACTTGCCCTCGAAGTCGTCGAGACCTTCGATCTCGGGTCGCTTCGGCTGGCAGAGGATTCCGGTCGCCGCAATGACGTAGCGCGATCGGTAGCTTCGACCATCAAGAAAGTGGGTCGTCCAGGTATTGCTCGAAGAGTCGAACACCACCTCCGAAACCGAGACCCCGTACTCGATGTAGTCGTCGATTCCGTATTTCTTCGAACAGTGCTTGAGGTAGCCAAGGATCTCGGCTCCGGGTGCATACGTGCGCGACCACGGGTGATCGATTTCGAATGGGTAGCAGTAGGCGATGCTCGGAATATCGACCGCGATGCCTGGATAGGTGTTGTCGCGCCAGGTTCCGCCGAGATCGTCCGCTCGTTCGAGCAGCACGAAGGAATCGAAACCATTGCGCAGAAATTCGATTCCGGCCCCGATGCCGCTCACGCCGGCACCCACGACGACGATTTCAAAGTCGAGCTTCATGATGAGTCAGTCCTGTCTAGTGTCGAGAGGTGAGGCGGGCGGGACTGTCAATCTAGCGAATCGTCGGATTGGAGGGTATTTGAGGGTCGAAAGTGGATCGGCAACTTGCCAATATGAGAGGGAGGCCGCCGCATCCGCCAGTTATCGCGCGGGAGGAGGAGAGTGAAAGCTCGCCTATCACCGACCGATGCCAACCGCACACTCGCGGTCTCATCCAGATGAGTCCGCATCGAAGGAACGAGAGAATTCATGAGGGTGACCCGAATTTATTCCGGAGACGATGGCGAGTCGCATTTCGAAGATGTCGAGGTTCCGATGCTCGATCGCGGCGGTCCGATTGGCCTGATTTCGAAGCTCGAGGAAGCGACCGGGATCCTATTTCGCGAGACGGAGGGCGACTATTCTTACGGCTTCCACAACGCACCGCGCAGGCAATACGTCATCAACCTCGACGCTTCGGTCGAAATCGAAATCGGCGATGGGACCAAACGGATATTGGGCCCGGGCGAGATCCTGCTCGCGGAAGACACGACCGGCCATGGGCATATCAGTCGCAGTGTAGATGGGAAGCCGCGACGCTCGCTCTTCGTCACGCTCGATTAGACTATGCCGGCGGGGCCGCGCGCTTCGAGGCTCCCGGTTTCCGTCTCTATATGAACGGCGGCCTCTGCTCGTTCGCGGCACTGACCGCGTTTCTCGCGGACGTGACGGTCGCGCCGGAACTCATGGTGCTGACCCATCGAGGCGATTTCGAATCGCCGGCGACTTCGTCCTGAAATTCGGATCGACGCGCTTACAGCGTCGTCACCGATCGTCGGGCCCCCAACGAATGGGCCCATGCATCAGGCGTCTGGGACGTAGAGTTCGCTCGCGATCTTGTCCGCACCGGCAACCACGAGAAGTCGCCCGAGCGCGATGTACTGGTTGATCATCATACCGAGCTCCGCGATCTCGGCGTCCTCGAAGCTTTCCCGAAGCTCAGCCATGAATGCAGCGTCGACCGATCGAAAATCCACAGCGAGCTTCTCCGCCATGCGAACGGCCAGTGCGTCCCGCGGCGCAAGCTTCCGCTCGTCCAGAGGCCGATAGATCTGAGCGATGGTGTCTTCGTCGAGCCCTTGACGCGTCGCCGACGCGTAGCGTGCGAAGAGTCAGGTATCGCAGCCGTTCAATTCCGCGATCTTGAGTCGAGCGAGCTCCTTGACGCGCGAAGGCACGATGCCCTCGCGATGTCCTGGGCGAAAGAACTCGAAGTAGCGACCGAAGTGTTCGGGAATGAGTTCTTGCAGATTCAGTGTGCCGTCGGACATTGGTTTTTCTCCTTCGCCGGAAATCGGCTTCGCCTAAATCGCACTTAAGGTATCGATCTCTGAGAGAACCGCCCCTGATTCGAGCCGACGCCGGAGTCCTCGGGGTCCTGTTGGACGGGCCTGGAACATCAGGGAGCGCGCGCCAGCTCGCACAATGTAGGAGTCGTTCCATGCCATCGGGAGCGAATTCGATCCTAATTCCACCGCTGTGTGAAGGCCTTCACACAGGCAAGAGTGCGAAGTCTCTAGGTTTCAGACGTCGGCGAATCCCCATCTGTGCGACCGACGCGGAACCGACCATCACGGAGACAAACCATGCGGCCCGCGCCAAAATGTTCAATGGGGTGATCGCCGAGTTTTCTGAATGGTCCGGCCATCGGCTCGGCCTGCTCTACAACAACGCGGGAATCGGAATCGCCGGCTACTTCGAAAAAATTCCACTTTCGCGCAGCGTGGATATCATCAACGTCAATCTCATCGGCGTCATCCACGGGATCTACGCGGCGCTGCCGCTTCTAAAGCAGACGCCCAATAGTCTGTGTTTCTCGACCTCTTCGTAGGCTGCCAGCTGCGGTGCGCCATCGCTCGTGGTCTATGCGGCGACCCAGTTTGCGGTCAAAGGACTCACCGAGGCACTGGCGGTCGAGCTGTCCCGCCATGACGTGCGGGTCGCCGACGTTCTCCCGGGACTGATCGATACGCCCATCCTCAACCCTGATCGCTATGTAGACGGGAAAGTGGCAAGTCAGCAGGGCGAACGCACGATCGGTGTCGATCTTCCAGACGACGGAGGCAGGTTCCGGCTGATCCAACCGAGCGAGGTGGCCGACGTCGTTTAGCGCGCCTATCACGAGGACAAGTTGCATTGGTACGTGCCGCCGAAAATCGAGCAGATCGACCTCGAGAAGGTCAAGTCGCCGGAGGCGATGCGTGACGCGCGCATCGAAGGGCAGGGCGCAACACCCACTGACTAGTCGGCTGCAAGTGCGACGAAGCGAAAAGGACGCTCAGCCCGTCGCGACGCCCGGGCAGAGTTCCTCCGGACTGACCTGGAGTTTGCGAACGGCGGCAAGGGTTTCCGGCGCCGCATCAAAGACCTGGTCGTTCTCGGCTCCGATCGCATCTTCCTTCACGCAGGCGGGAATGACATCGTCGCTGAGCTTGAACCCGGCGTCGTCGCTGAACGCCCACTCGTCCTCGAGAATTGCCCAGCCGTAGTCGGTAATTTCCCGCGTTGAGATCTCCTCGGCGAAATAGGCCGAGAAGAACTGTCGGATTTCTTCGACCGTCGGACTGATGAACATGCAGAAGCCCGAGGCATCGCAGATGGCATTGATGAGCTGTGCCTTCTGGGAGGCCTTCGCCCACTTTTCTTCCGGTTGTCCCGGCTTGATCACGAGGCCGGCGGTGTGGTCAGCGCCCTGCGCGCTGGTGGCATAGGTGACGCCCGTGGCCTTCAGGGGCCGTGGATCCCAGGCTGGGATCGCTTGCCCGCGAAAGGTCGGCACGCGTGAGTGGCCGGTTTCGCGGCCGGTGGTGACCGCGCCGTCGCCGATCATCCTGCCGACGGGTGTGCCGTCCGCAATCTCCTGCAGCAGACCCTTCGCACCCTCCGAATCGCCGAATTCCATCTTGCCGGCATCCATGTAGATCGCGATCGCCGCCCCCGTCTCGATGGTGTCGAGGCCGACGTCGTCACACAGACGGTCGAGCCGAGCGACTTCGTCGAGATCGCCGATGCAGCAGTTGGCGCCGAGCATCGTGATCGATTCGAATTCCAGCGCCGAGGTGATGTAGGAGCCCTCGGCGTCGTGCACGACATTGCTGCACTGAACGATGCAGCCGGTCAAACAATTGTGCATGCCGCCGCCACGCTTCGCGAAATTGTCGAGGATGTGACGGCCATCGAGTTTATCCGCGTGTTCGAATTGACCCGAAGTGCGATTGCGCGTGGGAAAGGTATGCATCGCGTTGGCCATGCCGACCGAGGCTGCGGTCCCTTTGGCCATCTGCTGGGGGCCGGCCAGATATCGCTTGCTAAAGCCTTTGACCAACGCCCCGAATTCCTTCTTGTCCGCGGCCCGACGCGCACGCGATTTCCCTGGAGACACCGCCGCAAATTTGAGACCTTTGCTTCCCATCACGGCGCCGAGACCGCCGCGTGCAGCATGCCGTGTGGGGTAGCGGTTGTCCTGGTCGGTCGTGGCGACCGATGCGCCGCCGAGTTGTAGTTCGCCGGCCGGTCCGCAGGTAATGAACGACGCGGATTTCTCGTAGCGCGTGGAGAGTTCTTCGCAGGTCGGGTAGTTCCAGATTCCCTTGAGGTCGTCGGCCGGGACGATGCGCACCCCCTCCGAGTCGAATTCGAGGCCATAGCGGGCTTCTGCGTCCGCTGGCTTTCCCGTCACGAAGACCGCCCGGTAGCCGAGCTTCATCAAATGCTGACCGGGGTTTCCTCCGGTATTGGCTTCTTTACTTCCGCCGGTCAGTGGACTCTTGCCGCCAATCGAGAGACGGCCGGAAGTTGGGGCGGCGGTTCCCGCCAGCACGCCGGGCGCGAGAATCAGAATATTGTCGGGTCCCAGGGGATCGCAGTTCGGGTCGCACTCTTCGCGCAGAACCCGTGCCACCAGGGATCGCCCGCCCAGCAGCCGCCATTTCTGTGGAAACGGTTCGATCGAAATTGACTGTGTGCTCATATCCACGCGGACGAGGCGATCGCCTTGTCCGCCCGGTCCCATTTCAATTTCCGTCTGCGACATGGTTGGTTCTCACTTTATTGGGTTCCCATTCAGGTTACTCCTTGGCGAGATCGAGCGAAACGGTCACAACAGGCCGGGGCAGAAGTGGTTTTCGGTACGAGCCACCCTCAATCACGGCCGTTCAGGGTCGCTTGCGGCAGGGAATTGCCGCGCGAGGAGCGTCCGCTTGCGGAAATGGCTTCGGGCGAGGAGAAGAGGCAGTCTTGGCCATGCGATGAGCCGACGGATTCTCGTTCATACATTCCTGATCGCGCTGTTTCTGTTCCTGGCGGGAGGCGGCAACGAAAATCGATCCGTCCGGAGCGATCGCGATCCCCTCTGACCTCTCCAGTCCGCCCTGAGCTGGACTACGACCGCCAAAGGTCGAAAGGTACTCGCCGCTCGTTTGCTTCTTCTGGTTCGTCATCTCGACACGCTCCTTGGGGTCACGGACCCCGGAATGTGTTTCTTGGATTAGAGGGCTCTGGAGGCCGAATCCTGCTAACAGGCTACATCGGGATGGCCGGGCGATTGCTCGCTGTGGCGCTGATCTTCGGCGGCTGGTTCGCGCGCACCCACTCGGGGTGCAGGCGTCGGTAGCCGGAAGGGCCCCTGGGGCGCCTCGCGCGAGGGCGCCGCTGGGCGACACGACTCATTGGATGTCTCCGGTCGACCGAAACGGTGAGCATCGAACCCTCATCGGGAGACATCCAAAATGCCCAACCGAATCGCGATTCTCGTCATGGCGCTTTTGTTCTTGTTGGCGCCCCTCTCGGCCGCCGCACGCCCCGACGCCTTCGATCGTCCGGGCGGCTACATCAGTCTGCTTGGCGTGTACCAGCACAACGTTTTCGAGAGCAAGCTCGAAGACCTGTTGCAGGACGCGGCGAGTCCGATTGCCGTCAGTCTCTCCATTGAAGATTCGGGCGGTCTTGGCGGAGTACTCGGCTATCGACTCGCTTCGTTCTTCGCAGTCGAGTTGCAATATGAATGGCTGGATGAGTACAAGATCGAAGGTTCGGTCGCCGGCTCACCAACGAACAGCATCTACAGCATCGAGGGTCACAACCTCACCGCCAACGCGAAGCTGATTCTTCCAATCTGGCGAATTCAACCCTACCTGTCAGTCGGCGTCGGGTTCGCCTCGTGGGAAGTCGATCGCGGCCCCCTCGCTGCCGATCTCGAAGCCCTCGATCCAGACGTCAGCATCGACGGCGGCCAGCAACTCGAATTTGCTGGACGGGCGGGGCTTGGTCTAGATCTCTATCTCACCCCGAATCTCGTCTTGAACGCACAAGGTCAGGTCGTCCTCACGACACTCGAGGAACCCGAACTCGGCGATATCACCGCCTTCAACTACGTGGGATTCGCGGCGGGACTCACATACCGCTTCTAGGTCGAGCCGGCCGATTCGATCACGGATCCTGGGCGATTCAGTCGCGTGAGCGATTGGGCTCGAGCTGCACGGCGGTTTGCAATTGAGCGACCGCTTTGGTCAGTTCTTCTAGCTGCACGGAAATCTGGCTCAGCGTGGCCGGGTCTGTTCGAGCCGAATCCGGCATTTCGCCACTTCGCTTCCTGGCGCAGAGAGAGGCTTCTCGAAGAATCCTTCCGCTATCGCGTTCTTCTGCGATGAACCGGCCCAACAAGGCGCCGGTTTGTGGATCAATGGATTTGTCGGCGAGCACTCGAAGTAGCTCGTCTTCCTCAGCTTCGTCCGGCGTCTTGTCGTAGCCGAGCTTCTCGAACTTCTCCAGATCCGACGCATCGGATGCGACTAACTTCATGGTCTTGTCGAATTTGGGATCGCTCTTTTCCCTCAGCGTATAGCCGAGCTCGCACATCCGCTTCTCGAACGTCGCCGCATGTTCCGCTTCGCGTAAGGCAACGGTCTTCAGCATCAAGCTGATATCCGGATCTGGGCTCCTCTCGGACCACGCGTTCAGGAATTCAAAACCCCGTCGTTCTCCGTTGACGATGGCGTTGAGCGTCCCGAGGTAGCTGGGTTTGTCTGGCATGGATTGACTCCCTGGTTCGTGTTGTCTTCGTATCATAGGCCGGATATGAACGCGGTCGCGGGGGTGTGAGCCGCGCCTACGCGAGGTCGCCCGATCGAGCCTTGTCCGATCCGCGCAGCGAGTCTAGCCTCAGGGGGCAATCCCTACCGACGAGGAGTCCCCCACCATGACCACCGTTAGCGGCAACACCCTGATCGCCCGCAGTCTCAAGAAGCAGGGCGTCGATCACATGTTTGGGATCGTCGGGTTCCCGATTTTTGGCATCGCGGCCGCCGCTCAAAGGGAAGGCATCCAGTTCATCGGTATGCGCAACGAGCAGGCCGCCAGCTACGCCGCTGGCGCCGTCGGGTACCTGACCGGTCGACCGGGCGCCTGTCTGACGGTCTCGGGGCCCGGCATGATTCACGGTATCGCCGGCCTCGCCAATGCCCAGGAAAATTGCTGGCCGATGATTCTGCTCGGCGGCGCGAGCAACTCCTACCAGGAAGGTCGGGGCGCGTTCCAGGAAGCGCCGCAAGTGGAGCTGGCGCGCATCTATTCGAAATACGCCGCGCGGCCCGACCAGACCAGTCGCATCCCCTTCTATATAGAACAAGCCGTGCGCACCTCGATCAACGGGCGGCCCGGTGCGGTCTATCTCGACTTCCCCGACGACTACCTTGCGGGGCGCGTCGAGGAGGGCGAAGTCTCGATTCCCGAGCGCTGCCCCGAACCCCCACGCACTCCAGCGGATGCTTCTGAGATCCAGCGCGCCATCGACGTCTTGCGCGCGGCAGAGCGCCCGCTCGTGATCATCGGCAAAGGCGCTGCGTATTCGCGCGCCGAGCAGGAGATCCGCGACTTCATCGAAGCGACCCAGATTCCATTCCTGAGTTCGCCCATGGGCAAGGGTGTCGTCGACGATGACCATGCGCTCTCGGTGGCGCCGGCACGTGGCCTCGCACTTCAAGATGCGGATGTCGTCTTGTTGCTCGGTGCACGGCTCAACTGGATCATGCATTTCGGACTGCCGCCGCGCTTCGATGCGAATGTCAAGATCATCCAGGTCGACATTCTCGCCGAAGAGATCGGTCGCAATGTCCCCGCAGAGGTCGGACTGCTCGGCGACGCCAAGGCCATTGTGGCTCAGTTGAATGATGCACTCGAAGCGGAGCCCTACACGTTCCCATCGGATGCTGCATGGCGAACCACGCTCGGAGAAAAAGTCGCCGAAAACAAAGAATTCGTGCAGAACATGATGCTCGATGACTCGGTGCCCATGGGTTATTACCGCGTGCTTCGCGAGATTCGAGACCAGGCGCCTCCCGGCACGCTCATCCAGGCGGAGGGTGCACAGACGATGGACATCAGTCGCAGTGTGTTGATGCATAGTGAGCCGAGGGAACGACTCGATGCGGCGACCTTCGGAACGATGGGGATCGGACTCGCGCAGGCGATCGCCGCGCAGGTCGTTCATCCAGACCGCAAGGTGATCTGTATCGAAGGAGATTCGGCGTTCGGCTTCAGCGGCATGGAAGTCGAAACGGCTTGCCGCTACCGGCTTCCGATCGTCTTCGTCATCATCAACAACAACGGCATCGGTGGCGGCTTCGACGAGCTTCCCGAAAACCCCTTCGAGAATCCACCCTCGGCCTATACGATCGGCGCGGGCTATGAAAAGATGATCGAGGGCTTTGGCGGAAAGGGTTACGCCGTGCGCACCCCGGACGAGCTATCGACTTCGCTGAAGCAGGCGCTCGAGGACACGATGCCCAGCATCATCAACGTCCACATCGATCCGAACGCGCGTGCCAAGCCGCAGAAGCACCACTGGATGACGTCCTAGTCGCCGGGCGAGGCAAGCGACCGCTCAAGTCGCCAGATAGATCCACATGCCGACCAGGACGAACCAGCTGACGAAATAGGCGGTGACCCGGTATTGGACCTTGTTGTGGCCCAAGTGGATATAGCTGTGAACACAGCGGGCGAAAACGAAGATCCAGGCGAGCGATTGAAGGAGGAGCGTGGACTGGTCGCTGACCATTTCTGCAAGGCAAGCCGCGTAAACCAGCGTTGGGGATTCGAGCAAGTTGCTGATAATGACGAGACAATCGCAGAGACGAGTCCGGTTCGTCGCCCCGGTAGAGCTGGAAGTAGCCGGCATCGACCTGATCCTGTTCGATCAGCTTCAGGCGAGTCCGGAGCATTGTCAGCAACACGCCGAAGGTCAATAGGACCATGGCGAGCATCGGATAGACCAAAACGAATTGACTCATTCTCGATCCTTGATGAGTTCTTGGGGCACGCGTTCCGATGCTAGCTCTGGCTCCCGACGTGCAGCCTCTGAGAAAAAATACTTCGCCAAATCTGCGGTGAAACCCCGAAGCCAGTCGCGTTCTATGCGATAGGATCTGTCCGCGCAAATCCACTTCGACTCGACCGGGAGTTCCTCTATGACTGTTTCTGCTGGTGAGCCCCTCTGGGCAACAGCAGACACGACTTCGACTTCGTCCACCACGCGCGATGCCGAGTGGTCCGATCTCGAGCATCGATTGTTTGCCTTGGAGTCGGAGAACGAGGGGTTGCGGCGCGCGGTCGACGAGCAAAAGACCCGAATATCCAAGCTACTGGAGCAAGGGGAGCACTACCGCACGCTCGTCGAGTGCTCCCCGTATTGCATCCACGAGATCGACAGCGATCGGCGCATCTGCTCGATGAATCGCGCGGGGCTGCGAATGCTCTCGCTGGAGCGCGAAGAGGAAATTTGCGGAACCGTCTACGTCGAGGCCGCCGAGGAGCCCTACCGCAAGGAGATCGACCGTCTGATGGACGAGGCTTTCGCCGGGATTCCATCCGAGTTCGAATTTCAAACACCGACCGGACAAGCATTCCAATCCCTGTTCGTCCCGATTTTCGCACCGGACGGTTCAGTCCATCGCCTGATGGGCATCTCCATCGACATCACAGAGCGATCGCGAGATCACACGACGCTGACGGCCGCTCGCGATCACCTCGAAGCCGAGGTCTTGCGTCAACGGCAGGAGCTTCAGTCCTCGGTCAAAAAGGCCCAGCGTTCCGAGCGACTCGCTTCGGTCGGGACCCTGGCTGCCGGAATCGCCCACCAGATCAACAACTCCATTGGGGCCATCCTCACCGCTTCTGAATTCGCATTGATGACCCGAGCAGAAGACGATTGGGCTTCGGTGGCAAGCGAAGTCCTCGAAAAGAACGTCGTCGAAGCCAGGCGATGTGGTCGCATCGTGCGCGACATGCTGAAGTTCTCACGCGAGGACGATGCCGACCGCGTGGTTGAAGACCTGAGAGATGTCGTGACCCGTGCGGTGGGACTCACGCGCGGCTACGCCGGGTCTCGTCATTCGAAGCTCAGGGTCGATCTCTGCGACGATGCACTTCCCATTCACGGAAACGTCCTCGAACTCGACCAATGCGTGCTGAATCTGATTCGAAACGCGCTCGAGTCAGGATCCGACAACATCACGGTGAAGATTCGCGTCGAGCGCCGGGGTGATCTTGCTTGTGTTCAGCTCGACGATGATGGCTGCGGGATCGAGCCCGAAGTCCTCCCCCGTATCTTCGACCCCTTTTTCACGACACGACTCGAAGTGAGCGGAACGGGTCTGGGACTGAGCATCTGCCATCGAGTCATCGAGAGTCACGAGGGAACGATCGATGTCTCGAGTGAATACGGCGAGGGCAGTCGGTTTACGGTCAATCTGCCCCTTGCCGTAGGCGATTCCGGCGACAAGCGGTAGCGCGCACGGTTTTCCCGGCCTATTTTTTTCGACTCGATGAGCGACTCCCTACGTTACGGAATCATTGGCACGGGAATGATGGGTTGCGAACATATTCGCAACATCCTCGAGATCCCGAATTCGGTCGTGACTGCGATCGCGGATCCAGACGAGGAGTCGAGGCGATTCGGTGCCTTCGCTTGTAACGCATCCGGCGAACCGCCGACGGTTTTCGACGACTACCGAGAGCTCTTGCAGAGCGATCGAGTCGACGCGGTCGTCATTGCCTCTCCGAACTTCACACACATCGACGTCATGCGCGACGTCTTCGACACCGATCTGCACGTGCTGCTCGAGAAGCCGATGTGTACGACGTTGGAGGATTGCGAAGAGGTTCGGAAGGCTTCGGAATCTCACGCTGGACTGGTCTGGATCGGTCTCGAATACCGTTATATGCCGCCGATCACGGCTCTCCTCGACGAGCTTCGAGCCGGCGCCGTCGGTGATCTCAAGATGTTCTCGATACGAGAGCATCGCCATCCCTTCTTGCCGAAGGTCGGGGATTGGAATCGCTTCAGCCGCAATACCGGCGGAACCCTCGTCGAGAAATGCTGCCATTTCTTCGACCTGATGAATCTGGCCATCGGTCGCGAACCCCTACGCGTCTATGCCAGCGGCGGGCAGGCGGTGAATCATCTGGACGAGAGCGTTCAAGGCGAAACGCCCGACATTCTCGATCATGCGTTCGTCATCGTCGACTACGACAATCAGACGAAGGCGACGCTCGATCTCTGTATGTTCGCGGAATCGAGCCGCAACGAACAAGAAATTTGTGCAGTCGGGGATGCCGGCAAGCTGGAATGCTTCGTGCCGAACGGGTCGATGGTGATCGGAACGCGCAAGATGGGCGATTATCGCGAGGTCGAGATTTCGAAGGATCCTCGTGTGGCCCACGAAGGCTTCCATCATGGTGCCAGCTATCTCGAGCATCTGGATTTCGCGGAGGCCATTCGAAATGGCACGCCGCCGTTGGTCGATGTCCGCGCAGGACTCGCGTCCGTTGAATTGGGTCTCGCTGCCCATCGTTCGATCGAAGAGGGTCGACCGATCCTGATGGCAGAACTGCGCTGACGCGTTGGCTACACATATAGATGGAGGTGGATCGATGATTCCGACGTTGAAACTCGCTTCGGGCGACGCCATGCCGAGTATCGGCATGGGTCTGTGGAAGGTCGCGCCCGGCGACTGTGTCCGGGTCGTCGGCGACGCAATCGACGTCGGCTACCGACATTTCGATTGCGCCTGCGACTACGCGAATGAGGAGTCCGTTGGGCAAGGGCTACGCGCTGCGATCGATGGCGGCCTTTGTGCACGCGAAGATCTATGGATCACTTCGAAGCTCTGGAATACCTATCACGCTCGCGACCATGTGCGCCCCGCCTGCGAGCGGAGTCTGCGGGATCTCGGCGTCGACTATTTCGATCTCTATCTGATTCACTTTCCCATCGCTCAGAGATACGTGCCGTTCGAAACGCGCTACCCGCCGGAATGGTTCTACGATCCCGAAGCCGAGTCGCCGGGGATCGAGCTGTCGAAGACCCCGATTCATGAAACCTGGAGCGCGATGGAAGAATTGGTGCGCGACGGTCTCGTGCGCAACATCGGTGTCTGCAATTTCGGAACTTCCCAATTGCGTGATCTACTTGCCGGCGCCGAGCTCGCTCCGAGCGTGCTGCAGGTCGAAACGCATCCCTATCTCACACAAGCGAAACTCCTGCGCTTCTGCAGCGAACAGGGAATCGCCTATACCGGGTTTTCGCCGCTGGGCGCTCTGTCGTATTTCAGCCTCGGGATGGCGGAGGAGGGCGAGGCCGCCATCGAGAGCGAGGTCATTCGAACGATTGCAAAACGGGCGGAGCGGACGCCGGCACAGGTCATCCTGCGATGGGGTTTGCAGCGCGGCACCGCGATCATCCCGAAGAGCGAAAACCGCGCACGAATGACCGAGAACCTTGCGATCTTCGACTTCGAACTCACGCAGGCAGAGATGGATTCGATCTCCGACCTGAACCGCGATCGGCGCTTCAACGATCCAGGGGATTTCTGCGAGGCCGCCTTCAACACTTTCTGCCCGATCTACGAATAGAATCGGATCAGCGATGTCGGATCCAATCGAGACGATGGTCACCGGGACGCTCCTGCGCGCTTCCGCTGTTCGCCTCGATGGCCAGCGGTCGCTTGGCGAGAGCGTCTTCCCGTTCGTCGTCCAATGTGATTCGACGGACGCCGGGGTGACCGACGCGGAGGCCTGGGTGGCCGAACAGAAGGCGAATCTTCTTGCACTGGCATCGAAGCACGGAGCGGTTCTCCTGCGCGGCTTCCCGATCTCGGACGTCGAGATCTTCGACACGGTCGTGCGGGCTCTCTGCCTCGCTCCCTTTCCCTATCGCGATTCGCTGTCCAACGCGGTTCGCGTGAATCGCACCGAACGAGTCTTCTCGGCGAACGAAGCGCCGCCCGACGTCGAGATCTTCTTCCATCATGAGATGGCTCAAACGCCGATGTTCCCGCGATGGTTGATCTTTCATTGCGAAGTGGCCGCGGACTCGGGCGGCGCCACGCCGATCTGTCGCTCCGATGTGCTCTACGAGACCCTGCTCGAGGAATGCCCTCGGTTCATTCGAGATTGCGAATCAAAAGGCCTCGAATACTCGAACTCGATGCCGGATACCGACGATGCCGATTCCGGAATGGGACGAAGCTGGCGGAGCACTTTGAGCGTAGAAGATCGCGAATCCGCAGAGGATCGATTGCGTGCGCTTCGCTATCGCTGGGAATGGTCGCAGGACGGAAGTCTGCGGGTGACGACGCCTGCGCTTCCCGCCGTGATGGAAGTCTCAAAGGATCGAAAGAGTTTCTTCAACCAGATCATCGCCGCCTATCGGGGATGGAAGGATGAACGAAATGATCCATCGACGGCCATCCGTCATGGCGACGGCAGTCCGCTCGATGCTTCGGCCGTAGGGCACGCAATCGAGATCGCGGATGAACTCGCCTTCGATCTGAATTGGCAGGTCGGCGATTGGGTGATCGTCGACAATCGCGTGTCGATGCACGCGCGACGAAAGTTCTCGGGCACCCGGAAGATCGTGGCCTCGCTGGCCGAGATGCAGACCCAGGCTTTTTCTCCGACGGTCTAGATCGAAACAGGAGAATTTCTTCGGTGCAGGCGGCCTGGACGAAGCTTGTGCAGCAACGTCCAGGCCGTCTGGTAGCTGCCCAACCCCGTGCCCTTTTGGAATCGAAGCGCCGAGATGCCCTTCTTGTGACGCGCCAAGAAGAAGACGCCGAGAAACCAGATGCGAAGCGCGACACGAGTTCCATGGAAGACCGTTTCTGCAGTCGCCGAGCCCCGATATCGACAGGTACGGCACTGTTCGAGGCGTCGGCTCGCCAAGAAGTGGCTGCCGCGGCCGCCGCAGCGCGGACAAACAAAACCGCGCGGCCAGCGGGCGCGGCGTAGGTACGCCCGACAATGTTCCTCATCCGGAAACTGATCTTGAAACTCGACAAGCGTGCGCGGAAACTGCATTCGGACTTCCTCCTAGGAAGCCACAAAAATGCGTCAAGGTCGTGACAGGCAAGGTCACGAGCGGAGCCAACCGGATAGGCAGAGAAATTCCTATCAACGCGCCAAACACCCGCTCGCAGGGCCGGTTGACTCGCCACGGCCATTTGATTAACAATGGCTGGCCAAGGCAGAGCACCCCATCCGGCAGCGGGCCAAGCAGCACCGATCGGGACGACTCGTGGTGAAGGCCACGATCCTGAAATGTCTTTGACAATCGTCGGGATGCCTGCGTAGAATGGATGGGGGGATCGAGGACTATGTTATGCGACCTCTACTGATTTTAGTGCTTGGAATCTGGGTCATCTCGAGCCTTCCCGCATCGGCGGAGACGGTGCTCGGCGTGTGCTCCCTCAATGGTGTGACGGTGTCGTCCGACGTAACCGTCGGCTACGCCGGCCTCGGGTCGTTTGCGAACGACTTCGCATCGGGCAGCGACAGTAAGCTGGTCGTACCGCTGACACCCTCTGGGACCGCGATCGCGACGGCGGTCGTGGTGCCTACGGCGGGCGCCGCCAAGGACCGGGTCGACGGCACCCTCAAATCGTCGTTCGAGTTTGGAATCCCAGTCGGTGGTGCTGGGCAGGACACCCTGCTGCTCGACGCCAGCGGAAACGGGAGCGCGCTGAACTCGACCAACACCGTGGGCAACGTCGCGGACGCGACGGTCACAGGAGAGGCGCGCGCCGAATTCTTCATCGACATCGTGGCCGATACGGACTGCGACACGTTCCTGAACATGCAGGAGGTTCGCCTTCTGGAGCCGCACGAAATACTGCTGCAGATCGACGTGATCATTGATCCAGGCCTCCCCACCCAGATGAACCTGGCCACACTGAGCCCGGGGTCGCCGGCTCAGATGGTGTTGTTGCCAGAAGATCACGCGTACCTGATCCAGCTCAACTATGACCTCCACGTCCCCTTCGGCGTCGATCCCCCTTTCTCCTTCAGCTACGCGATCACAGTCGGCGCGTCGCCAGCGGTCCCGGGACTCGGCACGGAGGGCGCCATCGCGCTCGGTCTGATGCTGCTCGGTACGGCGGTGTTGGCGGCACGACGAACATGGACGCGCTCCCATCAAACCCCTTAGCGTCGCGCGCGCCACTGGTCTACGTCGGCAAAACATTCTGGACAAGGACGGCTCTTCGCTACGCTAAGAGACAGTTCTTGGTTTCTGACAGCGTTTTCTGCACCACCGATACTAGACGATATGGTAACCAGGCCTCGGATGGAGGTATACTCACCCGTTCCGGGTTCC
>Ga0310122_10000793_pt1 | contig 20056 bp, 20 predicted proteins | sample CB6_Bottom_1051__FD_203503 | JGI IMG/M metagenome (GOLD analysis project Ga0310122, IMG submission 203503) | Marine microbial communities from Western Arctic Ocean, Canada - CB6_Bottom_1051 | ecosystem: Environmental > Aquatic > Marine > Oceanic | place: Canada: Western Arctic Ocean | collected...
TGACAGCGTCTTTGGCAATATAGGGAGACAGACTGACTACCGCCGGACGGACCCTGTCTGCGAGTTCCACCAACTCCTTTTCCACTTGTTCCAGAATTCCGGCCTCGCCAGACAGGGCAGGAAGAACCCCCAAAAGCAAGGCCCAAAAAAATAAAACAAGTTTCATCATGCAACAGGGTGTTTTTGAAAAAAACATTGATGGGTCCAATCACAGGAAATGGGGCCAACAAGAAAATCCGCTTTGAATAGAAAAATATCGCTCTAAATTTTTATTCGCAACTTGCTTTTTCAGTGAGGTCATGAAAAAGTATCAAGCGAATTGATATATACTGAAGTATCCGCAATATATATATACTATCACTATCCCTGTCAAGTGGAAGCCCGTTATGACATTACAAACCATAGACTTCGAACCTAAATCTGCTGAAGAACTGTTACGCTGGAGCATGGACCAATATGGCCTTGAGGCTGGGCTGGCTTCCAGTTTCGGCATGGAGGACATGGTGCTCATCGATATGATCGCCAAGCTTGGCGGCCCTATCACTATTTTCACCCTCGATACCGGCAGGCTTCACGAGGAAACTTATGAGGTCATCGAACGGGTGCGCTCCAAATATGGGCTGGAGATCAAAACCTATTTTCCGGACCACAACGAAGTGGAGCGCCTGGTTCGGCAAAAAGGGTTTTTCTCATTCCGTGAAAGTGTGGAGAACCGCAAGGAATGTTGCCGTATCCGAAAAGTGGAACCGCTGAACCGGGCATTGGGCGAACTGAAAGCCTGGGTGACAGGATTGAGGCGGGAGCAAGGAGTCACCCGGACAGATATTCCTAAAGTCATGGAAGACCCGGATCATCCTCCACTAATAAAAATCAATCCTCTTGCAGAATGGACACAGGAACAGGTCGAAACCTATATTACGGAACACAACGTTCCCATCAACGTTCTGCATAGGAGAAATTACCCCAGTATTGGTTGCGCCCCCTGTACACGACCTGTGGAACAGGGAGAAGATGTCCGCGCCGGACGCTGGTGGTGGGAAAACCCGGAAAATAAAGAATGCGGCTTACACCAGCGCCGGCCACCAGCGTGACGCCCGGCGAGCCGCCGGTGGCAACTAGCAATAGCTCGTTTAGCTAACTAGAAGTCATCTCGGCTGAATTTGACAAGCCTTTGCTATCTACCCCCTGATCGTTGTTCATAGTCCTGGTAGTAAAGCGATCCAGATCTGAAAATATTTCAACAATAAATTGCAGAACGGAGTGAATGACGGAACGTATTTTTTGATATCCCCGTTCACGGGGCATCGTTTCTTTTTTGCGCAGGCTGGAAAAATGTTCTTCGGTCTGGACAATGATCATAGGTAAAAACTTCACCGACAACACGGCTACCGCAAGTAAATCGCGGATATATGGGAAACGGTGCGTCATGGGGCCGAGTAGCTTTTCCATTCCTTCCATCCAATCGGCAGACGAAGTCGTGCGGACCAATACCAGAGATACCATGAGAATATTCACCAGTCGCATAGAGGATTCCAGCCCCAGAGTCAATCCTTCACGAGAAACACTGATAGGAAACGGCAGTTCAACATAAAACCCTGGAGTGAATAAAACAGGAAAAATCGCAATGGCAAGAAAAAACCAGGACATACGCCTGAGTGTACGGAGAAGTTCCCTAAAAGGCACCCTGGCTACGATGACTGCCAGCGCAGATAGCACGCTGACCACGGCGAGAGACCAGCCATTACCAATGCCGGACCCTAATAGCAGGAATAAAGCCGCAATGATCTTACCTTGCGGCCTTAACTCATGGAGAAACGTGTCCCCCTCCACATAACCCCCATTTTTATTGTCGCTAATTTTCATGAAACATTAAATGGGGGTATGAGATGATACCCCTGCTCGTTAATAACCAAAGGTAATAAACCATGACGCCCCCTATTATAGATAAAACCTGCCGGTTTGTGGAAGAGAAGCTTGCCGGGGAGGGGTCTGGCCATGACTGGTGGCATATCTACCGGGTGTGGAACCTGGCAAAAAATATTGCCGGACAGGAAGGGGCAAATTTGATGGTCGTCGAATTAGCCGCCCTGCTCCACGATATTGCTGATTGGAAGTTTCACGACGGGGACGAAAACAAAGGCCCTCAAATGGCGGAACAGTTCCTCGCTGCAAACCATGTGGAACGCAGGGTGATTGACCCAGTCATCGAAATCGTCGCCAGTATCTCGTACAAGGGAGCGGGGGTGCCAACACCTATGAAAACGCTTGAAGGAAAAGTGGTGCAGGACGCAGATCGGTTGGATGCCATAGGAGCTTTGGGCATCGCCCGCACTTTCGCCTATGGAGGCTACAAAAATCGCTTGATTTATCATCCTGAAGAAAAGCCGGTACTGCATCAGAGTTTCGATGATTACAAAAAAAACCAGGGACACACCATCAATCACTTTTATGAGAAACTACTTTTATTGAAAGACCGGATGAATACGGCCTCGGGTAAGCGGCTTGCAGAAGCAAGACACCAGTTCATGCAGGCGTATCTGGATCAGTTTTATAGGGAGTGGGATGGAACAGCTTGAAATTCTGCATAAGGCCTCGGACCTGATTAACAAAGCAACACGGGTGCTATTTTTAACCAGTGCCGGTATGAGTGCTGACTCCAATATTCCTACATTCAGGGACAAGAATGGCTATTGGAGAAATTTTCCTCCTTTCAAGAAAAAAAATCTGGAGGCGCAGGACTTGGCCAGTCCCTGGGCATTTCGCAATGAATTACCGCACGCCTGGGCTTTTTATGAATGGAGACGCCGTAACGCTCATGAAAACCAGCCTCATGAAGGGTACCGGATCATCAACAAATGGCTCCAAGACCGGGATGGATTCATCCACACTACTAATACCGATGGTTTGCATTTAAGATCGGGTTGCCCTGAAGACCGGATCCTTGAAGTTCATGGCTCCATGTGGAGACTGCAATGCCTCGACACTTGTACCTACCAGTTCTGGGAAGACCTTTCTGTCCCCCTTTGCGATCTGGACACCGCCTCCATGAAGGCGTCCAATTATCCGGTATGCAGCCGTTGCCGGGGAATCGCCCGGCCCCATATTTTGATGTTTGGAGATGGAGAATACAGCGGACACCCTGAACAGGAAGGAAGTTTTAAAAGGTTTTTGCAAGAACCCGTTGACCTTACTATTTTGGTCGGTAGTTCAGGAGCTGTTCCCACCAATGATTATATTGCTCTTCATTTCATGGAAAGAGGAGTACCTGTCATCAATATCAATCTGGACCCTTCCAGTAACCGCATTGTCAATACGGATTATTTTCTTGCCATGAAAGGCAAAGAAGCTTTCATGGAACTGGATCGAATCACCGGCGGTGATTAAAACCAACGGCTCCCCCGGCAAAAATCAAGGCACCAATTTTTATGTTTCCTTGAGTTTACAATTTATAGTATCCTCCCACTAGCTGTGGAGACTATCTAGAATCTTTGTGCGCAGTTAACGCCAGGCTAGTTGCCAGCGGAGGCTCTCCGCCGGTTTTGCCGTTTCTTTGCCCAGTAAAATTATTCCGACATCAGGAGTTTAATATGCGGATCGTATTTTTGACCTTAATCGTTTTGTTAACCCAGGCGATCCCTTCCTTCGCCAAATGCAAGCCGTCCGACATTTGTGAAATGATGAAAAAGATGGACCACTTCTCCATCTTGAATGCATGCCCTGGTTCCGGACCTACGCTTAAGGAATGTCGAAAAGTTAATGAGAGCGTTCTTGAAGAACTTCCTGATGCCCACTTTGTTGACAACGGCGATGGAACGGTGACGGACACCGTGAATAAACTGCGTTGGATTAAAAAGGGCGTCATAAACAAATTAAAATTAGAAGATTCCAAGGCTTTTGCGGCAACAGAAACCTTTGCGGGAAGTTCCGATTGGCGCTTGCCTACCCTGCCGGAATTAAAAACTCTTATTTATTCCGAGCGCATCATTAACGCCAGCGGAAAAAAGGCATGGATCAACCCTATCTTTGATGATGGCCTCGGCCATTATTACTGGACCACCACCACCTGCGATCAATTGTCAGTCATAGAAGACCGATATCAGAAAAAAATCTGTCAGCAAGGGGAAGCCGCCGCCTGGCTGGTGCATTTTAATATCAATGCCGTCTTCTGGTTCCACACCACTCAGGAAAAACCGCATTCCTGGCTGGTACAAAATTTAGAATAACCGGGCCACGCCCGGTGGGAATAAAGCAAGAACTCGTTAAGCGCCAAAACTCTTTGCTCGCCAAATAAAGCTATTGCTCATTGCCACCGGCGGCTCGCCGGCGCCGAGCGGAAGGAAAAAAGAATCCTTACCCCTCCTTTCTTCATCCACATACTGAGCTGTTGTTTTTTACAGGAACCCAAACAAACACTGCATTGACTGATTGCCATAATTTAAATTTTCGTAACCGGTTTATCGAACTGGGGCCTGAGTTCTACCAGGCCAAGACCCCAGATCCGGTGACGGACCCCTATCTGGTTGATTTTTCCCCCTCAGCCGCACAACTGATAGATCTGGCTCCTGAAGAAGGCGGGAGCAAGGATTTTTTGGATCGTTTTGGCGGAAACTGCCCACTGGAGGGTGCCCAGCCCCTGGCTATGGCTTATTCGGGTCACCAGTTCGGTTCTTACAATCCCAGACTGGGGGACGGTCGGGGACTCTTGCTGGGAGAGATTCAGAACAAGAAACAGGAAATGTGGGATATCCACCTGAAAGGCGCCGGTCCCACCCGGTTTGCCCGGGGTTTTGACGGAAGGGCCACTCTCCAGTCTTCCATCCGCGAACATCTCGCCAGCGAAGCTTTAAATGGCCTGGGAATTCCCACCACCCGTTCGTTGGCAGTAATTGGAATCCGGGAACTGATATACCGGGAAAAACCAGCATTGGCGGCAATACTGGTGCGGATCGCCGACACACATATCCGGTTTGGTAGTTTCGAGTTTTTTCATTACACCGGGCAGGGCGAAAATGTGAAACGACTGCTGGAGTTTTGCATTCAAAATTATTACCCGGATATTGTTCAGGAAAGCGATCGGTATCAAATATTTTTTCGACGCACTATGCAACGCACCGCAAAACTTATCGCTAAATGGCAATCGGTGGGATTCATCCATGGAGTGATGAACACCGACAACATGACCATCACCGGCACCACTTTTGACTACGGCCCCTATGGGTTTATGGACCGATTTATTCCCAATCACACGCCCAATCATTCCGACACGCACGGTCGATATGCATACAACCAGCAATCCGAAATAGGTTTCTGGAATCTCAATAAATTAGCCAAACCTCTCGTCCACTTGGTTGGCCCTGAAAAACTGGAAGAAGAAATTCAACAATACCAACCGCTTTTCAATCGGTTCTACCGTGAAGAAATGGGCAAAAAACTAGGACTCGCTATTCTGGACTCGGAGTTCACGCAACTGGTTCAAAGAATGTTCCAGCTATTACAGAACCACCAACTGGACTACACAAATTTCTTCAGGTCTCTTGCGGACTACCCCGGCATTCCACATTTGGAGAACAACAATGGCAGTGATGAATTGAAGTCCTGGCTGAACCATTACCTTGAACTGGCCCAGCGCGAAGGCATAAGCCATGAAGAAAGAAAAATACAAATGGATTCCAGCAATCCAAAATTTATTTTGAGAAATCATTTGATTCAAACGGCTCTAGACAAAGCGCTCAAGGAAGCGGATTTTTCTGAAATAACACGCCTCAGAATCCTTCTGGGGAACCCCTTTCAAGACCAACCGGAAGTTTTTGATAAATATGGAATCGACTCTGAGTATTATGCACAGGATACTCCGGAAACATTTCTTGGCCAGCAAACCAGTTGTTCCGCATAATCAAGGCAATCCCGCAGGTTGCAGAAAGGAAGCAATGATTCTGTTAGATGGAGAAATCACGGAAGTCAATACTCCCCCCAATAAAGCCGACCAGTTTCGGGAACTCACCATCTGGATACCTGAAACAGGAGAACATCTGGAACTGACGTGCTATATTCATGACATCCAAAAAGATGGCCTGGAGGAAGGGAGCAAAATTTCCATTAAAATCGAAAAGAAATTCGATGTGGACTCCCTGACCCGAGACTTATTGAAACCGCAATAAGATCGCTATCCAGCTCCTAATGACTAAAACCAACATTTATGAGCAAAACAAAAGGACTGGGTGAGTTCGAACTCATCCATCGTCTTTCTTCACGCTTAAAGTTTCGCGCATCCAATACTGTTCTGGGTATCGGCGATGACTGTGCGGTCTACCCTGTCAAATCAGGAGCTAATGAAGTCATCTCCACAGACGCGCTGGTTGAGGATATCCACTTTAAACTTTCCACAACAACTCCTGAAGCACTTGGTCGAAAAGCCTTGTCTGCGAGCCTCAGTGACATCGCGGCCATGGGGGGGACGCCCAAAAGAGTGCTGGTAACGCTTGGCATTCCGAAAAAGATTTCAGTGTCTTTTCTGGACAGGCTTTATACCGGGTTTAACTCAATATGCAATCTGTTCAAGGTGGAACTTGTTGGTGGAGATACCGTCTCTTCCCCAAAATGTTTTTTCATAAATGTTTCAATCATAGGCGAAGTAAACCCTGGACGTGTGTTCACCCGCCGGGGTGCCAGGCCGGGGGACCTCATTTTCGTAACAGGAACACTGGGAGATTCAAGTCTTGGCCTGCAACTGTTAAGCAAAAAGAAACGAGGGGCTTTTTCAAAAGATCACAAATTCCTGATTGGGAGACACCTGGACCCGACACCCAGAGTCTTAGAAGCTCGCATCCTGGCCCGTTCCAGGATAAATATTACCTCAATGATAGATATTAGTGATGGGCTGGCTCAGGACCTTTCCCATATTTGCAAAGCCTCTAAGGTAGGTGCCCGGATTCAGGAAGATCGGCTTCCCCGATCTGCAGAGTTTTCACGCACCTGCAACAGGAACCAGATTGATCCTTTTCCATTTCTTTTAAATGGAGGAGAGGATTATGAATTACTGTTTACTTTACCACCTGATGGTGTTAAAAATTTAAAAAGGCAATTTTTAAAGGCCAAAGCGCTTGTTACGCAGATCGGGGAGATCGCTCTCAAACCAAAGAAAGTATTACTTGAAAAGAGTCATGGAAGAAATGAATTTCTTCCGGAGTCAGCAGGCTTCAATCATTTTTAAATTCAATAAATTGTTTTCCCCTTCCCAGACTTGCAAATTGCCAAATCGAGTTATAGAGCACTTCGATTTACAAGCGCCAGCCAAGCTTGAGGTTTCTTAAAAATTTTGGACGATTCATTATTTACCCGTTCACTGTTACTAGTGTTTCTACTTCTGTGTTCGGCCTTTTTTTCTGCCTGTGAGGTCGCCTATTTCTCTCTAAACCCTCTTCAACTCAACGAGATGTCAGAGAAAAAAGGACGCTTAGGGCGACTGGTAAATTCCCTCCTAGATAAACCACGCGAACTACTCATCACTATTTATATCGGCAACGAGTTCGTCAATATTGCCATATCTGTTGTGGTCACCTCCGTTGCCATCACCCTGTTTGGAAGCATCGGTGTGGGCATAGCGATTGGGTTCAGCACTATGCTCCTGCTGATTTTCGGAGATATCATCCCAAAGAGTATTTCAATTAAGTTTGCCCAGCCCTACGCCTTGTTTTCCGCATACCCTTTGCAGGGCTTTGCCAAACTTGTGCAGCCCGCCCAGAAATTATTCACGGTATGGACAGAAAAGATCATCGGGTCCTTCGGAATATTACCCCATAGTACTAAAGAATCCCCCATTACCGATGAGGAATTCCGGACCATGGTCCAAGTGGGTGAAGGGGAAGGCGTTATCGATTCCGATGAACGAGAGTTGATCCAGAATGTAATTGAGTTTGGTGATACGACTGTGGAGGAAATCATGACTCCGAAAATTGATATGTTCACCGTAAATATTGAGGACAGCTTGGATGACATACTGCCCCGGATTATAGAAAATTTTTACTCCCGAGTTCCGGTATACGGGGTCGGTGAAAAAGAGATTCTTGGAATTCTATTTACCAAGGACCTGACACGGCTTAAACATTTGCCGCGGGAAAAAGTTAACTTGAAAAGTATTCTGCATCCCACCATTTCGGTTCCGCAGTCAAAAAAGATCAAGGAAATGCTTGAAGAGTTCCGGAAACTGAAACGGCATATGGCCACTGTCCTGGACGAGTATGGAAGCGTCTGCGGACTGGTTACGCTGGAAGATATTATTGAGGAACTGGTTGGTGAAATAGATAGTGAAATGCGGCAGGAAGAACTGCCATTGAAAAAACTTAATGAAAACCATTTTCGCATTTTGGGCGCATACAGCCTGGCAGAACACAACGAATATTTTCAGAGCGATTTGCCTCAGGATGATTATGACACAGTCGGTGGCTATGTTTTTGGATTATTCGGAAGAATTCCACGTTCGGGCGAATCGACCACCATTGACAGGTTTAAATTTCGTGTCGAAAAAATGAAGGGATCAAGAATATTGAGTCTCCACCTTACCCTTTTGAGTCCCACTCCATTGCCTGAAAAGGAACAAGATAAGGCGCAGGACGACTGATGGATTTCGCGACAACCCTCATACTGGTATTTCTGGGAATACTGCTGGAAGCATTTTTTTCCGGTGCTGAAATCGGGATGGTTTCTGTAAACCGGATAAAAATGAAAAAAATGGCCGAAGATGGGAATTCGGCCGCCCGGTCTATCTTGAAATTGCTCGATGATCCCGAGCGGCTCTTCACCACAACCTCATTGGGAACCAATCTGGCGATGGTGTCCAGCACCGCTATATTTACCGCTTTTATGGTCACTCATTTTGGGGATTCTGGAGAGTGGATGGCCATGATAATTATTTCACCCCTGATATTTTTTGGGGGAGAAATCATTCCAAAAGTCATATTTCAGCACCGTGCGGATTCCATCATGTTGCTCATGATTTATCCGTTGATTTTTTTCTACAAGGTCCTGTCTCCGTTTATAATCTGGCTATCAAAAGCATCGGCGAAATTCACCAACCAGGTACAGCTGGCTTCAGCACAAGAACATAAGACTTTTAGCCGGGATCAGCTTCGACAAGTTTTGAGCCTGGAATCACAAACCGTGGATTTGGGAGTGACGGAAAAGAAAATCATTCATAACATTTTCAATTTCGGAGAACTTCGGGCAGAACATTGCATGGTGCCCCTCATTCAAATGACCGCCCTGAAAGATACCGCTACACTGACGGAGGCTCATGATGTCGCAAACGACTCCGGTTTTTCCAGAATGCCTATTTTTCATGAAAGAATCTATAACCTTATCGGAATTTTAAATACCTTCGACCTACTTGACCAGCCTGTTGCCAACACCCCAATTACCAGTCTCATCCGGCCAGCCTACTATATTCCCCCTAATAAAAAAATTGATGACCTCCTCAAGGAACTCCAGCAAAGAGGCTTGCATATGGCCATTGTGGTGGACGAATATGGAGGATGTATTGGATTGATAACGATTGAGGATCTGCTTGAAAAAATTGTCGGAGAGATCGAGGATGAGTACGACAAACCCGAGAGAACCTACGAACATTACGCAGATGGTGGATACCTTGTGGATGGGAGTACTGAAATAAGCGTTCTCAACGACAGCCTAAACTGGGATATCCCAAGTGGCGACTTCGATACACTGGCAGGCTTGACCATTGACAGGCTGGAAAGAATCCCAAACCCAGGTGACCAGATTATGGTCGGGCTCTATCGAATAACGGTTAAAGAAGCCAGTAAACGTAAAATACAGGCCCTTATCATCCGCAAGCTGGATCCCAAGGAAACCGATGTTAATAACGAAACTTCGGCCTCCTAAATTTTCCTGACTCTTCCCAGTTCCTGATAAGCAGACTGAATTTCAAGAAACCTCATGTGGGCCTCCTGAACCGTCTTTTCATCCTCTTGGGAAACCCGGTCAGGATGATACTGACTGGCCATTTTTCGGTAAGCTTTTTTGATTTCATCATTCGAGGCATTAGAAGAAAGCTCTAAAATATTGTAAGGGGTTTTAAAGGGATGGAGTGAATACTTCTCCCGGACTTCGTTATGTTTGTCATAAGACACCCCCAATACCAATCCGATATTTTTTATCATGGATTGGGCCTCATCACTCAGAACATTCTCAATTAAGGAAATCTGATAGCACAGGGCGAGAAGCAAAAGATTATAATTATCTTGGCAAGATTTTTTATATTCCTCTACAAACCGGTCAATATCGGGTTTTTTGGACTGAACTTCCTCCATCAACCGATCAAGATGTTTTAAATCCGGGAAACCATAGCCCAGGTTCTTCATAAAAAATTTATGTATCACCCCCACTTTTTTTGGGCTCAAGGGTCCTGACTCCATACCCACACGAGCTAGAATGACAACCAGACATGAAATAAATTCGCCCTGATGGATAATGCCGGGTAAACTGTCCTGCACTTTTTTCTGGAGTTTTTTACCAAGAAAATGTTCAATAGTACCCCCGACAACGGCACCCAAAGGGCCGCCTCGTAAAAAACCTAAACCTGCACCCCTCCACCATGACATATATAATTTCCCATTTCCATTGTGCAATCTGGCACTATATCATAAACAATGTTCCGAAATTCCCTCAGCAACAGGTCCTAAAAATAAAAAAGCCACTTTTAAAAAGCAGTCAGATGGAGGAAGTAATTAATGGTCAAACATATTGTTATGTTCAAACTTGCAGATAAGAATCCGGAAAACCTGGACCAAGCCATCGCGGCTCTTAACAGCCTGCGGGGAAACATTGAAACCCTGAAATTTATAGAAATAGGAACCGACTTTTTAAGCTCGGAAAGAAGCTACGATATCGTTCTTACAGCTTTTTTTGACGACCGCGAGGGATTAAAAGCCTATGCGGGCCACAAAAACCATTTACTCGTTGTAGAAAAAATGCGTTCCCTTTGCTCTTCATCCATCGTTGTGGACTATGAAACTGAATAAAAAAACTCCCGTTTTCACCCTATTTTCCGGTCAGCACTGAATGCAACTGAAGCACTCAAAATGACGTTGATTTGGACTTTTTCGGAAACCTGCAATTTTTAATGTCTTCTGGGCAAATAAACTGTTGTACTTTATTTTTCCAAGTGCTAAAGTTCTAAGAATTTTTATCTGACTTGGGTAAAATACTCAGGTTTTGAGTTACCTTCCCGAATGAATTCATTTTAGAATTCCCTAATACAGGAGATTCGGCAATGGCAACAAAGAAAAAGAAGACAACGGCAAAAAAGTCCGCCAAGAAGAAGGTAGCTAAAAAGAAAGTGCCGGCCAAGAAAACCGCGAAACCGGCAAAAAAGTCCGCCAAGAAGAAGGTAGCTAAAAAGAAAGTGCCGGCCAAGAAAACCGCGAAACCGGCAAAAAAGTCCGCCAAGAAGAAGACCATAAAGAAAAAGACTGTGGTAAAAAAAGCTTCCCCGAAGAAGAAAGCCAAGTCTAAAAAATCCAATCTCAAACCGGGGAAGTTGCGCCTGATTAAACAGGAGCATCCTCATCTGGATCCCGCGATTCATAAAATCCGCATGCGGCTTGTTGCCAACCGCACCGAGTTATTGAAATTGATTCGGTCTTCGCAGTCTGTGGAACGGGATGCAGGAGATCTGACTTTCAGCAACGAAATTGACCTTGCCTCAAGTCTTGAGGGGAGGGAAATGACTTTTCAATTGACGAGCAGGGACCGCAAAGAGCTTAAGTTAATTGAGGACACGCTGTTCAGAATAACCAACGGTACTTACGGGAAATGTGAGTCCTGCGAAAAGAAGATTAGCTTGAAGCGCTTGCAAATTATGCCGTTGACATCCTTATGCATTGAATGCCAAGAAGCGACCGAAGGTGTTTAGCCTCGCCAGACCCTTACCTTCCATGGCATTTTTTGTATTTTTTACCACTCCCACACGGGCATGGTTCGTTCCGGCCCACTTTTTCTTCCTCGCGCCGAACCGTTACCGGTTTTGCTGAAACTTCCGAATCGCCCCGGTGTTCCACAACCTGTGGGGGTTTACTGCCCCGTTCATCCGGCATTTCAATTTCTTGATTAATCTGAATCTTGAACAAATATTCCGTAGTTTCTTCTTTGATGCGGGCCATCATGGCACCGAATAAGTCAAACCCTTCTTTCTTATATTCCGTCAGAGGGTTTTTCTGGGCATAACCCCGCAAACCAATACCTTCCTTTAGATGATCCATTCCTAACAGGTGATCTTTCCAAAGACCATCCAAGACCTGGAGCATGATAACTTTTTCAATATGCCGCATGAAATCGGTCTCAATGCCCTCTTCTTTCGCCTCATACGCCTGGATCACCGTTTCCATGATGGTATCATGAAGTATTTCCCTATTGCAGTTTTCCAGCTCCAGCTTCGTATTTCCTTGAAGGATTAGTTCATGATCGCCGGATTTTTTGATGTGAACTGTAAACTGCCTTTCCAATAATTCATTCAAAGCTTCAATGTCCCACTCTTCCGGATATATCTTTTCCTGGGCGATCTCAGCCAGTGTATCATCCACCACTTCATCCGCCATATCCAACAGGAGTTCTTTCGCATTATCCGTATTAATGATTTCACGGCGCAATGTATAGAGAACCTCCCTTTGTCGATTCATGACATCGTCATATTCCAGAAGATGTTTGCGGATATCAAAGTTATGGGCTTCCACTTTTTTCTGGGCATTGGCAACCGCTTTGGAGACCATGGCATGCTCAATCGGTTGCCCATCTTCCATTCCCAACCGGGCCATTAAAGGAGAAATTTTATCGGACCCGAAAATACGCAATAAATCATCCTCAAGGCTCAGATAAAAACGGGAAGAACCCATGTCGCCCTGCCTTCCAGAACGCCCCCTCAATTGGTTATCAATGCGTCGGCTTTCATGGCGTTCGGTTCCGAGAATATGGAGTCCGCCCAGTTCCGGGATGCCCTCACCCAAAACAATATCCGTTCCCCTTCCTGCCATATTCGTGGCAATGGTCACTGCCCCGGGTTGCCCGGCTTGCGCAATAATTTCGGCCTCTTTTTCATGATGCTTGGCATTCAGAACACTGTGTTTGATGCCGAATTTTTTCAGCTTTTTGCTCAAAAGTTCTGACCTTTCGATGGATATTGTACCCACCAGAACGGGCCTCTTCACCTCATGCAATTCCTTAATCTCTTCTATGACAGCATCAAATTTTTCATCTTCGGTTCTATAAATCACATCCGGACAATCTTCTCGAATCATGGGCTGGTTGGTGGGAACCACAATGACTTCGAGTTTGTAAATCGAGCCAAATTCTTCTGCTTCCGTAGCCGCAGTTCCGGTCATGCCAGCCAATTTTTCATACATACGAAAATAGTTCTGGAAAGTGATGCTCGCGAGAGTCTGGTTTTCATTTTCGATTTTTACTCCCTCTTTTGCCTCCAACGCCTGATGCAGTCCATCACTGTAGCGCCTTCCTGCCATCATGCGACCGGTGAACTCATCGATAATGATGACTTCTCCATCCTTCACCACATAGTCCACTTCATTTTTAAACAGGCCATGTGCTTTAACCGCCTGATTAAGACAATGAAGCGTTTCTATATTAGCCGGATCATAAAGGTTATCCACATTCAACAAATTTTCCATGATGACAATTCCCTCATCCGTCAAGGAAGCGGTCTTGGCTTTTTCATCAATCTGGTAATGCTCTTCTTTTTTCAGCTTGGGGATGATTTGGTTCACCTTGTAATATTTATCCGTGGATTCTTCTGCCTGACCGGAAATGATCAAAGGAGTACGGGCTTCATCAATTAAAATACTGTCCACCTCATCCACAATGGCAAAATTCAGGTCCCGCTGAACCATTTGCTCTTTTGAAAACTTCATATTGTCTCGAAGATAATCAAAGCCGAATTCATTGTTGGTGCCATACAGCACATCTGCAGAATAGGCGGCCTTTCTTTCATCTTCAGGAATATCGTGATAGATCTTACCCACGGACAAACCTAGAAACTCGTAAATCTTGCCCATCCACTCGCTGTCACGGGTAGCCAGATAGTCGTTAACCGTTACAATATGTACTCCCTTTCCCGTCAAAGCGTTCAAGTAAACCGGCATGGTTGCCATCAGGGTTTTTCCTTCACCGGTTTTCATTTCCGCTATTTTTCCTTCGTGTAAAACCACCCCGCCTACAATCTGCACATCGAAAGGACGCATTTCAAGCGTTCTCCAACTGGCTTCGCGGACCACCGCAAATGCCTCGGGCAGGATCTCCTCCAATGTAGAACCGTTAGCCAACTTGTCTTTCAGTTGCGGTGTTTTAGCTTTTAGCTGGTCGTCAGAAAGCGCCTTGATCTCGTTTTCCAAGGCGTTCACAGCCTCCACATGCCTCTGCATCCGCTTAATTTCGCGGTCATTATGGGTACCTATAAGCTTTTTGATAAAACCAAACACCATATCAAATCCTTAAAATTAATTTACAGCCTGGGGTTTTAAAAATAACAATCCTGGGGAAGCTCACTCTAAAAGGATACACACAGAAAATTTCGGGGTATCGGGTGGGGGGAGGGTAAACAACTCGAGCTTTGCCGATTCAATAATCGGCCAACTGGATACTAATCTTCTAAAATATAGTTTTTGGGATTGGCCGGCACGCCATTGAGTAACACTTCATAATGGAGATGAGGCCCGGTGCTGCGCCCTGTATTCCCAACCAGCGCAATAACCTGTCCACGCTTGACCCTGTCCCCCACTTTGACCAAATGTTTGGAGTTATGTCCGTAACGCGTAACACGGCCATAACCATGGTCTATCTCAACCAAGTTCCCATAGCCATACTCTCTACCTTCGACCACCACCACACCATCAGCCGTAGTACGCACCGGAGACCCGTTTCGTGCGGCAATATCCCAACCTTCATGCTTTTCCCTCAAACCCGTGAAGGGAGATTTTCGGAATCCAAAACCGGATGTTACCCAGCCACGAATGGGCCAAATTGAAGGGGTTGAAGAAAGTAAAGATTTTTGATTCTTAAAGAAATTATCCAACTCCTGAAAACTGATACTCTGGATTTTAGCCTGTTTTCCTAAGTGATCCAGCCCATTAGATAATCGCTCCACCATGTTAGCTGCACCCCGGCCCATAGCTGTCGTGAAGCTGTTGGTACTCAATCCATAAGGACCACCAACGCCCCAGTTTTTCTCAATCGATCGAGGGGAATTTTCCAGAGCCGTAATGACCCGGAGCTTTTTCTCAAAACGTTCCAGCCGGACCATTTCCGTTTCAAAGTTTTTTACCTGCTGGGTAAATTTTTCAACCTGGATTTTGCGAATTTTCGACTCGTGTCGAAGTTTGACCAACTCTGCCTCACTACCCTGCAACTTCAAATATTGCTGAATAAAATAGAAAGAAGAGCCTAGAAATCCTATTAAAACAACAAAAGACACAAGAATGCTAAATTTCACCAAACGTTTTGGCAGACGCAATTTTTTGGGTGCACTCAATGATCCAGGAAAAATAACTATGGTAACTTCGTCCTTGCCCACATTGCCTCCTTGATAGAAATTAGAAAAACGCAAAATCCCCTAAAGAATATCGTTTAAACCCCTTTTTTGTCAATAGTTAAATCGGTTCAAGCCGAAAAGCGAACCAAATACGATAATAATATCTTTCAATGACTGTAAAAATACATTAAACCGGAAGCCGAAACCTAATTCATGGGTCGTACTTTCTCTCGGGCCTGAATATGATCCGGGTTGATCGATAACACCTGCTTGAAAAACTCCTGGCTCCTTTGGACGTTTCCACTTTCTTCATGGAGTAAGCCCAGACTAAATAAAGCAGGCACCTGCCCCTTCACATCATTAATTTGCCGGTATATATCTAGAATTTTTTCAAAACCGGCAATGGCTCCAGTCGTATTTCCTTTGGCATATTCACGAAATGATTTTTGCCGCAACGATCGTGCAAGGGTCTTTCCATAACCCCAAACCAGAGCTTCCGTGCCTTCTTTCACCAAGTCATTATATTCCGCTTCAAATCGTTGCCCTTCGCCCATCGCCTCATATATTTTTTTTAAGTTGAGAAAAAACATCAACTCTTTCGGATTGGTTCGAATCGCGGTTCGCACTTTTTCCACCGCTTCCTGAAAGTGTTCACCTTTAGCTAGAGAAGCCGCCCAATTATTCCAGGCCAAGCCATTATCAGTATCCAGTTCTGTCGCCCGCTTCAATAACTCTTCGGCTTTTAGGTCGTCGTCCTTTAAATAATGCAGGTAGCCCAACGCATACCAAACTGCGGATGAATTTTCGTGAGACTGGCGGTATTCACTTAAATATTTCTTTGCCTCGTCCAGAGCCCCGATTGCATTCCAGGCCTTAACCATGCTACGGAAAATGGGCCCGGAATCGGCCCCATCCTGCAGAATTGATTTATAAATTTTCAGTGATTCTTTAAACTTGCCCTGGGAAAAGTAAAAATCGCCTCTGGCTTTTGGAGGCAACTGAAAACCATCCATACCGGGATGCGATTGAGCATGGATACTGGATGGCCCAAGCATCAAAAATATCAGTAAAAAACAAACTATAGCGTCAGACTTCAACCTCCGTCTATCCGTTACAATAAATCTACGATTAAAAGGCTGGATTAAAATTTGAAGAGTCTTCTTCGGGTGGACCATCCATGCGGGGGCTACTATTATAGAAGCGCGTGAACTGGTTTTCAAATTGCAAGAATATTTCCCCAATGGGACCGTTTCTTTGTTTACGAATCAAAATTTCTGTTTTACCCGGATCATCTGTCTCAGGATTATACACAACATCGCGGTAAATAAACATGACCACATCCGCATCCTGCTCAATCGAACCCGATTCCCGAAGGTCCGACAAGAGAGGCCGCTTATCCGTCCGGCTCTCAACCGCACGACTTAACTGGGAAAGGGCCAGTATCGGGATATTCAACTCTTTGGCCAGGGCTTTGAGTCCCCTGGATATTTCCGAGACCTCCAGCTGACGACTCTCGATCTTTCCGCGGCCCTGCATCAATTGCATATAGTCGATAATGATCAGCCCCAGAGGCTGTTCGGCGGCAAGCCTGCGGGAACGGGCACGAATATCCAGCACCGACAAAGCCGGGCTGTCATCTATGAACAACTGTGCTTCGGCAAGCTCCGCACCTGCCTTATGCAATCCAGGCCAATCACTTTTAGCCAGATAACCGGTGCGGACTTTGGACGAGTCCACCTGTGCCTTCGAGCACAAAAGCCGCATCCCCAATTGTTGCTTCGACATTTCGAGACTAAAAAAAGCAGTGGGAATTTTTTTGTTTAAGGATACGAACCGGGCAATATCCAGAGCAAAACTGGTTTTACCCATACTGGGCCGTGCCGCCAGAATGATCAGATCCGATGGCTGAAAACCCGCTGTCTTATTATCCAAATCGGTAAAGCCGGAAGGCACTCCTGTAACCATTCCCGGTTCCTGGGAGAGTTTTTCCAGATCCGACAACCCCTTCTTAACGATCTCAGGGAGTTTGACAAAACTGGGTTTGGATCTTTTCTCAGAGATCTCGAAAATAGATTGCTCGGCTTTATCAAGCAGAGTGTCCACATCTTCGCTATCGCTGTAACTACTGGAAACAATCTCCGTAGCAGTTTGAATCAGGTCGCGGAGGATTTTTTTCTCTCGGAGGATTTTAGCGTGGTGGACCACCGCTGTAGCAGTTGGCACAAAATCTTCAAGAAGGCCAAGGTATTCGATGCCTCCTACCTCTTCCAGCTCATTTTTCTTTTTGAGCTGGTCTGCCAACGCAAGGACATCTATCGGCTCATTGGCCTCAAACTGTCCCCGCATAACAGCAAAAATTTTCCTATGGGTAGACTTATAGAAGTCTTCTTCCCTCAGAATTTCAAGGGCTTTGGCGATCGCGTCTTCGGAGTGCAGGCAAGCCCCTAAAACACTCTGTTCTGCCTCCTTGTTATAAGGAGGCAATTTATTCAGAGAAATGTCGGTCAGGGTATCAGCCATAATTCTATCGGGGTATCAGCCCACTCCCGTGGCCAGCATGACGCTGGACCCAATGTGCAATAACTCTATCGGCGAACAGTAGGTTAACTCGGCTTGACGAATCATTGCGCTACCGGCTTCCCCTGCCAAGGGGCAAGCTGGCCCCACGCATCGTGGCGGTTAGCAGGAGCCTTTTTATTCTTTAGCTTCCTTCTCTTGTTCAGCTTCCGGTGCAGACGCGGCAGGTTCGGAAAGCTCCTCGGCGGATGCTGCAACTTCCTGCTCCGCTTCAACAACAAGCCTGATTTCTGCCGTCACTGCCGAATGGAGTTTGACAGGAATTTTATATTCTCCGGCTTTTTTAATCGGCTCGGCAATCTGAATTTTACGTCGGTCAATATCAACACCCTGGACTTTGAGTAAATCAGCAATTTCCTGCGCCGTTACAGAGCCAAACATTTTCCCAGTATCGCCAACCTTTTTCTTAACCGTGCAGGTCACCTTTGCAATTTCATCAGCAATAGCCTGTACTGTTGCAATCACCTTTTTAACCTTGGACTGAACCACACGTTTTTGATGATTAAAAGCCTTAAGGTTATTGGGAGTCGCAAGCAAAGCCTTGCCCTTAGGGATCAAGAAATTCCTGCCATACCCGTCTTTAACCTCTACCTCGTCGCCACAGAACCCGAGGCCATCCACATCTTCCTTTAACAACAACTTCATAAATTTTTCCTTTCATCAGGATCAGAGTGTTTTCACCCTATATATCCGAAGCTTTCCTCAGCTTTCTGAAATCCGCCCAGATATCGAACACTCCTAATCCAGCCACCAAACCTATTAAAAGAGGTTGCACAAATATTAATATAAAAAGAACAAACCAAAAGAAAACCTGCACATTCCTGGCTTTCAGAAAATACACGACAATACTGAGCCCCTGGGTGAAATAGATAACAAACACAACCAGAAAAACATTCAGCCCTGCATCCGCAATCACGCCCTGCCCCAGGAACAAAGCCGCGGCGGACAATATGAAACCCCAAATCAAGTTCTCTGAGCAAAGCCACTCGGAGAATGCGACTCCAGGAAACAGCCCCGGCCCATAAAGCCGGGTCCAGGCGATCCGAATCAGTGCGTAATTGGCAGCTGAACCGATCAATGACCCGATAAGTAAAAAAGCCGGATAAGATGCCGCAAAAGTTTCTGCCGTTTGTTCTGCGAAGGCCTTCATATCCGCGACTTCCGCTTTATTCTCACCTACGGACTCGAAAGCTTCCATTGACAGGGAAAAATGGGCGCGCATTTGCCCCTCAAAAAACTCTTTAACTGAAGTATCCTGATCGCTAAACAAGACCAATAAAAGTACGATCGATACTAAACCCGAAGCCAAAGCACTTATGGCTATGCACCTGTCACCCGGCAACTGGATTCGGATCATCTCTCCCAACAACAAGGCCATCAGCGCATATTCAGCTAAAAACAACATTGCCTGATTCGCCCCGACCAATAACAGGAGCACCACAAAAACCAACGCCATCAGGGCAAAGCCAACCTGCCTGCCCCTTTGCAGATATATAAAGACAAGAGGGAAAGGGGACAAAACCCCAATCAACGCCCCCAATGGAGGAAAAACCATCAAAGCAAAGAAAACAACAAAAACAAGAACTACAGGCACCAGCAGGTTTTTAGGTTGCAACGGCTCAGCCAAAACTAATTCTCAACGGCAAACGGCAACAAGGCAATGCTTCTGGCTTTTTTGATTGCCCGAGTCAAAATCCTCTGGCACTTGGCACAATTTCCTGATATTCGTGAAGGCACAATCTTGCCCCTTTCGGAAATCAGCGGTTTCAAGGCCTTGATATCAAAAAAATCAATATAAACCTTGCTTTGATCATCGTTGCAAAACCTGCAAATCTTGTGAGAAAAAAATGAACGCTTTTTGGTTTCAGACATAATTACCTTCTTCTTAATTATTTTATTAAAATGGAATATCGTCGGCCGGTGGACTTGACG
>Ga0310122_10000795_pt1 | contig 20048 bp, 16 predicted proteins | sample CB6_Bottom_1051__FD_203503 | JGI IMG/M metagenome (GOLD analysis project Ga0310122, IMG submission 203503) | Marine microbial communities from Western Arctic Ocean, Canada - CB6_Bottom_1051 | ecosystem: Environmental > Aquatic > Marine > Oceanic | place: Canada: Western Arctic Ocean | collected...
GGGCATAACCGTTTGCATCCAACATAAAACGTTTAGGCAGACGGATACGGTTGTAATCACTTTCAAAAATGACCAGACCTTTGCGTTTGACAATCTTACTGCTGACACTGTTCTGAATCTGAACACTAAATTCGAGCTGTATTGAATTTCCATTCCTAAAGTCGAATTCATACTCATTAGTTTTTAGATTCAGCAAATTAGGAATTGGAACTACTTTTTTTGACAAATCATCAGTTCTCCCAAACTCAGGCAACCACTGACCGGGATTTAAAATTGCGCGTGAAGAAAGATTACTGACTTCTACCTGGCCTTCTGTAAGGGAAACAGTGGCCTTGTTTTTATTTTCGGTGATTCTTACAGAAGTGCCTTTGACGCCGATCAGGGCAGTTGGAGTACGAATTTTGGTCCGTTGAAGACCTTTTTTGAAACGTCCGCGCAGAGAACCGTTGTTTAGTGTCAGCAGATATTTGAAAGTACGCCTGCTGGTGTTTTGTTCTTCAGATAAATCCAACATAAATTCTGAGTTTTGAAACAAACGAATGCGGGAGCCATCTCTGTACTCAACTGTTGCTTTTGATTTTCCGGATGTTCTGATTTTATTTCCGGCAAACAACAGCATTCCGTCTCTCCCTCGTCGGCCTTTTGGAGATTTTTCCGTTACAACTTCTACACCTCCCTCAATTTGTAAAAGAGTGGCAATGGCTGGTCTGCTGTCTTGAGCAGGAACCAATGTGGCAGTGAGGCTTAAGGCTGAAATAAATAATATGCTTTTGAAGAGAAAGAATATTCTCATAATATTTCTCTTTGATTCCAGTTTAATTAAAGCTGCAAAAAGGCGAGTAAAATTTATTTAATCATCTAAGTTACCTGACCTGTTGCCAGAACTTCTGCAATTTGAATAGAGTTGAGAGCCGCCCCCTTGTATAGCTGATCGGCAACTACCCAAAATGTAAGTCCTTTAGGATGAGAAAAGTCTTCACGTATACGCCCTACAAATGTCTCAAATGTTTCACTTGCCTCCCACGGTGTTGGGTAACCTCCGTCAACAGGTTCATCCTTAACTACTATGCCCGGAGCTTTTTTTAGAATTTCACGTGCATCTTCCGGAGATAATTTCTGTTCTGTTTCGATCCAAACTGCCTCTGAATGTGCTCGCAGGACAGGAACTCTGACACAGGTTGCAGAAATACCTATATCCGGTGCATCCATAATCTTATGAGTCTCATTGACCATTTTCATTTCTTCCCTCGTATAACCGTTTTCGAGAAAAACGTCTACATGGGGAAAAAGATTGAAAGCTATTTGTGTCGGAAATGCTGAAACCTCCAAGGGATCATCGTTTAACCAGGCTTTAGTCTGACTGATCAACTCTCTCATACCTTTTGAACCTGCTCCGGAAGTGGATTGATAGGTAGAAACCACCACTCGTTTAATAGTTGCGGCCTGGTGCAGAGGGTTGAGCGCAACCACCATTTGGATTGTGGAGCAATTTGGATTAGAAATTATGCCTTTGTGTTTGAACACCATTTGCGGGTTGATTTCTGGAACAACAAGCGGTACATCCGGATTTAATCGGAAAGCACTGCTGTTGTCAATCACCACTGTACCGGCATCAACTGCATGAGGTACAAATTCTTTGCTGCGCCCTTTTCCAGCAGAAAAAAACACCAAATCTACTCCTTGAAAAGATTTTGTCGTCAGTTCTTCAACAGTGATTTGTTCACCACAAAACTCAAGTTTCTTTCCAACGGAACGTTCGGAAGCAAGCAGTTTTAAATTGTTAATAGGAAATTTACGGAGTTCCAAAAGTTTAAGAAATTCCGTACCAACAGCACCGGTTGCACCGGCAATCGCAACATTTTTCAAATTTATTTTTTTGTGAAAGGAATATTAAAATATTTTGTGATTACTAATTGATAATGAGTGTCAACTGAATTCTGTATACATTAATAGTTACAGAATTAAGGGGCATCAGTTCAGAAGTTTTCAGGTTCCTGCTGACTTATAATGTTTTCGGCAAACTGAAACATAGCTGTCGTTTCCGCCGATCTGTATTTGCTCACCGGACTTTAACGGCTCTCCATTCTCATCAAGACGAAGTACCATGTTCGCTTTTTTACCACAGTGACAGATAGTCTTTATTTCCACCAGTTCGTCTGCCCACGCCAGTAAATGCTGACTTCCTTCAAAAAGCTCTCCCTTAAAATCAGTACGCAAACCATAGGCCAGTACAGGGATTCCAAGTTTATCAACAATCTCTCCTAGTGCATAAACCTGGGTTTTTGTCAAAAATTGAGCTTCATCAAGCAAAATACAGCTCAAAGGAGTTTTTTTGTCAATTTTCTCTGTCAGAGCAAGTAAATCATCTTCTGACTCAAAACTGGCTGCATCCGACTCCAGTCCAATTCGTGAACGTACCCTGTCGGGGTTGTAACGATCATCAACTTTTGGCTTAAGTACCAGTGTTTTCATTCCACGCTCACGATAATTATATGCTGACTGAAGGAGTGTCGTGGTTTTTCCTGCATTCATTGCAGAATAGTAAAAATACAGCTTGGCCATCTGTGTCAGTGAAAAAAATGATGGTCACAAAAAACACCATTCTTTTCTTTGGACGAATGGTAGAAAAATCTATGAGCTAAGTATAATTCTTCTGGAAAATCTAAAAGCAGCAATTTTAGCAACAAATAAGAAAATAATAAAGGCAGAAATTACATGAAAGCATTGTGGAAGGGGCAAGGCACGCTTGTTGCTCATATTTATTAAGACCCCGGAGAGTGGCTCCGCCACTTGAATCCTTTTACGAATTCATGAATTTAAATCCTGAGCCTATCATGACCTGGGATTTGCTCCATATTCACTCCGGGGTGTAGCCTCAAAAGATACAGACATCCCAAACAGATTTCAAGCAGGAATTATAAAAAAAAATATTTTTTTGAAATATTTTTTTGCTGACTTGAAGACTATTTTTTTTAGTTCATTCCATACCTCTGATTTTTTTATTTTTATTGCTTTTTTGGATTTTATTACAAAAAAAGTAAGAAACAAAAAAAAATAAATTTCATAATTATTTTCCCGGAAATTTTTTTTTCTTTGTAAAAAATTTCACTTGAAGTTTTGTTAGCACTCTAGTATAGTGAGTGCTAAAAGGATTTTATTCGAAAAAATAAAGGTTATAATGGACACCCAAAAATTTACAGAAAAATCGCTGTCAGCCTTGGAAAATGCACACAGCGACGCAGTACGGCGTAAAAACTCCGAGTTGTCCACAGTCCATCTTTTGAGTGCCTTAACTTTCCAGGAAAATGGTTTAGTTCCCAGGATTTTCGAAAAAATGGAGCTCGATTCTGAAAAATTTACACAGGCACTGGAATCATCTTTGAAGTCTTTACCGACTCTTAGCGGGAGTTCAGCAGGAAGAGTGGGCGCTAGCGGTGAAATGAATCAGGCCTTGGTGCGAGCCGAAGATGAAGCAAAAAAACTGCAGGACGAATATGTAAGTGTTGAGCATCTTTTGCTGGCATTGACCGAGGAGGGACGTAAGGGGCCTGCAGGAAAAATATTGGCTGAGAATGGAGTTACACGTGAACGTTTAATGGGTACAATTCAGGATGTACGTGGAGGACAGAGAGTGACAAGTCAGAATCCTGAGGAAACATACGAGGCACTTGAAAAATATGGGACAAATCTGAGTCAGCGTGCACGTGATGGAAAGCTGGATCCTGTGATCGGTCGGGACGATGAAATTCGTAGAGTGATACAGGTACTTTCGCGTCGTACAAAAAACAATCCGGTTCTGATTGGAGAGCCGGGTGTAGGCAAAACTGCAATAGCCGAAGGTTTAGCACAGCGTATTGTTCGAAATGATGTGCCGGACAGTCTAAAAAATAAAAAGCTGATTTCGCTTGATATGGGTGCCCTGATTGCCGGAGCGAAATATCGAGGTGAATTTGAAGAGCGTCTTAAAGCAGTCCTCAAGGAAGTTGTAGATTCAGATGGACAAATAATGCTTTTCATTGATGAACTGCATACAGTTGTCGGTGCGGGAAAAACTGAAGGTTCAATGGACGCAGGAAATTTGCTTAAACCAATGCTGGCTCGCGGCGAACTGCATTGTATTGGTGCTACTACTCTGGATGAATACCGAAAATATATCGAAAAAGACCCTGCACTCGAGCGGCGTTTTCAGCAGGTTTTGGTAGATCAGCCCACAGTTGAGGATACGATTTCGATTTTACGGGGCTTAAAGGAACGTTACGAAATACATCATGGTGTTCGTATAAAAGATGCAGCTTTGATTGCCGCCGCAACGCTTTCTCAACGCTATATTTCGGATCGCTTTCTTCCGGATAAAGCCATCGATTTGATGGATGAAGCGGCAGCGCGTTTAAGAGTAGAAATAAATTCCATGCCTGCTGAAATGGATGAAATATCACGGCGAATACTGCAATTGCAAATCGAAAAAGAAGCACTGAAAAAAGAAAATGATACTGCTTCCAAAGAGAGGCTTAAAAAACTGTCTAAAGAGTTGGCAGAGTTGCAGCACAGCTTTGACAATTTGACTCTGCAATGGGAAAAAGAAAAATCTGCTTTGCAGGATATGAGTGGATTGAAGCAGGAAATAGAAGAAGTGCGTCTGCAAATTGAACGTGCACGGCAGGACTATAATTTGGAAGAGGCAGCACGTTTGGAATATGGTGAACTTCCGGAACTGGAAAAAAGGCTGAAAACCACACAATCTGAAGAACAAAGCAGCAAGAATCAACTACTCAAGGAAGAAGTAGATGCAGAGGACATTGCCGAAATTGTAGGACACTGGACCGGAATTCCTGTGCAGAAACTGATTGAAGGAGAAGGCGAAAAATTGTTGCGACTTCCGGAACAGTTGCATCAACGAGTGGTTGGACAGGATGAGGCGATTGATCTTGTTTCGGATGCAGTAATGAGGGCACGCTCCGGAATCAATGATCCAAACAAGCCGCTTGGAAGTTTTATATTTTTGGGTCCAACAGGTGTAGGGAAAACAGAATTGGCACGGGCTTTGGCAGAAAATTTATTTGATGATGAGCAGAACATGATCCGCATTGACATGAGTGAATACATGGAAAAACATGCGGTTTCCCGTTTGATTGGCGCACCTCCCGGATACGTTGGCTTTGACGATGGTGGACAACTCACTGAAGCAGTACGAAGAAAACCTTACAGCGTTTTGTTGTTCGATGAAATTGAAAAGGCTCACTTTGATGTTTTTAATGTTTTGCTGCAAATTCTTGATGACGGAAGACTTACTGACTCACACGGACGTACCGTTGATTTCAAAAACACACTGGTAATCATGACTTCGAATATTGGCAGTCAAAAATTGATCAACCAAAATGAGGACGGAATTTCCGGATCATCTTTGCTGGCAGAACAAAAAAAATTGGTTCTACAGGAACTGCGGCAGCATTTTCGTCCGGAATTCTTAAACAGGGTTGATGATACAGTCGTTTTTCATCCGCTGCTTCAAGAACACATGAACGGTATAATAAAGATTCAGTTGGAAAGGCTGAAAAAGCGTTTAGAAGAGCGAAACATTTCACTGCAGTTGGAAGATAAAACTATCGATTACCTTGCAGAAGTTGGCTATGACCCAGTCTATGGTGCCAGACCACTCAAACGTGCAATTCAGAAAGAACTTGAGACTGCCTTGGCAAGAGCAATTTTATCAGGAGAAATCCATGACGGACAAGAAGTCACTGCAAATGTTTCCAAAGCTAAAATATTTTTTGAAAATATTACTTCTGTCTCCAATGAGGAATAAGCCGTTAAATAGATTTTCAATTTCGGTTCTCTAACTTAGTGAAAAGTGAGAGAAGCCGAGTCCGGGGCTGACCATGGCGGTAGCCCCTTCAACCACCTCCAGGTCTAGTGCTATGGATTGGAGGTATTTCTGTTAACACCTTGCTTATATAAGGAGGTATTATGTTACATTTAGCACGTTACTCATCAATAACACCGTCAGATTTTGATAAAGCTCTCGGGATTACCGTTGGGTTTGATTCAATGTTTGACCGTCTTTTCGGAGATGTTGAAAGGTCTGAAAACCAGGGCGGTTTTCCACCATACAATATTCGTAAGGACGAAGAAAATATGTACACCATTGAAATGGCTGTTGCCGGATTTTCCAAAGAGGATCTGGAAGCAGAGCTCAAAGAAGGTGTATTAACTGTGCGTTCAAAAACAGGTCAGGAAGAAGGAGAATATTTGCATCGTGGGATTGCCAAGCGGGCATTTACACGGAGTTTTACCATTTCTGATGACGTGATAGTTAAAGGAGCGGATTTGGTTAATGGTATGCTGACCATTAGTCTTGAAAGGATCGTTCCTGAAGAAAAGAAATCTCGCATGATCGAGATTGGTCAGCCAACAGAGTCAGATCTTAAGAAATTAAATTAATCTTAAGCTGATTCTGCTTGCTAAAATTATCCCGCCAGAGTTTGTTTCTACATAACTTTGGCGGGATTTTTTGTTTTTAAGGCTTGAAAGTCTGAATTATCTAGTATTCAAAACCAGTTAAGTATTTTCAATGAATTTGGCTATAAATATTATAGAATTGACGCAGGCAATGTGGTCATTGATGAGGCTGTTGATATTTGGATCAAAGAATTATATCTAATATTTTCTATCTGATCTTTGGAGTGGACAAGTGAATTTAAGTTTGGAAATACACTCACATTTCTTTTTGAATTTCTTGGATTACGTTTCGGTATTGTTTTTCAATTATACTGTGCTTAATATGGCGACCATTGACCACCATTTGCCGACCTGCAGACCAGACTTCACGGACAAGGGAATCGTTACCGCAAAAAATCCAACGATCTAAAATTTGATCTTCAGTACATCCACAAAAAGTCAGACTTTCTGCATCAAGTGTCAGCAAATCAGCCCAATTCCCGGATGTTATACTTCCGGAATTACGGCCCAAAGCTTGAGCTCCGCCTACCAGAGAATCATTGTAAAGTGCATGCCCGACAGATCCTGGTACTTGAGACATAACATTGCGTTCTTTTTTTAAGAGTCGTTGACTGTATTCTAATAATCGTAATTCTTCTGTTAGTGAAATTTGTACATTTGAATCGGAACCAATTCCATATTTTCCCCCAGATAAAAGCCAGCCGGAACCATCAAAGATTCCGTCTCCCAGATTGGCTTCAGTGATTGGACACAATCCTGCTACTGCTCCGGATTTAGCCGAATCTTGTATTTCTTTTGAGGTTAAATGAGTTGCATGAATAAAACACCATTTTGAATCAACTGCAGTATTATCCAACAACCATTCCACCGGGCGAGCGTTGAATTTAAGCTGAAAGTCAACAACTTCTTTGAGCTGTTCAGCAATGTGAATATGTACCGGTCCGGAGGTCTTCGCTTCGATTATTTCTACCAAGGCTTCTGGAGAAACTGCTCGCAAAGAATGTGGTGCGATTCCTAGCAAATAATCTTTCGGTGCATTACTGAGTGCAGCTCGCGCTAGTTCAAGAATACGAAAATAATGTACTGAATTATTGCCAAAGCGAAGTTGGTTTTGAGAAAGTTTAGATCCGTCTAAATTACTTTGCATATAAAAAACTGGCAGATGTGTCAATCCTATTCCTGTTTCTTGAGCTGCAGTGATTATCCGACAAGATGTTTCTGCTATATTATCATAGTGCTTTCCGGCTTCCTGATGGTGTACATAATGGAACTCGCCGACTGAAGTATATCCGCATTCCAGCATCTCCATAAATACTTGTGAGGCAATCGCTTCAAGTTGCTCTGGAGAAAGTTGTTCCAAAAAATGATACATTAACACCCTCCAACTCCAAAAACTGTCATTATTCTTCAAACGCTTTTCGGTCAATCCAGCTAGAGCCCTTTGAAAAGAGTGACTATGCAGATTCGATAATGCAGGTAGAAGGATTCGATTTTTTAGATGTATATCTTCATGATTAGGTTCAATCCCTGATTCTACTGATTCAATCTTGCCCGACGAATCAATTGTCACACGTACATTCTTTGACCATCCTTCGGGAATGAGAGCTAATTCAGCAAAATATTTCATTTTGTCATAGTTGTTGAGTTGAGAAAAAAATTATATGTACTTACAAAAAGAAAGCAAGATGTTAATTTAAATTGAAATGCAGATGATGAAGTTAGAGAGATTAAGTTGATTAAAAATTAAATCTGATTCAGAAAATATTATTTTAAAAACAGCTAATCTATCTCGAATGCTAACAATACGCACTTACGCATCAAATAGTTTTACGGAACCTCTGAAAACGCAGTCAAAACACAAATCCGGATCACAGTTTCTGTTTATGTGCCTGTGGCTCTTATCAAAAAACGACTGAAAATAGATGCATCACTCTACAATATTCTACGGGTTTTAAGCCGGTCATTATTTGAAAAATATCATTAATTCAGTTACTTGATAAATCTAATAATACTCCAATTGCCATTGAAGATTCTTTCCAATTGAATTTATTCGATAACTTATTGGGACACTAGTGAAGAAATATATGAAAAGTACTTGACAGGTTCAGCTAATAAACTTATAACTTTGCGTGCAAGGATGTTACACAATTTCAATAACGATGTTTTCAGTATTTGAATTTTCGTTCTGTGTAGCATTTTATCTTTGCGCAATGGTGCTGCAAAGATTTTTTAACTCTTATTGGAGAATAAAATGAAAGTACTGAATAAAATGATTTTGGGTACTTTGTCGGCGACTTTGGCTTTAAGCCTAGTTTCCACTGCGGCTAGTGCCGGACAATGCACGAACGAAAGATGGAACAAAGTAATGAAGCGTGGTAAAATTGTTATCGGTGTTAAGGCCGATTACAAACCTTGGGGTTATCGCAATACCGCCGGTGGACTGGTGGGTATGGAAATTGACATGGCCAAGGATGTCGCTGACGCAATGGGCGTGAAACTGGAATTGGTTCCGGTGCAGTCCTCGAACCGGATGCAGTTCTTGGAACAGGGCAAAACCGACATGATGATCGCCACCATGTCGGATCGTGTGGATCGCCGTAAAATTGTCGGCATCACTCAGCCCAACTATTACACTTCCGGAACTAATATTATGTCTCCGAAAGCCTTGGGCCTAACCTCTTGGGAAGATCTGCGCGGCAAGCCGGTTTGCGGCAAACAAGGGGCATTCTATAACAAAATTGTCGCCGAGCGTTATGGAGCGAAAATCACCGCCTTCACCGGAAACGCTGAATCCAAACAAGCTTTGCGCGATAAAAAGTGTATCGCCTGGGTTTATGACGATTCCTCCATTATGTCGGATCTATCTTCCGGAAATTGGGACGATTTTGAAATGCCTTTGGCTTCCGAAGACGATAACCCCTGGGGACTTGCGGTTCCTTTAGAGGAGCTAAGTTGTGTATTTGGCAACTTCATGACCGGTATGACATACAACTGGCATCAGTCCGGACGTTTGATCGAACTGGAGAAAAAACACGGCATTCAGGCTACAAATTATCTCGTCATCCAAAAGTTTCGTAGTAAAGACTGGTTGGAAGGCAAATAAATCAAACACAAACCAGTTGAGCATTGCAGATAAATCTTGACTGGTTTCCATTTTCTTTCCGGCGACCGGACTTGAACTAAAAAAGTTCCGGTCGCTTTCACCCGCACCGGACGTTCCGGATGTTCCGGCCGCACCGGACGTTCCGGCCGCACCGGACGTTCCGGTTCTCCCCGAAAAATATTCATAATGCCCGAAGCCATCAGCCATTTCTTTTTGGAGCTTTACAAAAGCGATCCCAAATGGAACTTCATTTTTTTCTATGATCCGGTTCAGATGGATCGTGTCATCGAAGGTTTTTGGACTACCATTGAACTGGCAGTGGTTTGTGTCCTGATCAGTGTTGTGATTGGGATTGTCGGAGCATGGATGCAAAACCAGCACAACCGATTTTTACGCTTGCTGGTTCAGGGTTATATCCAGTTTTTCCGTAACACTCCGCCATTGATTCAGTTGATGTTTTTCTACTTTGCACTGGGTCAGTTTACACCGACTTATTCTCCGGACGGTTGGCTGGAAATTCCTATTATTTCCAATGTAGGCTGGGCTATTATTTCACTTTCGTTTTTTGCCGGAGCTTTCAATGTGGAAATCTTCCGGGCTGGAATTGAGGCGGTTCCGGAATCTACCAAAGAAGCCTCCGAAGCACTGGGTTTCAGCCATTTACAAACTTACCGTTACATTGTTTTGCCGTTGGCTTTTCGGGTCAGTTTGCCTTCTCTGAACAACAATTTGGTGAACCTTGTCAAAACCACAACGCAAGCTATGGCCATTGCAGTTCCGGAACTTCTTTACCAAATGGTGAGCATTTACAACGACTATTCGACAGCCATGAATGCTTCGATGCTGTTGTTGTTTGTCGTGTATATCGGCCTGGTTGCCATTCTGGTTTTTGGCATGAGCCGATGGGAGGAAAACAGTCGAATTCCGGGTTATGGAGGATGAATGTTTTCAAGATGTGGGTTCCTGAAATCTCAAGTAGAATACACTAATTCAGAAACTCAAGTTTAATGAGTACTAAGTTACCAAAGCAGAGCAAAATCGTAATTATTGGCGGCGGCATCATGGGGTGTAGCACGGCGTACCACCTTTTAAAAAATGGTTGCAGAGATGTAATTTTGCTGGAGCGGACGAAATTAACAAGCGGCACCACTTGGCATTCCGCTGCACAAGTTCGGCAACTTCGATCTACCGAAAGTCTCACACGGCTTGTGCAGAATAGCGTGGCATTGTATTCCTCGCTGGAAGCAGAAACCGGACAGGCCACCGGATGGAAACAAACTGGAAGTTTGAGCATTGCCACCAATCCGGATCGCCTCACACACATTCGCCGACAAGCGTCTCTTTCGCAAGCTTTCGGAATTGGTGCCGAGGAAATTTCAGTGAGCAACGCCGCTGAAAAATGGCCGTTGATGCGTAGCGATGATCTGATCGGTGCAGTTTATTCACCCTCTGATGGACGGGTCAGTCCGAGCGACATTTGCGCCGCACTGATTAAAGGAGCAAAGTCACAGGGGTTGAAGGTTTTCGAGGATACACCAGTTACTGGAATTCGCACTGAAAATGGACGGGTAGCCGCCGTCCAAACCGCACAGGGGGAAATCAGTTGTGAAACAGTCGTCAACTGTGCTGGAATTTGGGGACGTAGCATTGCCACAATGGTTGGAGCCGTCGCACCACTGCACGCATGTGAACATTTTTATTTACTCACCGAACTGATGGATTCGGTCACGGCTCCGCTCCCTACACTCAGCGACCACGACGGACATCTTTATCTGCGGGATGAGGGTGGGGGGTTACTGATAGGTTGCTTTGAGCCGCAAGGAAAAGCCTTAGACATTGAAACACTTCCTGAAGATTTTGCTTTCGATTTACTTCCGGAAGATTGGGATCACATTGAACCGATTCTCGCAAACGCCATGCACCGCATTCCGGAACTGGAGCAAACCGGTGTGAAAATGTTACTCAACGGCCCGGAAAGTTTTACTCCGGATGACCGTTTTTTGTTGGGTGAATCTCCGGAACTGCGTGGGTTCTTTCTTGGTTGCGGAATGTGTTCTGTAGGTATTGCAACGGGCGGCGGGGCCGGACGCGCACTTGCTGAATGGATAATTGACGGCGAGCCGTCGATGGACCTTTGGCCGGTAGATATTCGGCGTTTTGTTCCGGCACAAAATACTTTACGGACACTTCGTGAACGTTCTCCGGAAACGCTCGCTTTGCATTACGCCGTCAGTTTTCCCGGAAGACAGCATCAAACTGCTCGGAATTTGCGACTTAGTCCTTTGCATTCCCGACTCGAAAATGCCGGAGCAGAATTTGCGGAACGAATGGGTTGGGAACGGCCTCGCTGGTTCAATCCGGAAAACAAACCGACTGCACCGGAGTTGAGTTTTGAGAAACCCGGCTGGCATTCACTTCATGCGGAAGAACATCGAGCGGCAAGAGAAGCTGTTGTTTTATTTGACCAATCGACTTTTGGGAAATTGCTGGTGCAGGGACGTGACGCGGAATCAGTTCTACAAAGATTATGTGCCAACGACATTTCCAAAGCAGACCGCCGAGTTGTTTATACAGCCATGCTCAACAAGCATGGCGGTTACGAAAGTGATTTAACTTTGATGCGCTTAGATGCGGATAGTTTTTTGCTCGTCACCGGAACCGGACAACCGGTGCGCGACAAAGACTGGATTCGTAGAAACCTCAATCCGGACGAGTTTGTCACCGTTACCGACGTTACCGGAGCTTATGCAGTAATCAGCATTGCGGGGCCAAATTCACGAAAGTTATTGAGTCGTGTCAGTTTAGACGATTTTTCAAACTACGGTTTTCCGTATTACACACACCGCACCATTGAGGTTGGTCCGGCGATGGTTCGTGCGGCTCGTTTATCATACGTTGGGGAGTTGGGCTGGGAATTGTATATTCCGAGCGAATCTGCACTTCCGGTTTTTGACGCACTCAGCACGGTTGGTGATGATTTAGGGTTAAAACTTGCTGGGGTCGAGGCACTCAGTTCCTTACGCATCGAAAAGGGTTATTGTGCGTGGGGGCATGAAATCGGGCCGGACGATACACCATTGCAAGCCGGACTTGAGTTTGCGGTGAAATTCAATAAACCGGAATCATTTATCGGAAAGGAAGCACTGTTAAAGAAGAAAACGGAAGGAGACACCCGCCATTTGGTGATGCTCACCGTCGCCGATTCAGAAGCATTCCCACACGGCGGAGAACCGATTTGGTGGAATAACAAGTTAGTTGGGCGTACCACTTCCGGAACTTTTGGGCATACACTTGGTTGCGCCGTGATGATGGGTTACATCGGCTGGGTGGAAACGAAACTGGACACAATGCTGAACACTGGTAATTTTGAGGTTGAAATTGCTCTCAGGCACTTTCCCGCTCAAGTTTCACTGGATGCGCCTTACGATCCAAAAGGACTCGCATCACGAAAATAATGATTGTTATTTCAATATTTTAATTTAAATTTATTCGAGTTAAAAAACAATGTTCGGTTATTTAAACCACATTCCGGGAATTTCCCCCAACTCACAGCAAAGCGATTTGCCGGTATTATTGCCGTATCAAGGGTACTCTGCCGGAAAACCGGAAGATTTGCGTTTCAGCCGTTGGTTGGCTTCTTCTTCGCCGTGGGTTTTGTTGGTGATATTTTTATTGATTAGCTTCTATCCATTGGCCGTTCTAGCGCAATCAAAATACACGCTCATTCAAGCCTTTGCGACCCTTTGGCGTTGGTTGCCTTTTGTTGTCGGCAGTGGATTTGTGATGAATTTATTGATTAGTTTTTTTACCATGTTGTTTGGAACGGTTGCAGGAGTTTTTCTCGGTTTGGGGCAAATTTCAGTCGTTGCCCCGGTGAGGAAATTCTCATGGTTTTTCACACAACTTTTTCGCAATTCTCCGTGGTTGGTGTTGCTTTTTATCGTGATGCTGACTTTTCCTTTTGAAATTGAAATTGGAGAGCACATCATTTCAATTCCGGATTGGATGAAAGCGGTTTTCGGGCTTTCATTGCCCATTATGGCCAATATTTCTGAAGTGGTTCGGGGCGCGGTGCAGTCCGTTCCTACCGGACAATGGGAGGCATCGGAGTCTTTGGCTTTCAGTCGTGTGCAAACGATTTGGCAAATTATTCTGCCGCAATGTTTTAAGCGCATGATTCCACCGTGGATGAACTGGTATGCGATTTTGACCATGGCGACTCCATTGGTTTCATTGCTAGGTGTTCAGGAAATAGTCACGCTATCGCGTCAGGCAATGGAAGCCGAAGACAATCATCCTGAATTATTGATTCCATTTTTCGGCTTTGCACTTTTAATTTTCTTTGCTTATTGTTATCCGATTGCACGTTGGACATTAAAACTTGAAGAACGCTATTCTGTTAAATTATGAGAGATTGACATGACCACAAATAACTGGACTCCGGAACAACCGATTGTTTCCCTGGACAATGTATATAAATCTTTTGGAGAACTCGAAGTTCTCAAAGGCATCAGTTTTGATGTGATGAAAGGCGAAGTGATTTGTATTATCGGCCCTTCCGGATCCGGAAAATCCACTTTGATTCGTTGCATCAATGCCCTCAATGACATCAATTCCGGTTCCATCAAGGTTCACGGCTTGGAAGTCAATGACTCTAATTTGAACAAATTGGAATTGCGCAAAAATGTCGGCATGGTTTTCCAACAGTACAACCTTTTTCCCCACAAAACCGCTCTGGAAAATATCATGATGGCTCCCGAATTGGTTTTGAAAGAAGCCAAAGAAGATGTGCTGGTCAAAGCCCAGGCCTTAATCCGTAAAGTCCGGCTCGAAGACAAGCAAAACAACTATCCGGCTGAGCTTTCCGGAGGACAACAACAACGAGTCGCCATCGCCCGTTCGCTGGCCATGAATCCGGATGTGATGCTTTTTGATGAAGTCACCGCCGCCCTTGATCCGGAAACGGTCAAAGAGGTTTTGGTTACAATTAAGGAGCTTGCGGCAGAAGGAATGACGTGTATTTTAGTAACGCACGAAATGGGTTTTGCTCGTGAATTGGCAGATCACATTTATTTCACAGATCGGGGAATCATTGTCGAACATGGGCCACCCGTAACTTTTTTCAAAGAAGCCAAAGACCCGCGCACCAAAGAATTTTTGAGTCAGATTTTGTAAATTTTACAAAACCAATAACACATCAAACGAACTATGAAACAAAATAACACAGCAGATATCATCATCATCGGCGGTGGAATTATCGGATGCAGCATTGCCTACAATTTGGCGAATCAAGGGGCAAAAAATGTTGTGGTTTTGGAGAAGGGAGAACTTTGTTCCGGAGGAACGGCGAAATCCTGCGCCATTACACGCAGTCATTATTCAATTGAAGCCAATGTGCATCATGCTGTAGAAAGCGTGAAAATTTTTGAAAACTTTGACGATATGGTAGGTGGTGATCCAAGATTTACTTGTACAGGCCAATTGGTTTTGGGACAGGAAAAGTATCGACCAGTGATGGAAAATGTATTTTGCACACAGAATAAATATGGTAGTGAAACTCAAACCTTGACTCCAGCGGAAGCTGCTAAACTTCATCCTTTACTTCAATTTGAGGATGTGGATGTAATTGGTTTCGAATCACGATCAGGTTATTGTGATCCTTATTTAACCACAATAGCTTACGCAAAGCGTGCAAAAGATTTGGGGGTGAAATTTTATACTGGAACTCCTGTTACCGGCATCCGAATCAACGGTGTAAACAAAACCATCGAAACACGTCGAAGTGATTTTGAATGCTCCACTCTTATCCTTGCAGTCGGACCATGGACGCATAATTTGGGAAAAGTACTTGGAATTAAATTCCCTTATGAAATCAGCAAACACAAGGTGCTAACTTTGAAAATCGACATACCTTATGAAAAAGACTGGCCGATTGTGAAGGATTTACTTACTCCGGAAAAAATCTATTTTCGCCCTGATTCAGGTGGAGTGGTTTTGGTTGGAACCGGAGATCACGGTGAGCCTATTGAAGATATGGAAGGAATGACTGATGAAGTGGAAATGGAACACATTGAACGGATTGGCAAACTAATGGCCAACCGTATGCCTGCCTTTGCCGACGCAAAACTGGTACGGAGTTGGACTGGTCCGTATGACATTCCTCCGGATTGGAATCCCATCATAGGTCCTGTTCCGAAACTTGAAGGTGTGCATGTGGCGGTTGGTTTCAGCGGACATGGTTTCAAATTGGCGCCCACAATTGGCGAATCTTTGGCGCAACAAATTCTTGGAACAAATCCGCGTGTTCCAATTGATATGTATGATATGACACGTTTTGAAACCGGCAAAACTCTAAACGGGGCTTATGGAATTGGTACATTTGCCTGAAAAAACCCCTGATTAATTTCCGGCCAGCCATAACGAAGTAACATTTCGCCTCCAATGAACCGACCATTGATGGTGACATCATACCCGCAATCTGAAAATGCATCGGCAATGCATTCGGTATATTCAAGGCTACAGGATTGGTGGTTTCCAAACGTCCGATTCTATATTTTGCAGACACAGGTTATGAACCCTATGGTTTGGTGGAGAAAAAAAACTGAATCGGTGATTGCAAAAAATCACCGGCCTGATGCATGCTCATGGTGCATAAAAAATTGTGATTGCCTGCAATTCCGCAAGAGCGGTTTTTAGTGACACGGATGAAGTTCGGGGAATTGTACCTTTTGGTGTTTCCAGTGTTTTGAAAAACAACGGCCCCCAAAAAACCTTGATTGCTGAAAACAGTACAGTTCGTAGCGGGATTTCCCGGAAACTCTTTGCTCAGCACGGACTCCCGATCAGTCAACGCATCGCACAACCACTTTCGATTCAAATAGAAAAAGGCGTTTTAGCGGAGAAAAGCTGAAAAATGATTTGCAACGTATTTTGAAACCGCTTAAAAATTATGATTCTATATTGCTGGCTTGCACACATTATCCGGCAATTGAAAACGAAATTAAAAAACACCTCAAACCATCTTGTCAATTACTTGATCCAGTTGATGAAATGGTGGAATGGGTTCAGCAAATATGGCCAAGTAAACAAGATTCAGTTGAAACGGTATTTATGTCCACAGGTAGTCCGGAACAATTGGAACTGTTCCGTTATAACAGCAAAAAAGTGTTTGATGTTTACATTTCAAAAGTGTATCCTGTTTTGCAAGATGAAATGGACTTTACCTTCTAAACTCAAATTAATGGAGTATTAGTACATTTTAATTTTTCGGTGTTCATGATCCGGCAACGGTCGGGACTCTGTTACGGAACCGGATGTGAGTTCGTTGTGAATCGACATTGCGGTTCTATTTGGCTAGAAAGTAGTAGTGAGAAAAGAATGGTCTTTGTCCACGGGTATGCGGCTTTCTGTTTTGTAAACCTCTTTTGAGAGAAATTATGCAAAAAGTAATAAAGTGGCTGGCGGTAACTGCCCTGGCTTTGAGCATCGGCGTGCCTGTCTGGGCGGAGCAAATGTACGTCACCATCGGAACCGGTGGAGTGACGGGTGTTTATTATCCGACCGGCGGAGCGATTTGCCGCCTGGTCAATAAGAAACGCAAGGAACACGGCATTCGCTGTTCCACGGAAAGTACCGGAGGTTCGGTTTTCAACCTCAATACCATTCGTGCCGGAGACCTCGATATGGGTGTCGCACAGTCTGACTGGCAGTATCATGCCTATCATGGATCAAGTAAATTTAAGGACAAAGGAGCGAATAGGGAATTACGTGCAATTTTCTCCGTACATCCTGAACCCTTTACAGTAGTGGCCAGAGCCGATTCCGGAATCCGAAATTTTGGTGATCTCAAAGGGAAACGAGTCAATGTGGGCAATCCTGGTTCGGGACAGCGTGGAACGATGGAAGTCTTGATGGAGGCTTCGGGCTGGAAAATGTCCGATTTTGCATTGGCCTCAGAGTTGAAATCATCCGAGCAAGCCATGGCTCTTTGCGATAATAAAATTGACGCAATGGTCTTTACCGTTGGACACCCAAGTGGTTCGATCAAAGAAGCAACCACCTCTTGTGATAGTGTACTGGTCAATGTCACCGGTTCCGCAGTGGACATGTTGGTTGCTGAAAACGATTTCTATCGCACTGCTACCATTCCAGGTGGAATGTATTCAGGAAATCCGAAAGATACCAAAACTTTTGGTGTAGGTGCAACGTTTGTGACCTCCACACGAACTCCTGAAAATGTGATATATGAAGTAGTTAAAGCTGTTTTTGAGAACTTTGACTCCTTCCGCAAATTCCATCCTGCTTTCAGGCATTTGGAAAAGAAGAAGATGATCAAAGACGGGCTTTCCGCTCCGCTTCATGCCGGTGCCGTTAAATATTACAAGGAAGTAGGTTTGATGTAAGACCGTATTCCTTACTACCCAGGAGCCTTTGAATTGGACAAGCAAATTTCAGAGGCTCCATCTTTCCAGTGTCCTACTGGTTTATGATTGAATCTGCTTCATGAAAATAAAAAAAGTATTTACCTCAGTTTCAGAAGCAACCTCCACCTATTCTCATTCAAACACAATCGAAAAAGCCGACCAAATTATAACTGAATATGAAACGGGCGGTCGTTCGCCTCTGGGCTGGTCGAGGAAGGTTATGTTAGGGGTATCATTGATCTGGTCCATATTCCAAATATGGTATGCATCGACTTTGCCCTTTATATTCAATTTTGGAGTATTTAACGATACCGAAGCCCGTTCAATCCATTTGGCGTTTTCAATTTTCCTTGTCTATTTAGCTTTTCCAGCTTCGAGGAGTTCACCACAGACCTGTATTCCTTGGAAAGACTGGTTCTTTGCAGGAACAGGAGCATTTTCCGCGGGATATCTTTATTTGTTTTATCATGAACTGTCAGACCGTCCGGGACTACCAACCTATCTTGATATTGTAGTCTCAGTAACAGGAATGATTTTGTTGCTGGAAGGGACACGTCGCGCACTGGGCCCGACGTTGATGGTGGTTGCATCGGTATTTCTGTTATACACGGTTGCTGGCCCTTATATGCCGGAAGTTATTGCACATAAAGGACAAAGTCTGAACAAAATTGTTTCTCACCAGTGGCTTGGTACTGAGGGTGTTTTTGGAGTCGCTTTGGGAGTTTCCACCAGTTTTGTTTTTTTATTCGTTTTATTTGGCTCGCTGATGGAACGAGCAGGAGCCGGAAATTATTTCACCCAGGTTGCTTTCGCTTTACTGGGTCATTATCGAGGTGGACCTGCAAAAGCAGCAGTTGTTTCTTCCGGAATGAACGGTATGATTTCCGGGTCCTCAATTGCGAATGTGGTGATTACGGGAACTTTCACCATTCCGCTTATGAAAAAAGTTGGTTTTTCTGCGGAAAAAGCTGGAGCGATTGAAGTTGCTGCCTCAACAAACGGTCAATTAATGCCGCCGATAATGGGAGCCGCAGCTTTTTTGATGATTGAATATGTGGGAATTTCTTATTTGGAAGTAATCAAACATGCTTTTTTGCCCGCAGTTATATCTTATATTGCACTGGTTTACATTGTTCATTTGGAAGCAATGAAAGCAGATTTGAAAGGACTTCCTCCACGAAAAGTGACCACGATTTTTCAAAAAATTGTAACATTTCTTATGGTGATGATCAGTTTGGTCATACTTTCCGGAATCATTTATTATGGTTTTGGCTGGATTAAATCAGTCGCTGGAGAAGCATCACCGTGGATAGCTGGAGTTTTAATTTTGACAGCATATTTTGCACTTATGCGTTATTCCATTAATTTTCCTGATTTGGAAATTGACGAACATCATCTTGAGTTGACAGAACTTCCTGAGACTGGCCCAACTGTTAAATCCGGATTGCATTATTTACTTCCGGTTGTTGTTTTAATTTGGTGCTTGATAGTTGAACGATTTTCACCGGGACTGGCCGCATTTTGGGCTACGATGATCATGCTGTTCATTTTAGCAACTCAACGGCCGTTGAAAGTATTTTTCCGGAAAAGTGGTGATTTGGAGCACGAATTTTTCAAAGGTCTCCGGAACTTAGTTGACGGGTTAATATTCGGTGCGCGAAACATGATTGGAATTGGAGTTGCCACTGCAACTGCTGGAATCATCGTCGGCACGGTAACATTGACCGGAATTGGATTGGTGATGACCGAGTTTGTAGAGTTTATCTCCGGAGGAAACTTGATGTTGATGTTACTGTTTACAGCATTTATTTGTCTTGTGTTGGGCATGGGATTGCCAACCACAGCAAATTACATCGTGGTCTCCACGCTGATGGCTCCGGTGGTTGTAACATTAGGTGCGCAAAACGGTTTGATCGTGCCGTTGATTGCGGTTCATATGTTTGTCTTTTATTTTGGAATTTTAGCAGACGATACGCCACCAGTCGGTTTAGCGGCTTTTGCGGCTTCAGCGATTGCGCAAAGTGATCCGATTAAAACCGGAATACAAGGTTTTCTCTATGATATTC
>Ga0310122_10000796_pt1 | contig 20032 bp, 8 predicted proteins | sample CB6_Bottom_1051__FD_203503 | JGI IMG/M metagenome (GOLD analysis project Ga0310122, IMG submission 203503) | Marine microbial communities from Western Arctic Ocean, Canada - CB6_Bottom_1051 | ecosystem: Environmental > Aquatic > Marine > Oceanic | place: Canada: Western Arctic Ocean | collected...
CCGTGATATCGGTCGCGGAGTCCTCGGAGATCGTCACCGAACCGGCCGAATTGAACGTCAGCGTTCCGGCGTTGAACGTCCCGCCACCCAGCGAGATCGACGTACCGTCGACGTCGGCGTTGTTGATGACCACCACGCTGGTGGCACCCGCATCCGAGACACCCGCCGTCGAGTCCAGATCAAGACTGCCGGCGGTGTTCGTGCCCGTGATATCAGTCGCGGAGTCCTCGGAGATCGTCACCGAACCGGCCGAATTGAACGTCAGCGTTCCGGCGTTGAACGTCCCGCCACCCAGCGAGATCGACGTACCGTCGACGTCGGCGTTGTTGGTGACCACCAGGATGGTGGTCACCGCGTCGGCAATGGTTTCGGCGTTGATAGTCAGCGAATCGACCGTCAAAACGGCGTTCAGATTGACCGAATCGACCCCGGCATCTCCATTGATCTGCACCGCGAGGTCGGTGGGAAACGCGGCGTCGAACGCATCGACATTGACCGTGTCGCCGCCACCTCCGGCGTTGATGACCAGCGAGGAGGTCGGGTTGTTGAAGTCGGTCTGCTCACCGGCCGTCGAATCGACCCGGGTCTGCCCGGCAAGGGGGGCGTCACTGACGGTGATCGTTTCGGAACCCGCGCCGTAGTTCAACACGACATTGGCGGCCGTGAGGGTCGAGGAGATTGGTTCGAGGCCGGTGTAGCTGATGGTCCCGTCCGAGCCGCCTCCGTTTTCGTCGAGGTCGACCGAACCGTCGTTGAGGTTGGTGTAGTTGAAGGTCTGGGTGTCGAGCGTGGTTGAGCCGCTGATCACGAGTGAGTCGCCGCCGCCGGCATCGGCACCGCCGTTGAAGACCAGGCCGCCGCCGGGAATCACCTCGTTCACCGCGTTGCTGCCGATTGTGACCGTCAACGCATCGTCATCGCCGGTCCCGGTGATCGATACGCTGCCCACGTCGACAAACGGCTCGCTCGAAACCACCGAGACGCCGATCACGACTTCCAGGTCACCAGTCCCGGTACGCCGCAGTTCGTAAGCGTCGGCGCCGGCAACACCATCACCGCCGCTGATTCCCAGTGCCAGGCCACCCGCCGGGACGTTGGTGAAGTCGCGAGACTCGACGTCGACATAGGCCATCGTCGGCAGAGCCGCGACCGTCACGTCGCCCGTGTCCGGACCGCTGATGTTGTGCGTCAGCGAGTTGTTGTCGGCGTCGATCGTCAGGCTGTCGACTCCACCGGCACCGTCGACGTCGGCGATGCTCGCACCCGACAGAACGGTGATGCTGTCGTCCTGCAAGTTCCCCGTCACCGAATCGATGTTGCTGAATGTCCCCGAGATGCCGGTGGCCGTGCCGCTGCCGGCACCCGCCACGATGACCGTGTTGACCACGTCATCGAGAAGCAGGCTGTCGCTGCCACTGACACCGTCGATCGAACCGGAGAGGGTGCCACCGTTGAGTGTGAATGAGTCGGCACCGATGCCACCGCTCACCGATTGGATGTTGCTGAATGTCCCCGAGATGCCCGTGGCCGTGCCGCTGTCGAGACCTGTCACCTCGACAGCCACTCCTCCGTCGTCCAGCGTCAGGCTGTTGGCACCAACGGCACCGTCGATCGTGCCGGAGAGAGATCCACCGTCGAGGTCGAACGAATCGTCGGCGGAACCGCCGACCAGGCTCTCGACCTCGGAAAACGCATCATTGCCGCGGCCGACACCAACGACGTTGCCAGTGTCGGGCCCGCTGATGGCCCAGTCGCTGTCCACATCGTCGCCCTCGACGATGTCGTTGCCGATTCCACCGACCAGGCTGTCGTCGTGGGCCCCGCCGCCGCCGACCAGGGTGTCGTCGCCGTCAGATCCGTCCAGTGTCACCGCACCCAGAGTGAAGCCGCCGGCATCCAGCCGGTTGTCGCCACTGTCACCGGTCAGAACCGCCAACTCGACATCCTGCAAGGTGACTCCACCGACCGTTCCATCCAAACTGCCGTCCGCCAGGGTCTGGTCACCGGCCAGGCCGGTCTGCTTGATCGTGTCGGTGTCACCGCCGCCGTCGAAGTCCAGGGTATCGTCCGTGCTGAGAACCGTCACCGTGTCGGCCAGGTCATCCATCACCAGGTCGATGTCGAGAACATCTGTGGCAACCGCCCCGATCGTGACCGTGTTGGTCCCCGAGCCGGCCGCCGTCCCCGTGTCGTCGGCCGAAACGGTGATCGTCTCGGTCGAAATGAACTCGTAGACATCACCAGACACCGAGACCGTCAAGTCCTCGGCCGCAAATGGACTGCCGGTGAAGACCAACTGACCCAGGTCCAGCGTGATCGTCGAAAGCAGCGTCCGGTCTTCCAGCAACTCGACACCCGCTGCCGACCGAACCGGCAGACCGCCGTTGCGACGACGGGAACTTGCCCGTTTTCGAGAGGAAATCGCCTTCAGTCGGTCAAGCCAATGATTCAAGAGCATTATTCTTCACTCACTCGCCAAATGGCCTTCAGAATTCACAACCACAGGTCGGTATCACCCGCTGAACACTGGCCCGGACACCGAAAACTCCGCGAACGCAACGTCCGCCACAAAGATTGCCTATCTTACCTAACCGCACCATCCCATTTCACTTATCGGCTGAACACAACCGGTACAATGAGCAAAAAGGTCGCGATTGGACGGCGTGAGACCGGCTTTTTCCGTGGCTTCGGTCTCCGACCAGCCCGGGCCTGAGGCGGCTGTGTCATTCGGCCGGGTCGACCCCAGTTGCTATGGCCCTCGGCTGGCGACCACCTCGCCCGGATTGACAAGTGGATCGCCCGCTCGATGGCCCCGGCAGGGCCTTGCAATACAGGGTGTTTCGGGTCATTCTCACCATCGTGGATCGTCGTTTCAGATCGTCCGCCGGTGCCGACTCAGAGGGTGGATCCCGGTGCCGCATCGGCCTTGGCAATCCAGCCGGCACGTGGAAGCAGACAGATGTCCAGCCCGAATGAAGGGACCGGCAGTTGGAAAACGCTTCCGCCAGATTCTCAGGTTGCCTACCGTCCACGACCCGCCCAGGAATGGCGGCGTACCGGGGACTCCGATGATTCGATGCTGTCCCGGATGCCGTTATCGGCACGCAGGTTCCTGGGCGGCCTGCTCACCCTTGGCCTCGCCGTTGTCATCGGGCTGCTGTTGTATTGGGGCGGCCGGAAGCCCCCGCACGCCGATTTTCGTGTTATTGGAATCTCGGCGTACAGCCACGTTGGCATCCCACCCAACGCCTTTGGCGAAGATCACGGCGAGTCATTCAAGGAGAAGCACGCCGCCGACTTCACGCGAAACAACCAGACCACCGATGGCATCAGGTCGATCCTGAGCAGTTTCAGCGAGGCCCCGAAAGACAGCACCCTGATCGTCCTTTTCAGCCTGCACGGCATCGTAGCGTTGAGCGACAACGACGTACCGCGGGCACTGTTCCTCCCGCAAGACACCACCCCGGACAGCCCCTACCAGGCCGAGGACAAGTCCACGAGCCGGGTTATCGAGTTCCGTGAAGTCCTCGAAGCGGTCGAGGACACCTCCACCCGCAATGTCAATGTCCTGTTGCTGATCGATGCCGGCCGACTCAGGCCCAACTGGCGACTGGGTCATCTCAGCAACGACCTGGCGACCCAACTCGAGAGCGAAATCAACGACAAGAAGCTGAAAAACCTGCATGTCATCGTCTCCACCGCTGCCGGTGAGACCAGTTGGACCAAGAGCCCGTCGCCAACTTCTGTCTTTTCGTTCTACGTCCTGGAAGGCCTCGGCGGCGCGGCCGACGGGTGTTACAAGACGGAATCCAATGTCGTTGAACGCGGCAAGACCGATCGACGGATCAGCTGCAGCGAGCTGGCCAGCTATCTCGAGCTACACGTCCAGAAATGGGCCAGGGAGAATCGTGGTGTGACGCAGTCGGTTGCCTGGTTGCGAGCCGGGTCAGCCACCCCGGACTTCTATCTTCTCGCCGTTCAGAGCGAGGAACAACCACCGCAGGGTGCCCCGACCGGTGAGAAATCGGAGGAGGCGGCCGTGACGGAGACTGCCGACCCTTCCGGCAAGAAGACCGTTGAAACGACCGGCAAGGCGACCGCCAGGATAGGCACAGCGCCCGCACCCGGTCCGGGCCCTGACCCGCCCGTCACCTCAACCAACGGCACTCCGGGGCCCTCGCCGAGCCCGTCGACACAGAAATTCCGGGAGGATCTCAACGGCCTCTGGGACCGCCGAGACAAACTCCGCCACCTGCCCGAACAACGGGCGCCGCTGTCCTACCCCCGGTCGTGGCGGGCGCTGCAGACCCACCTGATCCGCTCCGAACAACTGCTGCATTGCCAGGCCGATGCCACCGACAGTTTGCTGGCGGCCAAGGACGGGCTGAAAGCCCTCGAGCATCTTGCGCCACCGTTGGATGACCCTGAGTTCAGCAAGGCGATCCGAAAACTCTGCGAAGACGCCTGGCGGTTGGACGAGACGCCCGTCGACAAGCCGAGTGAACCGGCCCCCACCCCGACCCCAGCCGATACCGAACCCAAGCCGCCGGCCAGGAACCCGATGGCACGCCTCGCCGAGTACCTCGACGAGGCCAAGAACCCACAGACGGCCGGAACTGCCCGGATAGAACTCACCAAGCAGCTCGCCAGCCTGGTCAAATCCAGCACACAACTTGGCATCCAAGAACTCCGAAAGTGCCGCAGAATCCTCCAGCTCATCGAAAAACCTGCCCTCCCGCCCAGGTTCATCCCACTCAAACGACTCTCCGACACCGCGGTTGACTCCAGGGAACTGGGAATCCGCTGGGATGCCGATTTCGCCGAACTGTGCCGCGACGCCGTCGTACTGCGAGTCGACCTCGAGTCCTTCGCCACGGACAATTCCGACTTGCTGCCACGGCTCGAAGAAGATCTCGGACGGGCCCTGAGACACACGACGGCAGCGGAGAGATGGCTCGAGTATGGAGCCCGTGAGCACGCCCGTGACGCACTCGATCACGCCGGGAATGCCAGGGAGCTGTTGGACCGGAGCAAGTCACGGCTTCGCCTTGCCATGCGCCTGCGGGCGACACTGATGGCCGAGATCCCGGACTTCGCCCACTGGATCGCGAACCGGATGGAGGACGATCCGGCACGATGCCAACCGGCCACCACCCTCAGCGAGACAGCAGAAAAACTCGCGGAAGACCACGACCGGTTCCCGTCCCTGGATTTCAACACGCTCCTGGAGCAGCAGGAAATCGACCTGCTGAAGATGATCCATGGTGTCCGCATGTTGAACCGCCTGCTGGACGATCCATCCCATGACGCAACAGCACTCGAGGACATCACCGACACCTGCGAGAAACCTTACGAGGCGTTTCGGAAGGCCTTCCTCAGGGACGTGGAAGATCTGAGCGAACTGGAACTCGACGACGTCACCACGGCCAACTGGAGACAGATCAACCTCCTGCTCGAACTTCCATGGGTTCCGGGCAACAGCCGCCGCGAACTCCTCAAACGACTCCGTGCCGTGAAGTCTTCTACGGCCTCGCGCGACGCGAAGCCGCAGCAGGCTGAGTTGGCCGGCGTCTGGCAGGCGTTCTGGGCCATCCAGACTCTCTCGCTGGCCGTACTGCCGTCCACCACCGACACAGCCAACCCGGACGACACAGCCGACCCGGACGGAGCCCCGGTCGAATTGGAGTCGCTCTGGAAGCAGTGGGCCGACTTCGTCAACACGAAGGAGACCGAACAACAAGAAGGCCGGCACGCGGTCATGGTCGCCAGGCTTGGTCTCGGTAGAGAAATCCATCGGGCCTGGCGTCGAATTGCCGACGCCCAACACGACCCGTCTCTCAACACCACTCCGGCCCGGGCCACGCAACAGGCGCTGCTGGCCCGATCGCTGGACGGTGCCGACGTCGCGGATCTCCGACTCGAAGACACCCCCTCGATCGGTCAACTCAGTCGGGCCAGGGCCACCCGGGAACTGCCCGACCTCCGCAACGAGTGGTCACGAAGCCAGCAGGCCCCCGCCTGGCTCGTCCAGAACTGGCGGCCGGAGAAAATCGACTTTGCATTGAAGAAAACCAGCCCCTCCGACTCCAGTCACCCGATCGAGCTTTCGTTTCCCGAAGATCGTCTGAAGGGCGGGACGTGGAAACTGGCCTTCGAATGCAGCAGCAAGATCCACACCCTCCTGGACGGCAGGCCGTTCACCACGCCACAGAGCGTCACTTCCACGACGCTCGACAAGTTCCGCATCAAGCTCGACAGTGATATCGGCTTCTCGCGGAAATGGGTGACCATTGCACTCCTGGACGAATCAGGATTTCCGGTGGCGCTGGATCGAATTCTGGTGATCCCGCCGTTCGATCCCAAGGAATGGCGGATCGTCTTCCTGGCCAATGAGGACGAGAGAAGAGAGTATCTCGCAAATCTGAGCAGCGCACGAAACGAACTGGTGACCCTGGAGTCGGGAACATCGGTTGCCATCCTGCGGCTACCCCCGTCGCCGGAGGCCACGGCTGAAACGGGCGATGCGACAGACTCGAAAGATCCGAAAGACAAGGACGCAGCCGCGACCGAGGCACCTGCCCCGTCGGTACATCAGTTGAAGCCCTTCCTGTGGCGTCCAAAGAACGACGACAGCAGGAGTGCCTCCATCAAGGTGTTTCGACGCATCAACGCCGGGAAACCAGAGCAGTTTCTCCACAGCACATTCGCCCTGGCCCGACTCGACCGGCTCATCCCGCTCGTCTTCGAAACACCCGCCGTCGACTCGCCAATCGATCTCTCAAACGGGTTGATCTTCGAATTGAAATTGCGACGGGACGCGGACTCAAAGGAATTCAAGAAAGTCGACTGCCTGGTCCAGCCCGACTTCTGGCATCCCAAGCGGTTTCTGAATGTCAGCGACCCGGAATTCGAGGGTCTCCGGCTGTCGCTGGATCTTGTCCGGCGGAGACTCGAGGATCCGCTGCTGCCGGGGAGACTGGAAGTCGAACTGTGCCTGCCGCCTGAATTGCGGGCGATCGCCAGTGAGGAGTCACTCCTGAAGGCCAAGGTTGGCGGGGGGAGGGCGACCCTCTTTGCAGAATTCAACAAGGCCGACCTCAAGCTGTTGCGCGACCGTCGCTCCTGGACTGTCTCGCTGACGGTCGCCGGATTTCCCCGGGCCTTCGCCTGGGAACTGGAATATGGTTCCCCCTCCCCGCTCGAATCCGCCCCCCTGCGGATCATCGCCCCCGGGGACGGGCCCGTCTTTGATATCTCTGAATCCGAGAGGGACAAGCCCGGCCGGCTCGTCATCGGCATCAACTCGCGCGATCTCAACCATGCGATCCAGCGCAACCCGTGGAAACTCGATGAACTCTGGTCGCTCACATACCGGTTTGCCGACGACAAGGGCCGGCTGGTGCCGGGTCTGCAGAAGGAGATCCCGTTGCGGTATCCGGTCTGGAAGCGATTCGAACTTCAGGGCCTGAACAAGAAGACCGGATTCTGGACGCTCCGCGGACAGGTCGGTGACCACGATACCGTGTCCGACGGCATCCCGTTCCCCGACCGTCCCGGACGGTATTCACTTCAGGCGATCCTGAAATCCCGGAGCGACGGCGACGTCGTCCAGGCAAAAGACCAGATGAAGATCGGAGTCGACACGGCCCGTGACAAGCCCAGGGTGACCGACATCGTCTTCGAGAGCCCCTTCGAGCTCGATCGGGACCTCAGCATCAAGCTGACCGCGCAAGATCCGGAGTCCGGAATCCGGCGGGTGGCTGTCGGTTTCGACGAGAACGACGACGGCAAGCTCAGCGACGAGGAAGTCCAGAACTTCGGCGTTGAAAGACGCATTGCAGGACCTGCCATCCTGGCGACCACGCGTTTCGAGCTCATCCTGCCGAAATCGAAGGTCATGAAGCAGGGCACGGGGAAAAAGACACTGCTCGTGCGTGCCACCAACGGCATCAAGATCGGCAGCGACACTTCCGCGAAAACGGTCTCCCTTGTCCGGGCAAAGGGATACCTGATAGTCGAGGAGCGGTCGAATACATTCGAACGCAGGACACTCACGCTCACGGGACCCAACCGCTTTTCCGAAAACCTCAAGATCGGACGCAGCGCGTCAAAGGCGGAGCTGAAGAGAAACAAGAGAATTCCGCTCTCGCCCGGAACTTACACGCTCACTGATGACCTATTCAAACACGCAGTGGAGTTCACGGTCGACTCGAGAAAGGAGCACGTCGCCATAATCAACTATGACAATGACCCCAAGCCAATACGCCCGATCCGACCCAAATCACCGTGACAGCGGGCGGGGCCAGCTCAAACTCCCACACGCCGATCCCCCACACTCCGGTCATTCGAACTTCATGCCTTCCTCCCGGCACCTCACCGACAACACGGCGATGAATCCACGCCACATTCACAACTGGAAACAACGAGTGACCTAGATGTTCGTCTGGAACTGGATCAGGACAATCTGGCGATGGTTGCTGGCTGGCGTGCGGCTGGTCTTCGGGCTGGGGATTCGCACAACCCGAATGCCGCGGTGGGTCTACCAGCTGCTGCACTTCCTGATCGTCGCCATAATCACCGTCGTGCTGGCGATTTTCAGTAGCGGCTGGATCAAGCCCTGGAACGTCGTCACCGAATGGCAGTTCATCCAGAACTGGTGGTGCGGGATCCTGTTCCTGGCTCTTTATGCATTTGTCCGGACGATTCACTACTTCTATCGACTGCTGTTGATGGAGGAGGATTCGCCGTACCCCGACATCGACCGTGCCTGGGCCGCGGGCATGGACGCACTCGCCCGCAACGGACTCGACATCCGTTCGATCCCGATTTTCCCGATTCTCGGCCTGACCGAGGAGGAGGAGGCCCAGTTCTTCTTGGGGGCCAAATTCGACGCTCGGGTCGTGGCTCCCGGCATCGACGAAACACCGATGCCGTTGCGTTTCCATGCCAATCGCGAGTCGCTGTTCATCAGCTGCCCGGGGGTCTCGGCCGTTTGTGCACAACTGGCATCCGGCCCGCTGCTCAGCGGCGGCGTCTCCAATTACGGGGGCGGAGACTCGGGGGCGGCGAGTGTCGCCACGCTGGTTCCCGGCGGCCAATCGCCCGGATCGTCGCGTCCGGCAGCGGAGATGGATGCCGCCGCGACTGGGACGCTCGCACCGGGCCAGCAGTCCCCGGCAACCGGCCTGCCCTCGTCCCCCCCGGCCGGGCCCGGTGGAACGCTCGAGCCGGGTGCGGCGGGCTCGGCCGCGACAATGCTGCCCGGTGCACACCCCTCGGGGGGAGCCCTCAGCAGGTCATCCGGCTCCGGAGAACCGCTCTCCGCCAGGAAACTCGACGAATGTCGGCGTCGATTGCGGCACCTGTGCCGCCTGATCACGAGGTACCGCCAGCCGTTTTGCCCGATCAACGGGGCCGCCATCATGGTCCCGCTGGCGTGGTCGGAGATGACGACACGATCGGCCATCGACCCCGCCAAACAGGACATCGAGGTCCTGCACGCCAGCCTGCAGATGCAGTTCCCGGTGGTCTGCTTCTTCAATGAGCTCAACAAGGTGGAAGGACTGCGTGAGTACATTCAACGCTCCTCCCAGGTCAGCCCGAAGTTCAGCACGAAGGCGCGGGCCGGTTCTCATTTCCCGTCGGGCCACGCCGTCGACGAACAGGCCGCCAGGTTGGTCAGCACGCGGGCCGTCGACTGGTTCCGCCTCTGGATCTACGCGGCCTTCGCACAGGACCTCGGCAGCCCGACCAACCCAAAACTCTACCAGTTGCTGTGCGACCTCGACGGTCGTCGGCAGGGGCTGGCCAACTTCATCAGAGAGGTTTTCGGTGGCAAGCAGGCTGGGGGGGCCATCCGGCTCTCGGGCTGCTACTTCTGCGGCTGCGAGCCCAGCACGCGGCGCTACGAGTTCGTCAAGGACGTCATGGACAAGTTGACCCACGAGCAGGACCAGGTCGCCTGGAGCGATTACCGGCTCTGGCAGGACCACCGGCAGCGCCGCTTGACGTTCTGGATGTACGCGGCAATGGTCGTCCTGTTTCTGCTCGACGTCGGTCTCCTGTGGTGGAGATTCTCCGGCGGTACCACCTAGCCATTCAGTTCGAGAGAGGATGAGCAGCGATGTCCGACACGCCTGGAGAATCCGGCGGGCGCCCGTCCTGGAGAGACGCCCCCAGTGGCGGTGAGTGGCGCCGTCCCGAAGGCGTCCGCTCGTGGCGGCGACCCGAGCACGACGGCGAGGACGGCGATCGCCCCTCGGGCTTCGCACGGACCCCGTGGCGAAAGGTCTTCAAGTCGCTCGCCGCGGTGATGATGACCGCGGCGTGTATCGTGGTGACGGTGACGCTATGGAGTCTCATCAGCTGCGTCGAGACCCAGTTGCAGCCCATCATGGCGGAGATTGACGACACGCTTCAACTGCCTCCCAATCTGCGAGCCGCCGCCGACGCCGACCGGGACGCTCTGAATTCGCTGAACTTGACAAGCATTCGCAAGGACCGTGTCCTGGTTGTCTACCTGTCGGCCTTCTGGGTCCCCGATGCCAATGGCGACGTTCTTGTCATCACCAGCAACAAGGCAAAGCTCGACTCGCTGAGTGACTCGAAGCGATCCTCGTCGAAATTGCCCGACGGCTTCGAGAAGCTCGCTGATTACCTGAGCGGACCGATCCAGTCCGCGTCTCAAAAGAACACGCTCGTCCTGCTGGACCTGTGCCAGATGCAGACCAACTGGCGAATCGGCGTCCTGGAAAACGACATCGAAGAGCAGATCAAGGAGGCAGTTCGCACGCACGCGAATCCCGCCGGCGAGGCCAACCTCGCCGTCATCTGCTCGTGCTCACGTGGCGAACGCAGCTGGGCCAGCCCGGATCTCGGAAACGGCCAGACGGCTTTCGGCTTTTACGCGTGTGAGGCCCTGGCTGGCGAGGCAGACAAGAACGGTGGAGTTGTCACGATCTCCAAGTTCTTCCTGTACGTCGGCTCAGAGACAAATCGCTGGGTGCAACAGAATCGCGACCGCAACGGGCAACACCCGATCCTGATCACCGGCGACAAGGCGTTTGTCATTCCCGGCAAAGGTAAAGACAGAGACTTCGTGAACCAACTCGAGGCAAGCGGTGTCAAGGACTTTGATGTCGTAGCAGCGGAACCGAAACCAAAACAACACGAGAAGCCTGGCAAGGACACCGCATCCCAATTCGCCGAGTTGAAGAAACTGAAGGAACTCTGGACCGCCAGAAACAACCTCGTTCCTTACAGCGAAAGGGTCGTCGAACACCCCTATCACCAACAACCGCTCCAGTGGCGGGAACTTACCTTCCGGCTTCGTCGCGCCGAGCAGTGGATCTTCTGGAACCGGCTGGTAAAGGCCAGGAAACAACGACGCGAGGCCAGCGATTTGCTCGCTCGCCTGGAACAGGGCTCCGAGGTCTTTGCGGGCGTCGAGGAGCCATTCGCGCGGGACAACATCATCGCACGCCTGAAGGACAACCTCCAAACGGCAGAACCACCGCGATTGCCCGAGAACGAGCGGTCCGTCGCCCTGCCCGAACAGCGTCTTCGCCAGGAGTTGAACGACACCCGGACCATGCGTCCAGAGGCAACCGCCGAACTGGAAGAGCGGGCGATCAAGAACAGGCTCCAGGCCGAACGGGCCACCAGCGGGGCGTTTGGAACCTACCATCGGGTCCAGTCCATCCTCAAAGACGCCGATCATGCCCGTCGCGAGGCCGAGGACCTGCTGTTTGTCGGCGACATCAAGGCGACGCAGTCGTCGATGGACAAGGCCGAAGTCCTGCTGGCACGGGCCACCGATATCCGCAGAACTCTGTTCAAGGCCCTGCTGTCGCGAAATCGCCTTCACGCCGAATTGCCGCAGTTGGCCCATTGGGCCGCATCCCGCAACCCCTCAAGACGTGTTGGCTACCAGGAGGTCATCGCTTTAATCGGACTTCACCACCAACTTCCGTCCGAGAAACGGGCCGAACAACTCAAAAAACGGGGACGCCAGGACAAGCCGGACGTCAAGGGAGCCGCGGTGCACTTCCGCCTGCTGGCGCTCTTCGAGCAGGCTCAACTGCTCGACACACACCTCGCCGTGTCACCCGGTTCATCCGATGCCTCACCGGGCGAACCGGCACCTGACGACCTGAAATGCCTTCTGCGTCTGGCCGACGACGCCTGGGCGAATCTCAACACACTGCACGGTGAACTTGAAGCCGAGGCCAAGGGCTGTCTGAAGCATCTCAATCAACCGGAACACTGGCGCGACATCCAGGACGTACTGCGTCATACCGGTCTGCCTGCCGACACGCGACGCGAACTCCTGAAAAAGCTCATCGAGATGTCCGGGAAACTGCAACCCGGCTCGGAGCCCGTCGTGACGCAACAAACCTCACCAGTTGACCTCGGTGTGTGGCAGGCAATGTGGGCCATCAAGATCGTGTCGCTGGGTCGGATCAGCGATGAGCCGGCAGATGGTCCGTCAATTGCCGATCTCTGGACGTCCTGGAGGACAGCCCGGGCCAGGACCGACAAGGAACGCCCGCTCGCCCTGCGGAAACTCGGCCACGAGATCAGCAGGGCCTCGATCGCAAAACGGCAGGCGGTGGTCGACGATCCGGCTGTTGCGGGCGAGAAACAAAGTGATGTCGCCGCGGTACGAACAAAACTTCAGCAGGCTGATCGCATTGCCCGGTCGCTGCCGCCATTCGATGCCTTCGACCTTCGCGTCAGGCAACAACAGGACCCAACGCGGGAACTCCGCAAGTTCCAACTCTCCGAACTCCTCTATGCCCACGCCCGTCGATATCTCGACGACTTCTGGGAGGGCTGGTTCGACGCCGCCGCCGGCGAGTGCCTTGACGCGGCACGATCTCTCGGCGTTCAGGTGTTCAACCAACGCCGCGACGATCTCGAGACGCTGCGGACCAAACGGATCAAGTTGGCAGAACAATTCAGCACCGGAACACTTCTCAAGACGACTTCCCCCATTCCGCTTCGGTTCGGCATCCCCGACTCCGCCACGGTCGGCATCGCTTTCACCTCCACTCCCGACTTCCCGCCGGGACTCGCATCGCTGCGACTGAAGCTGACACCCACCGACAAGGGCCTGCTGACCCTCGAGGATCCTTCCGCCCACAGGCTGAAGATCGAGCCGCCCAAGGCAGGAACGACCACAACGACCACAACGACCGGGGAGTTCACGCTGCAGCGAAATGCCTCGTTGAAACTCGCGGCCGGTTCCCTGCAAACGGGTTGCCCCGGCCTGACCTTCATGGCAACCCCGCGGGTCTTTTACCGCGGACACGAGACCAACGACGAGTCGCTGGAGTTTTCCATCCACCCCTGCCCACCGCCGGTCTTCGTGGTCGAACACGTGCCGCTCACCAAAACAACGGGCCAGGTCTCCGTCAAAGGCACGAACAAACGCCAGGCCATCATGTTTATTCTCGACTGTTCTTTTAGCATGAGTTACCCGAACGAAACAAATAAGAGGTGGAACGCAGCAATCAAGGGCCTCACGGAAGTTCTCAACCGACTATATAGCCCCACATCACACACTACATTGGATATCGGCTTGATGGCCTTCGGCCATCGCTGGGACGGCAACACGGCTCAGACTCTCTATCTCGAACGCTACAAACGGAAGATCCCTACCAAAGTTAAAGACGCGAACGGCTACTTAAAGGATATCGAACTACTAACGGAGTTCCATCCGTTGGGCCAGGCCCATCGCGACAAGACGCTCGAGTATTTTAAGTACCTCAAACCCTGGGGCGGCACGCCTTCTTTTGCGGCATTAAATGAAGCAGTAGGACACTTCGAGAAGCGCGACTCCGGCGGACTCGTTGTATTACTCACTGACGGCATCGACGAGGACACGACATATAAAATGCATGTTAGTAAGCTACAAACGTCGCTCCAGAAGAACCCTGGTGTCTCTTTACAGGTAGTGCTGTTCGGGCCGACTCTCGAAACACTGGCGAAGGATCCCAGTCTTACAAACAAACACGCCGATCTCGGTGACCGGATCAAGGCACTGAGGGACATACTGAACAAAGACATGGGGCATGAACTTCACGAGGCGGCAGAAGTGAAAGAACTAGCAATAGAACTGGCGGCCGCAGTCGCGCCTCGCCCGTATTTCATTCGCGATTCAGAAACAATGAGACAACTTGGCCCCTACCACTTTAGCAGTAAGTCTTCCCTTCGCGGTCACGACGTTGAGCGGGGCCACCATTTCATTCGCTACGGGTCCATCGACTCCGATACATTTGAAATCCAAGGTGGAGAACATCACGTTTTCAAACTGCAAGGTGGAACGCAGTTCCTGTACCAGCAACCGGAAGCGCGTGAAGCGCTGAGGTCGCCGAATGGTCTTTTTGCCGAGGCGAGTAACGAGATGAAGTTGATCTGTTCGGATTACTGCCTCGTGCCCGGGAAGACGCTGGACAAGGCACCGCGGACGACGGACAAGACGGCACGCCGCTCGGCCGAATTCATATTGTGCCTGGTGGGCAAGGAACCACATGACATCGTCTCACGACCCCGGAAGATCCTCTTCGATATCGTGCCCACTCCCGAGTTCGGGAAGCGACCTGGCGAACAAAGGAGTCGAACGACGCGATGGGAGGTCGTGCCCGAGAGAACGGCACCGACCTGGAAGGTTACCGTCGACGACTGGCCGCCGTCAAAAACGGCGACGATCCGGGCCTATTGGGATTGGAAACTGAAGCCCACCGATCGGGCCGGACGGGACGAGAACAATCTGAGGGTCTGGAGCCAGGTGCAGGGCGAACACGGTGCCCAGGTCTTCGTTCCTCTGTCGGAAGTCACCAAACCGAAAGACAACAAGGGCGAGCACAACATCGATCTCAAAGGCACCTACCACCCCGGTGTCACAAACGGCAACACTCGCACCGCTCACACGATCAAGATCCTCATCAAGCCAACTGACAAGTCAACGGGAGAAGACGAGGATAAGTCAACCGAACTAGACTCAGACTTTCACGAGCACTTCGGCAGACTTTTGCCGGAATTGGTCTGGAAGAATGGCACAAACCTGCCCGACCTTGAATACTCGAGTCGGTTCACCTGCGAGCCAGGCTCCGAGAAGTTGATCTACACGTTTGTCTTGCCGGCGGACCTGGAGTTCGATCTCAAGGAGTTGCAGGTTCGCGTCCTTTCCTGGACAGACCGAAAAGCGAGTGCCGTGCAACTGCTCAAGCCGCTGGTCACCAAGCCTCTTGATCCTGAAAGACGCAGCCGGTTCCGCCGACCTGACGATCGATAGACAACAAGACAAGGCAACCCCTACCCGGGGTCAGCATTCCCGATCATGACGAATCACCCGGTACATTGGGGCGAGGGGCTGTTCCTGCGACCCCAGCACCTGCAGACGGCCGAGCGGAACCACCGCGAGGAACTCCGCATCTCGGAGAACTGGGGCTGTGGTTATCCCTACGGCCTGCAGTCGATCGAAATCGACGAGGACGCGCTGGCGAATTGGCGGATCGTGCTGCGGACCTGCCACATCCGCCTGCACGACGGGACGCACCTGAGGTACCCCGAGGACGCCAACCTGGCTCCCCTGGACCTCCCCAAGGACGCCTTCGATCGACAGAACCTCGTGATGGTCCACCTGGCGGTCCCACCATTGCGGCTGGGTCGCAGCAACGCCGATGGGCAGGCCGGCAATTCTGACGTGCGGTTCCTGGTCGACTCGATAGAAGTCGAAGACGAGAACCAGCCCGGGAATCCGCAGCCGGTCGAGGTCCGCTGGGCCAATGCGCGGCTGATTGTCAACGAGGACGAGTTGGCCGGCTACGAGAGCCTCCCGATCATGCGGCTGCGTCGGGGCACGATGGCCGAAGCTCCTCCGGAGATCGATCCCGAGTACATTCCGCCGGTGGTGACCTGCGACGCCTGGCCGATCCTGCTGCACAACGTGATCGACTCGATCTGCCAACAGATCGGCAGCCGGGTCGAATCGCAGACTCGCCAGATGTTCGATCGCAACGTCGCGTTTGAGAGCGGCCACCGGGAAGACCTGGAACTCATCTTCGAGTTGCACTCGCTGAACACGGCGATGGGTTACCTGTGGAACCTGCCACACGTGATTGGCATCCACCCGCTCGTGGCCTACATGGAGCTGTGCCGGGTCGTCGGGCTGCTCTCGATCTTCTGGCCCGAACGGCGGATGCCCGAGGTGCCCCGGTACGATCACGATGACCTGGGAGGGTGCTTCTACGCGATCAAGCGGCTGATCGAGGAGACCGGAGAACGCGTCGCCGATCCGATCAAGCGGCTCTTCACCGGTGCCGGTCAACAGATGCAGGTGCGACTCGAGCAGGAGTGGCTCGAACCGAACTGGACCTTCTTCATCGGTGTCGAATCCAAGCTCAGCTACAACGAAGTCAACAACCTGCTCCGCGGCGAGTTGAACATGAAGGTCGGCAGCACGGCGAAGGTCGACAACATCTTCCAGAGGGGCCAGGCCGGCGTCAGCATCATTCCCGAACCGGAAGCCCCGCGGATGCTGCCGGGCAAGAACTGGACCTACTGGAAGGTCGACGAGCGATCGGCCGCCTGGAAGGACGTCGCGGCCACGCTGAATCTCGGGATTCGTATCAACGAGACCCAGGTCGACGGACCGATCCAGGACCAGCAGGACATTCGCGTCCGGACACCCGATGGCGAATCGGTCAAGATGGTCTTCGCCCTGTACGCCGTCCCGGCAATGGCCGGATCATGACGCCCGAGTTTTCCAGCCTCGTCAACCCGATCCTGCACTACGTGCTCGGGCTCGTCAGCCGCATCCAGCGGCACGACACCGGTGTCGATCTCCGCACCGAGCGGGATCACATCCGCGGCGAACTCGAAGCGGCCGCCGCCACCGCAGGCAGCCACGAATCGCCGGTCAGCGCCGAGGATTTCCAGCTGGCCAAGCAGGGTCTGATCTACTGGATCGACGAGGTGCTGACCGTCGCCGACCCGGCCTGGCAGACCATGACGCTCGAGTGGCACTACTTCCAGTCGCTCGACAGGGCCTGGAAATTCTACGTCGACGGCGAGAGACAGGCACTGCGATCGAGTCCCGATGTCATCGAACTCTGGTACCTGGCCCTGGTGCTCGGATTCGAGGGCGACATCCGCAACGCGTTCGATGAACACCTCAAGGAACCGCTCTCGGCCGAATCGAGTGACGACCAGGAACGGCAGGACTGGGCACGCAAACTCGAACGGCAAATCCACCAGCACCGGCCCGCGGACCTGCAACCGGTGCAACTCGAGGGGAATGTCATGACACTCTCCGGGGGTCTGCACCTGAAATCGGCGGCCGGTTGGACCCTGGCCCTGGTTGCCGTGACCGTGCTGCTGGCATTGTACGTGTTGTTTCCCGACCTGTTGCGATGAGTCCAACCTGAATCAGCGAGGATCCTGCCGGTGCCGTCATCCGCATCCGATCAGGCCGGCCACCGTGAGGAGCCGTCCTACCGTCCCGAGTCCGAGTTGCCCGCCGACGCAGGCCAGATCGAAGAGGAACGGTTGCTGCTCGACGAGGTCCTGCGCCAGACGCAGGCCGCGTTCGATTCTCATGAAACCGACGACCTCTCGGAAATGGGTCCGTTCTTGGACGTCGCACGACGACACGCCGGCAGCGAGCTGACTCTCGAACCGGTGCTCGTCGACCTGGTGCAGGCCGCCCTGGCAGAAACGATCGGCCAGGTGGCGATCCCCAGCGATCAACACGACCGGATCCCCCTGCGTGTCGCAACCACGCTGTTCGAAGACCCGATCTGCCACCCCCGACTGGTCGCCTTCTGGTCCCGCCTCCTGGCAACCCGGAAATGAGCTCCGCAGTAAAGACCACCGATCAACTGATCGAGGAGTGCCAGGGCCTGGTGAAGTCGCTGGCCTGGAAGGCTCGCGCCGGACTGCCTCACAGCGTCGATGTCGACGACTTGGTCGGCTACGGACAGGTGGGGTTGTCCGAGGCCGCCAGGGCCTACGACCCCGCTCGCGGCGTCAAGTTCTCGACGTTTGCGTATTACCGCGTGAGGGGAGCCATCTACGACGGCCTGACAATGATGTCCTGGTTCCGCCGCTCGCCCAGCCGTGACGTCAAGTTCGAGCAGATGGCCAACGAGGTCCTCGAGGAGCAATCCGGGGAGGCGAGCCGATCGGAAGTGACGAGCCTCAGAGACGACAGCCGCTGGCTGAAAGAACTCTCGGCCTCGCTGGCCGTCGTCTACCTCGCCGGCGATCGGCCCGGCGCTGAATCGGAAATGCAGGTTGTCGACAAGTCGATGCCGACACCCCAGTCGGAGGTGAGCCAGGATGAAGTTCACGCGAGACTGGCGAACCTGGTCGATTCGCTTTCCGGGCAGGAGGGGGCCCTGATACGAGCGGCCTACTATGAAGGTCTTTCCCTGACCGATGCAGCCCGCAGAATCGGCGTCAGCAAGTCCTGGGCCAGCCGTCTTCACGCACAAACGCTGAAACGGCTCGCGCATTCGCTACGGCAAGCGGGTATCGTGGATTGATGCCTTTTTCGCCCTCCGGGACGGAAAAAACACCGCCGGGACACGTTGGCCACAGGCCGAAACCGGGTAAAGTCGAGAACTGGACAATCCGATGGCCTCCGATGCAACCCTGAATCTTGAGCGTCTGCTGGCGCCGATTTCCGAGGACGCTCCCTCGGGCGAGGACCTGCGTTCGACCGATGCCGAGGCCTTCTATGAAATCAGCCGGTACCGGGATGACGCCCGCAAGGACGAACGCCAGTCCCCGGGCGGGGCCGGCGGCTCGGCCACCCCGCCGGAATGGGCAGACGTCTTCCGACTCAGCGAAGAGGTCCTGGCCGGGTCCTCCAAGGACCTGAGGGTGACCGCCTGGATGATCGAAGCGATGGTCCGGCTCCAGGGATTCGCCGGGCTTCGTGACGGCCTGAAGCTGTTCGGGGAACTCTGCAGCCAGTTCTGGGACGACATTCACCCGCGACCCGACGACGAGGGTGTGATCACGACCGTGGCGGCCATGGCCGGGCTCAACGGCGAAGACACCGACGGACCACTGGTCATCGCGATCAGCCGGATCCCGGTCACCGAGGGCAACTCCAGGGGCCCCTACGGGCTGTGCCATCTCGCACAGGCCTATGACCTGGATCAGAAACCGGACCTGCGCGAGCAGCGGATGGCCGACGGTTGGATCAGTCGCGAGATGTTCGACGCCTCCGTCGATGAATCGTCTCCGGAGTTCCTGCAGTCGCTGCTCGACGACGTCGCCGGCTGCCAGAATGCTCTCGCCGAGATGGAATCGACTCTCGAAGAGAAGTGTGACAAGGACGACAACGGGTTCTCGCTGGCCCCGTCGACATCGAGGATCCGGGAGGCCCTCGAGGATTCGCTGAGGACGATTCGCGGCTTCGCCGGTGAGATCCTCGGCGAGGAGTTCGACGACGATGGCGGCGGGAACCCGGCCTCGGCCGGGACCAACGGTCCAGTTGCCGACAGCGGTGGTGTCAATTCGCGAGCCGAGGCCTACAAGACCTTGGTGGAGGTGGCGCGGTTCTTCCGAAAGAGCGAGCCACACTCGCCGGTGTCCTACGCACTCGAACAGATCGTCAAGTGGGGCAAGATGTCGCTGCCCGATCTGCTGACAGAGTTGATCCAGGATTCCAGCGCCCGCGACGACATGTTCCGGCACGTGGGAATCTCCGAATCCCAACCGGCTGACGAGTACTCCAGTTCCTCCGACAACGACCGCGACGACGAGTGAGGCCGGGCGGCTTTCTGCTGCAGACGGCCACAATTCCAGCGGCCTTTGTTGCAAGGGGCGACTGACTACTAGAGAATGAGAGCCTCTTTGCCCACGCGATCCGCTGGGCATTTCAGCAGTCCATTCTAGCCACGATCTCAGCAGGAAACGGCACAAATGGCCGAAAGTGTCCACGAAAAACTGAAGCGGGTGCGAAAACCCCGAGTCCACATCACCTACGACGTCGAAACCGAAGGCGCCGTCGAAA
>Ga0310122_10000797_pt1 | contig 20030 bp, 18 predicted proteins | sample CB6_Bottom_1051__FD_203503 | JGI IMG/M metagenome (GOLD analysis project Ga0310122, IMG submission 203503) | Marine microbial communities from Western Arctic Ocean, Canada - CB6_Bottom_1051 | ecosystem: Environmental > Aquatic > Marine > Oceanic | place: Canada: Western Arctic Ocean | collected...
GTCTGAGAGCCGAAGTCGACGAAAAGGCGGAACAGATCTGGCTCTTTCCCGCCTCCGGCTGGCAACGAAAGGGGCTCATCGAACTCTTCGAGTCCTTCGCCCGCTGCCGCGACCCCGGCATACGTCTCTGGATCGCCGGACGTGACGATCCAAGACGCTGGAAACGACTGGCCGCCTCGCTGGGAATCGCCGACCGCGTTCGCTTTCTGGGACATCGCGATGATCTCGAAATCGTCTATGGAGCCGTCGACGGGATGATCCTGCCGACCCGTTACGACGCTTTCGCGAACGTAACGCTCGAAGCGGCGATTTCCGGACTGCCGATCGTCACGACCGATGCCAACGGCGCGGCCGAATGGCTGGGTGAAGCCATCGTCCGCGTCTCTGACCCGACGGATTCCGCTGCGCTTGCCGAAATCCTGCAGCGCGGCTTGGACCCCCACTGGCGAAGGCGGCTCGGCGACGAAGCCAGGCGCAAGGCGCAGGCCATGGACTGGCCCGGACATGTCGCGGAACTGTGCGAGGAATATCGCCGCATCCTGCGACTGCGCGAAGAGAGCAAAGCGCGTCAGGGAGTGCGGCTGTCATGATGAGCAACCTGATCGAGTGGAGGGCCGGCGACCCGGCGGCTCGATCCGAAGTCGAGCGCGTGCTCGATCGCGGCTTGGATTCGACGGGCCTTTTGAAGGAGAGTCCGCATCGATCCGTCCATTTGATCGCGTCCTCCACGCGATCCGAACTCCCGCCGGACACGGGTCCATTGGTCTTCAAGATTCATCGCACGGCCACCGGTCGTCACCCCCTGCGCGAAGCCATGAAGCGCAGGATTGCGCGAACGGCCGCGCACCGAGAGTGGCTCGCGCTCGAATCACTCCATGTGGCCGGCGTCGCGGTTCCACGCCCACGTGGCTGGGGACATTTGCGTAGCGGCGACGAAATCGTGGTGACTGATTTCCTCGATGGCCAGCCCTTGCGAGACCATTTCCATCAGGTCTCCGCAGACTCGCGGCAAGAACTCGTGAAGGCGATGGCGCAAACGATCGGGCAACTGCATGCCAGCGGCCATCGTCACGGCGACCTCCATCTCGGAAATATCTGGATCGCCGGTGAGAGAATTTTTCTGCTCGATCTCGAGCGATCCCGACCGCTGCGAAACACACGAGAGCGGCTCTTCGACCTCGCTCGGCTGGAGTTCTCCCTCGCCAAGGCAGGCTGGAACTCCGACCTTCGTCACCAACTGCGCGCAGCACTCGACGTCGATGAACACTTCGACTTCGTATTGCAACGCTTTCTACGTGACCATCTGCGTGGCCGCGCGCGACGCGTACTGCGCATCGGTCGAAACTGGTCGCATGCCCGCCTGGGCCAGAACGAGGGCTTGCGAGAGACTTCCCTCGACGAGCAAACCCTCGCGGCCCTGATCGAAGCGGCCGAACGAGATCCCCATCCACGCCAGCGACGGGAGGGTCGGATCCGAATCACCGAAGCCAAGGCGAAGGACGTCGTCGCCATCGTGAAGCGAGTCGACTCCGGTGGTTTCCGGCGTGCCCTCGCAGAGCGCCTACGCGGGTCGTCTGCGGCGCGCGCCTTTCACGCCGGACAGAGGTTCAGCCTGGTCTCGAGGAGCGCGGCGCGGCCGCTCGCGTATCTAGAGCAGCGCCGATTCGGAATTCCAACGAGAAGCTGGCTGGTCGTCGAGAAGGTCGGTGACGAAGACCTCGACCAGTTTGTTCCCGGAAGATCCGGTGACGCCGGTCTCGCAGAGGCTGAAGATCGTTTCGCCACGGCGTTAGGCGCGTGGCTGGCCGACCTCCATGCGAGCGGTCTGTCACATCGCGATTTCAAGGCCGGAAACGTCCGCATCGGGATTCGCGGCGAGGCGATTCACTTCTGGCTGGTCGACCTCGAAGACCTGATCGGTCCGCGGAAATTGTCGGATGAATCGCGCCGCAATGCCCTGGTCCAATTGAACGCGTCGCTCTCGGACGATGCCTTCGGTCTCGATTCCCGACGGCGGGCACTCAAACTCTATCTGTCGCGGGGGCGCTTTTCGAAAATTGGCTGGTCGCGGCTCGCCGCAGACATCACTCGACGAAGCCTCGCTCGCAAACACCGCTGGCGAGCACGCGGATGCGATCTGGCGGATCGCGAGTAGGATCGCGGCCAGGATCGCGCGGGCTGATTTCTATTCGGAACGCACCGTCAGCCATTGAAAGTAGCTCGAAGAGCCGGGGACTTGCCCGCTCTCCCCGAGGTCGTAGTGCAGGGTGGCCGCCGAAGGCGAGCTACTGGCGATCTCGCGGAAGGCGGCGATCTTGCGTTCGGGATCCTCGGGGTTCAGCCCGTGAAAGACAATTTCGATCCGCGATTTGGTCGCGCTGACGTTCAAGATCAGGGTGGCAAGGGTAAAGAGCTTGCCGATGCCCTCGACCGCCTCGACCGCGAAGCGCGGGACCTCGCAGTCGTCGAGCTTGAAACCGTATTCGAGACGCATGTTCTACTCCCGAAGCGCACATCTTCGCCCACAAGGGCGCGATGCCGCGATCCGTATTGGGGACGCGGCAGAGTCGCGCCCGTGTAAGGGACTGTCAAGCGCTTCGCGCGCTCAGTTGGAATCGGCGCCCTTCTGCAGTGCGATCTGTGCCTGCGGTTCTTCCAGTGTGAGAACACCCTTCGCGATCAATAGATGTGCGATCGCCTTGGCGACGTCGCGCGTTTTTTCGGTCTCTTCGATCGCGTGAGCCACATCCTCGAGTAGACCGTCGGGCAGCGTGGGAACGGGATCGCAGAGTTCGAACTCTTCGTCCCGTGAAGCCGGAGTCTGATTCGTTTCGTTCGAAACGATGACGCCGGCTTCCACGAGGGACTCCCTCGAACGTGAGGCGGCATCGTCCATCACGATTCGGAGGCTTCGCTCGCCTTCGGATCTTCGGAAGCGGTACCCGGCTCAGTCTTCCCCCGGTTGGCGAGGTAGTAGCGATCAATGGCCTCGCCCAGCTCGCTGGGAGCGACCATGACCGGATAGACTTCCATCCCGGTTCGAAAGCTCAGGTCGTCGAGAACCCCGAGATTCGACGGGTCTTCCATGCCCAGAAAGAGCTGATCCATTCGACCTTCGCTCTTCACGAAGAGCGGAATGACGCTGTGCTCGGAAGCGACACGCGCCGGAACGAGCGCGATGACTTCCTCGGCGATTCGCTTCCCGGCAAGACTGGCGACCGGCAGACTGAGCTGCTTGGCCAGGGCGCGAATGAGGTGCCCCTCTTCGACCATGCCCATCTTGATCAGCGTGACGCCCAGTCGACGCCCCCAGCGAGTCTGCTCGCCGAGCGCCGCCGCTAGCTGCATCTCATCGATGACGCCTGCCTGGACGAGAATTTCACCAACTTTGAATTTTTCGCTCATAGGCCCCTCTTGGGCTCAACATCGACGGGGGAGACGATCAACCTGAGAACCGAGTTTGCTGGCTTCGGTTTCAGCTGGGGGGGGATCCCAACGCCAACGCGCGCGATTCTCTCGCGACTCCGCGTCTTCGGGCGTGGGGCGCTTTCGCTAATCGGATTCCTCGGCGAGGAAGCAGCGACTGCGACCCTGCGCGAGTTCGAAGAGCCGCGGTGCCTCTTCGCGACAGCGATCCATCGCGGCGTCACAGCGCGTATGGAAATGACAACCAGACGGTGGATCACTCGGCGAAGGCACGTCGCCGAGGACCGGCGGCGCTCCGCCCCGTCGATCGGGATCGAGGGACGGAATCGCCGCCAACAAGGCTTGTGTGTAGGGATGGGCCGGCGACTCGAAGATTCGAGACGTCGGTCCCTGTTCGACGATTTTTCCGAGATACATCACGGCAACTTCATGTGAGAGATAGCGAACGACCGAGAGGTCATGCGTAATGAAGAGGTACGAGAGTCCGAGTTCGTCCTGGAGATCGCGAAGCAGATTCAGGATCTGCGCTTGGATCGAAACGTCGAGCGCGGAGACCGATTCGTCGCAGACGATCAATCGTGGCTCGACGGCGAGCGCGCGAACGATGCAGATTCGCTGGCGCTGTCCGCCGGAAAATTCATGGGGATAGCGGTCCATGCTGTTGGGATCGAGCTGAACGCGTTCCATCAGAGAGGCGACGCGATCACGTCGGTCATTCTCGTCGACGCCAATGTCGAAGGATTTCATGCCTTCCGCGATCTGCTCCCGAATCCGCATGCGAGGATCGAGCGACGCCATCGGATCTTGAAATATGATCTGCAGACGTTGGCGGGCAGCGCGCATCGCTTCGGGCCCGAGCTCAAGAAGATCCTCGCCCTCGAAGAAAATCTCGCCCTCTTGGGGGGACTCGAGACGCAGGATCGACCGACCGACCGTCGTCTTCCCGCAGCCCGACTCGCCGACGAGCGCCAGCGTCTCTCCCTGCCCGATCTCGAAACTAACATCAGTGGCCGCTTGTACCCAGCCGGTGGTACGCCTCATCAGGCCCTGGCGAATCGGATACCAGGTCCTCAGGCCCGCCACGCGGAGCAAGGGTTTGGCCTGCGCGCTCACGAAGTCTCCCCTTCTCGATCGCCTTCGTTCCCGACAGCGGTCCTCGAACGCTCGACCTCATGGCACCAGACGCGACGCCCGACCCCAGGTCGAATTTCCTGTGGAAAGATCTCGGCGCAGGGTTCGAATCGCTCGGCACAACGGGTCGAAAATCGACAGCCGCGAGGCCATTGATCCGGCGGGGGGACCACACCGGGAATCTCAGGTAGACGCTCACCGGCCTGTGAGCGCGCGGGGATCGATCGCAGCAGGCCCTTCGTGTAGGGATGTAGTGGATCCGCGAGCAGGTCCCGCCGCGCGGCCACCTCGACGAGTCGACCCGCGTACATGACGGCGACGCGATCGGCCAATTCGTTCACGATGCCGAGATCGTGGGTAATCAGCAGGATCGCGGTATTCCGATCACGCTGTAACGCCCGCAGCAGCGACAGGATCTGCGCTTGTACTGTCACATCGAGGGCGGTCGTCGGTTCATCTGCAATCAGGATCTCAGGACGCGTCGACAATGCCATCGCGATCATCACTCGCTGCTTGAGTCCGCCCGAAAGTTCGTGGGGATAGGCATCGAGGCGCGCATCCGGATCGGGAATCCCGACTTCTGCAAAGAGCTCGCGTGTTCGCGCGCGCGCGTCCGCCGGGGTGACCGTTTCATGGAGTGCAATCGCCTCCATGACCTGAACGCCGACGCGAACGACCGGATTCAGACAAGTCGTCGGCTCTTGAAAGATCATCGAAATCCGACCGCCGCGGATTCGGCGCATCTCGGTGACCGACAATCCCAGTAGATCCTGGCCATCGAGCTTCACCTGGCCCGCGCTCACCCTTCCCGGCTTCGGTACCAGCCGCAGCAGCGAGAGCGCTGTCATCGATTTGCCAGAGCCCGATTCTCCGACGAGCGCGAGAACCTCACCTCGATCGAGATCGAGGGAAACGCCATCGACGACCCGAGTGGGCTCCTGTTTCCCAGGAAACTCCGTCGCCAGATCGCGCACTTCGAGCAGGGCGCTCATGACGGTTCCTTCAGGGTTCGCGGATCGAGTACGTCGCGTATTGCGTCGCCAACGGCGTTGACCGCCAGGATCAAGACGAAGAGCGAGGCACCGCTCGCCAGGAGGTTCCACCAGATGATCGGATCGCGCGAGAGTTCGTCGCGCGCACCGTCGATCATCTGGCCCCAACTGCCGTCGACTCCGATACCGAGCCAGGCGAGGACGGCTTCCGACAGCACGAGCCCCGAGAACATCAAGACGAAGGTAATGACGATGAGATGAGCCAGGTTGGGCAGGATGTGTCGCAGCACGATGCGAAATTCTGGAACGCCCAATGCGCGCGCGGCATAGACATAATCCAGTTCGCGCAATTTGAGAGTCTCGGCTCGTGTCAGCCGACAGAAGCCGACCCAACTCGTCACGCCGAGGGCAATACAGACCGAGAGCGTGCCTCGCCCCATCGCCATGATCAAAGCGATCAAAAGGAGAATCCCCGGCATCGAGGCGAGTGTCGAAATCAAGAAGAAAACGAAATCGTCGAAACGTCCGCCGAAATAGCCAGCGCCCACACCGAAGATCAGCGCGAGGGGAATCGCGATCAGACTCGTGAGACCACCGATCAGCAATGCGACCCGCGCACCCTTCAAGGAGAGATAGAGCACGTCGCGGCCCAGAATATCGGTACCGAAGGGATGGCTTCCCGGGTGCTTGAGTGCGGAGCCGCCATAGAACTCGACCGACGCGAAGGGCGACGAATAACTCGCCTCTTTCGTTCCCAGGAAGGCGCGATCGACGAGCGTGAGTGGCGCATTCGGTAGAACGTCGATCGCATCCTCGGGGATTCCGCCCTTCCAAGCGACCGAATCGAAGAGTCCGATCGTCATGTAGAGACCGACGACGACGATGGCGAAACGACGTCGAGTCCAGAGCGTAACGGCCGCTTCACGCCAGAGTCTCTCACGGCTGACCGAGCGCGCTACGAATGCGCCGCCCAGGATCAAGAGGAGCGTCACGACGTTCGAGAAAATGTAGGGCTCGATCTGCATCATTCGAACCGTACCCGTGGATCGACCAACCCATACGAGAGATCCGTCGCAATCTGGCCAAGGACAAACGCGAGCGAACCGATGAAGACCATCGTGCGAAGCGTCGAGAAATCGTTGGCCTGAATCGCATCGAAGGTCATCGACCCCAGACCGGGAATGCCGAAGAAAGCTTCGAGCAGCAGGGCTCCCGTAAAGAGAAAGGGAATGGCCAGCACGACGCGAGTCAGGATCGGAATCAGCGCATTGCGAAGAACGTGATGCGTCATGATCCTCGGTTCGCTCGCGCCCTTCGCCCTTGCCGTGCGAATGAAGTCGCGAGTGCTTTCTTCGAGAAACACGGTGCGGTAGAAGCGAACGTCGCCGCCGATTCCGCTCAGCAACCCAACGATGATCGGCAGAGCAAGAAATCGCGGTAGCATCAACAAGTCGGCGTCGAAGCCGGAAATCGGATACCAGCGCAGGACCTTTCCGATCAGATATTGCGCGCCGACGATGTAGAGAATGATCGAGACACTCATCGCGAGGACGCAGAGGAAAACACCCGTCCGATCGATGTAGGTCTCACGAAAGAACGCCACCAACAAAGAAAGTGGAATCCCACCGAGGATTCCCAGGACCAGAAGCGGCACCGTCAGCGAGAGGCTCGGCCCCACGCCCGCACGAATCCGGTCGATGATCGGGGAATCGTCCGCATCACTGACCCCAAAGTCGAAGGTCAGCATCCGTCGGTAGTGCTCGAAGAGCAGATTGTCGTCCCAGTCCTGCCATGGCCAGAGCGGGCGATCGTAGCCGTGGTTCACCTTCCACTGTTCGATCACTTCGACCGAGACCTTTTCGCCGAGTGCTCTTCGCGCAATATCGTCGGGCTGGGTCACTGTGAAGAACAGAAGGAAGAGCAGGAAGAGAACACCGACGATGACGCCAACACCGTAGGCGAGACGGCGAATCACATAGGCCCCCATGCTATTGGCGCTCCTTCAGGTAGGTTCGAATGCCCGGCAGCACGATCAGTACGCCGGCAGCGAACAGAGCATAGGCGGGCCACACGATCGGTTTGTTCCAGTCGAGTCGATCGGCTTTTCGTCGCGCCGGATCGATATCACGATATTGATAGGTGGGCGCCGAAATCCCCATCGGCTTCACGTTTCGAACCCAGCCGTGGTAGAGCGAATAGTCCTCGCGGTGAAAGAGTTCGATCCACGGTCTTTCATGCTCGAGAATCGCCGTCATTTCGCGAATCTCCTCCATCCGCCGAGGCCCATTCTCCCGGGATTTCATCGATTCGAAGAGTTGATCGAAGGCCGCGTTCGAAAAGTTCGCTCCGTTTGGACCCCCGAATTTCGACTTCCCCATTTCGGACCAGAGCAGAAAGAAGAAATTCTCTGGATCCGGATAGTCGGCGACCCAACCGAATTGAAAGACCTGATAGGCGCCGTTGCGCAGTTTCTCCTGGAATTGGTTGTAATTGGTGGCTTCGATTCGCACGTCGATGCCGATCTGCTTCCAGGCGGAAGTATAGAATCGAACCTGCGTCATACCGGCGGTCGAAGTGTCGTAGGAATCGAAGGTCAGTCTGAGAGCCTCACCCGTGGTCGGATCGATCCCACCCGGGTATCCGGCCTCGACCATCAAAGTGCGGGCGCGATCGAGATCCACCCGCGTATAGGGATTCTTGTACTCGGGTCGGTAGCCATAGATTCCAGGCGGAATCGGCGACTGCGCCAACACGCCGCGCCCATTCATGAAGATCCGCAAATATTCTTCGACGTCGATCGCGAGACTCATCGCCTGGCGCAATTTTCGACTGCGCTCCCCTCTACCACGACCCACGACGCCATCATCGAGATTGAATCCGATGTAGAAGACATCGAGGGCCACGGACTTTCCGAGCGAGATTCCCCGCGCGACCATTTCGGGTGAGAGGGCGTCTTCCTGGATGACCTTGTCGAAACTCTCCTTGATGATGCCCGACGCGTCGTAGTAGCCCTGCAGAAATTTGTTGAAGCGCGGAATGCTTTCCTTTTCTCGCCGGACTTCCACTCGATCAATGAAGGGCAGACTCCGGCCGGCGTATTCGAGTCGACCGGCGCGACGGTCTTCTTCGTCGCCCTCGCTCGGAAAAACGGCCGATGGCGCTTTCCATTCCGGATGACGAACGCCGTACCAGTTGGGCGAACGCTCCAGCACGTAACGCGCCTGCTTGTCGTATTCCACGAGTACATAGGGCCCCGTCCCGACCGGATGATCATCGAAGCGAGGCCGCCCCTCTTTACCGTCGTATACCAGAACGGCTTCCCAGGGCACCGGCGTCGTGAATTCCATCGCGAACCAATATTTGATCTGGGGATAGGCGCGATGGAGGGTGATCTCGAGAACCTGAATGGACGGCGTCACGACGCCCGCGATCCCACCGACCGCGGCGTATTGTTCATGAACGGGTCGCAAAATGAACTTCGGGTCGGCCTCTCGACGAGCCGTCAAGCGCTGACCGAATTCGGCAAAGCCCAGGATGTTCGAGAAGGGCTCGATGACCGGACTTCCAACTTCGGGATCGGCAATCCGTGAGAGTTGGAATGCCACATCCTGCGAAACGACTTCGCGGGTCGTTCGATCCAGCCCTGCGAGTCGGAAGCACTCGTCATCGGCGTAGAGCAGATCTTCGCGAAGCTCGAAGCGGTAGCGCACTCGCCCGTCGCCGAGTTCCGTCCTCTCGGGCAGCGCCACCACCAAGCCCGGCATCAACTCGAGCGGCCTTTTCAAGAAATGATATTTCAGCAGCGTGTCGTAGACGGCGCCGGTGATTGCATGAGCGCGCGTGGTGTACGCCGTCGCAGGGTCGAGAGTGCGCGGCGCGTCGATGAAGGAGCTGTAAAGCACCTTCTCACCTTCCTTCGCGGGTGGGTAGGGATCATTCGAACAACCAAGGAGCGGGCTGAGTAGGAAGGCAAGTCCGGCAATGATGCCGACATGCAGACTCGCATTCGCTGATGGCAGCCCCCGCACTTCGTCTCCCCCTGCCCGACCGGCCAACCGCATCAAATTCGGTCCATTCAGCCGCCGCGCGTCGATTCATCGCGCCGACGAATCTCGAAGAAACGATCGGACAATTGCTCGGCGAACATGACCCGCTTCCAGTCGAAGCGGGCGACCGAGTTCGCGCCCGGTGAGTGGATCGTCGTCCGATTGGGGAACTCGAAATTCGAGTCGCCGTTCGCCACAGCTTGATAGTCCTCGAAGGTCACTCGATATCGAATGACCCCACCTGAATCGAGACTGCGTAGCTCCACCAGTCGTCCTGCGACATCGAAATAGAACAGCTCGCCACCCAGGGCGAGCGTATCCGTCGAAACGAAACAACCCGGATCGAAGAATTTCAGATCGCCGGCGTCGGCGCAGACGGCTGGCCGCTCTCGGTCGGTCCAGGCAAAGACGAGGACGATTCGGCCGTCCACCTCGAGCCAATTGGACGCGCGAGAAAGTCCCGGGCTCGGCCGCGGCACTCCGAGCAAGAGCTCGACGACTTCTGGGATTTCGAGATCGATCTTGGCGAGATCCCAAAGCAACGACGACGTCACGCGGCCGTGAGACACCTGACCCGTCGATGCGTCGAAGAAGCCGAATTCGCCACCCTTGACCGCAAGCATGGCCGCGATCTGATCGAAGAGACCCACGATCTCGAAGCGAAGTCGCGCCGGACGCTCGACGAGAATCCTCTGGGGTCGATTCAATTTGAAGTCCGGGCCTTCGAGGGCCACGCGGGCCGATCCACGCATGGCGGTCCGCGCGTTCGAGAGTTCGAGGTAGGCGCGCAGCACCCTCTCCGCCCGGGCGTCATCATTCGCTAGAAGAGTGCCGCTCAATTTGGTTTCGAAATCGACCGGCGGCGAGCTCGTGCGACAGCCCGAAGCCGAGAACGACAGCAGCAGCCCAACGACCAGGACGAACACTGCTCTCGAGCTCACTGCGCCTCGCCATCCGGAACGGGGAGACCCAGGTCGCCGCGCAGACGATCGCGCTTCTGGAACAACATCGGTTGCTCGGACTCGCGCACCTCGAGATCCACAGCTTCATCGAAATGCTCGAGCGCGCCGCGCTTGTCGCCGCGCAGCAATAGAACATCGCCCAGGTGTTCAGAGACCACCGAATCACCCCCGGTCAGCTCCGCCGCCTGAATGAGCTGACGATGCGCGCGATCGAGAAGCCGCAGCGCCGCGTCGGTGCGTGACTCCTCGAAGAGTATCTCTGCCATCTTGTAGTAGACCCAGCCGAGACTATCGGTGATATACCCGTCCCCGGGCGAAATCTCGAGTGCTCGTCGAATCAACATCTCTGCTTCTTCGAGATTCTCTCCGCGCTCGGCCCACGAGTAGCCCATATAGTTGAGTGCGTTCGCGTTGTCGGGTTCCGCCTCGATGACCCGTCGCATGAGCGTAATCGCCCGGTCGACGTCGCCATGCAATCCGTATTGCACACCGAGTTGGTAGTGCACTTCCGTGTCGTTCTCGGACCCATCGAGCAGGCTCTCGAGCTTCGCGATTCCGCCCTCGAAGTCACCGCTCGAGATCTTCAAGCTGACCAGATGAAAAACGAGGGGACGATCCGGACGAAAGACGCGCAGCCCTTCGATCTCCTGGATCGCCTCCTCATAGCGCTTCTCGGATTCGTAGATCGCGGCGATCTGGATCCGTGCGTCGAAGTAATTCGGGTCCTGGCGCCCGATCAATTCGTAGGACTCGACGGCGCCGGCGTAGTCACCGGTTGCTTTGCGAATCTGTGCCAGCGCGAAGGCGAGTTCGGGTTCGGCGCCATCCCTAGCGAGCACTCGCTCGAGGCGATCGGTGGCCGCCTCGTAGCGTCCGACAGAAAATTCGAGCGAGGCCAGGCGGCGAAGAGAGATCCGATCGTCCGGATAGCGCTCGAGGACCTCGGAAAAGGTCTCGATCGCCGCATCAATATCGTTTCCGTCGATCTGTGCCTGACCGAGCCGCTGAAGAATTCCGTAATGTCCGGGATGACCCTCGAGAACTTCGTAGTAGACCTCGATCTCGCCGACTCGATTACCCCGATTGCGTTCGATCTCCGCCAATCTCATGAAGAGCAGGAAATGATTGGGAAACGCAGCGAGGCCGCTGCGCACGATGGTCTCGGCCGAATCGAAATCGGAACGCTGCTCGAAGATCGCAGCAAGCGCGAGAATACCCCGAAGCTGTTCTGGCTCCGTCTCGAGCAGTCGGCGGGCGAGTTCTTCTGCTCGATTGAAATCACCCTGCTCATAGGCAACCTGATAGAGGACGTAGGTCGAATCCGGATTCAGCGGGATACCGGACTGATCGCGAAGAACTCGATCGAGGCCATCAAAATTTCGGCGCAATCGATAGAGCCGACCCAGGAAGAAACGGACGCGCAGAGAACCAGGATCCAGCCGCAGGGCGAGTTCGGCTTCACGAACCGCACCATCGACATCATCGAGTTGCCATGCGAGACGTGAAAGTCGTTCGTGAAGGACGGCAGAGCCCGGATCCTTCTCGGCGGCTCGCTCGAAGGCGTCGCGGGCCAGATCGAAATCGCCGTCGAGCTGCGCGAATTCCGCGACGAGAACATCGTAATCCGCGGGAATCTCACTTCGCTCGACCCGTAGTGGAATCTGCCTCTCTCGTTTTTCGGAAACGCCCCCCGGCACGAGGGCACCCAGCGAAGCACAACCATTCGAGAACAAGACAACGAAAATCAGCCCGAAACCAAAGGCGCGCGGCCGCCGCCAGCCTCCCCGCCTCGTGCCCTTGCCCGTTAGACCCCATCCCGAAATCGCCAAGCCTTCAAACCCCCGCGTTATCGAGCTATTCCGCCGAAAGCATCACCCGTCCCACGAACATCGTCCACCCAGCCGAAGGCTTGAAGCCACACTTGGCCCAATCGAAACCAAACCCCGAGTGGTGGGAGTGCGGTGGTTTCGTGGCCCTCGCACCGCAGGTGCCGCAGGCGTACTCCCGTACGCCGAGGACACCGAAGGGAGAAGGCCACGAGAGCGCAGTGCTCGCGCCGCCTCGATCGTGCGACTAGGAGCCTGACCCAAGACTCTCGTGGGAAGCCCAGGTGTCGAGACGCGCCGCTGGGAAGGCCCGGGGCCGCAGCTATCGCGAGCTACAGCAAGGTCTCGCAACGCACCCAGCGGTGATGGATCGGCGCATGGGCGTCGCGACGAGTCTTGGGTCAGGCTCCTAGCTGAGGTAGGCGTTTTTCTTCAGATACTCGACGAGCTGCCGGACACTCTCTTCGACTGATTGGGTGTTCGTATCAAGCAGCACTTCGGCGTTCTTGGGCTCTTCGTAGGGGGCGGAAATTCCCGTGAACTCCGGGATCTCGCCGGCGCGCGCTTTCTTGTAGAGACCTTTCACGTCGCGACCCTCGCAGGTCTCGACGCTGGCTTGAACCCAGGCTTCGATGAAGTCGCCCTCGCCCATGATCTCTCGAACGGCATCACGATCCGCGCGGTAAGGGGAAATGAACGAGCTGAATACGATCAGGCCCGCTTCGGTAAAGAGCCTCGAGACCTCGCCGATGCGGCGGATATTCTCGGTTCGATCCTCGGGAGAGAAACCAAGATTCGAGTTCAACCCATGACGGATATTATCGCCGTCCAGGATATAGGTGAGGCGGCCCAATTCGTTGAGCGCCTTCTCGGCGCCAACGGCAATCGTCGACTTGCCGGAACCGGAGAGTCCCGTCAGCCAGATCGTACAGCCGCGCTGCGCGAGCATCTTCTGGCGATCGGTTCGGCTGACCTGGCCTTCGTGCCAGGTAATGTTGGTCGACTTGGATTCACTCACTTCTCGATTTCCTTCTAGCTTGTTGCATTGAGGAGGCCCGGGAAGTTCCCTTGGAACTCCGGCTGGACTCCGGGATTTGGTTATGACGATCGATCTCGCTCCGGCCGTGTATTGCTCAGGCACTGGAACAGGTCTCAATTTCCACTCGGGCGATCGCTCTTGGCGAAGCCGGCAGACTATAGCCACATCGCTCGAGAACGCCTTAGGCGCCTTCGCGTCCTGCCACTTGCTTGCGCACCGCCGCTACGACGAACCCAGCGACGTCGCTGACATCTTGTGGTGTATTGCCTCGACCGAATCCGAATCGAATCGAGGCCTTCGCGAGTTGCCCGGAGCGTCCGAGGGCGAGCAGAACGTGGCTGGGACCCGGAATAGCCGAGCTACAGGCGGAGCCGGAGGAGATCGCGATTCCCCGCAGATCGGCGAGAAGGCGCTCCCCGTCCACGCCTTCAAAGGAGAGATTCAGGTTCCCGGCGAGCCGGCGCGACTCGTCACCGTTCACGAGCACGCGACCCGGGAGCGCCGCTTCGATTTCCTTGCAAAGTCGGTCGCGGAGTGTGGCGAGTCGAATTCCCTCGGCCTCGCGCTCCTCGAGACAAATCTCGAGCGCGCGCGCGAGTCCGACGATCGAAGCCACTGGCAATGTTCCCGAACGCAGTCCTCCCTCATGTCCGCCACCGTACTGACGAGGCTCCAGCGTTAGGCGTGGACTTCCCGATCGGCGAACGCGCAGCAGTCCGATCCCTTTCGGGCCGTAGATCTTGTGTCCGGATACCGACAGCAGATCGAGACCCATGCCTCCCGCCTCGATCGGAATCTTGCCGATGGCCTGCGCGGCATCCGTATGAAAGGCGACCTGGCGATCGTGGCAGAGTGTGGCGATCTCGCGAATCGGCTGCAGGACGCCGATCTCGTTGTTCGCTGCCATCACTGAAACCAGAAACGTGTCGTCGCGAATCGCCGCCGCCACCGCATCGAGGGAAACCAGTCCATTCGAATCAACGGCGAGTTCCGTGAGCTCGAATCCGCGACTCGTGAGCGCTCGACAGGTATCGAGGACCGATGGGTGTTCCGTCGCGACGGTGACCAGATGCCGTCGCCGCGGCTGCGCTTCGGCCCACCCGAGAATGGCGAGGTTGTTGCTCTCGGTGGCCCCGCTCGTGAAGACGATCTCGCTGGGACTCTTCGCTCCGATCGACTCACAGAGACGTTCGCGCGCATCTTCGACAGCGGCCTCCGCGCGCCAACCATAGACATGGGTATTGCTGGCCGCGTTCCCGAACTCGGACCCGAGATACGGAAGCATCGCTTCGAGCACGCGCTCGTCGAGCGGAGTCGTGGCGTGGTGGTCGAGGTAGATCGGCCGATCAGGCTGCGAAGGACTGCCCACAGCCACAGGTATTGGACGCGTTGGGGTTCTCGATCTTGAACCCGGACTCCTGCAGCGTGTCGACGAAGTCGAGGCGGCACCCTACGAGATAGAGCGCACTCTTTTCGTCGACGATCACCCGGACCCCGTCGATCTCGATTTCGGTATCGATCTCGCGTACGACGTCATCGAAGGAGAGTTGATATTGGAGACCCGAGCAGCCGCCGCCGATGACCTTCATGCGAAGCCCATGGCTAGACGCCTTCCCATCCTCTTCGAGCAGTGCGCGAATATGCCCTGCGGCTTCTGACGTGACTTCGATCATCGAAAATTCCCTTTGCGCCCCGTTCGGCGAGTCCGCAGAGTAGCAGCTCCCCTACTCTTCGACTTCGGGCGCGGAAATCCGTACAAAGATCTCTCGATTGCCCTTCGGGCCTGCAACACGGCTCTCGACGCGGCCGATCTCGCTGCGTCCCAGGCGGACTGCGGCAGCAACGACGGCATCCGCGGCGCCCTCGCGCAGCCCGTCCTCTCGAACGACACCGCCCTTGCCGACCTGTTCGCGGCCGACCTCGAATTGGGGCTTCACGAGCAGGAACCACTGAGCATTCGGTGTGCAAGCGTGAATCGCCGGCATCACGAGTTCGAGGGAAATAAAGGAAACGTCGACGACCACGAGCCCGAAGTCGTCGTCGAAATCCGCCGGCTGCAGATTCCGGGCATTGATCCGCTCGCGGACCTCGACGCGCGGATCGAGTCGCAGGCTCGAATGAATCTGGCCATGACCCACGTCGATTGCCACGACCCGTGCGGCTCCGCTCTTGAGCAGACAATCCGTAAAGCCTCCCGTCGAAGCACCCACATCGAGACACACGAGATCCTTTGGATCGAGTGCGAGGTCCGCTAGCGCGGAGCTCAGTTTCTCGCCGCCGCGCGAAACAAAGGGTCGCGGACCGCCCTTCAGTCGAACTTTTCGATCCATTGGAATTCGCGTGCCGGATTTATCGATTCGCTGATCATCGACGAGCACGCGACCGGCGATGATCAGCGCCTGCGCGGCCGTGCGGCTCGGCGCCAGGCCGTCGCGCACGACGCGTTCATCGAGGCGCTCGCCCTTCAAACCGGAGAGCCGTCGGCTCCTTCATCGGGAGCGGCGCCATTCGCGGCCGACAGCAGCTCCGCGACCGCGTTCTTGATGTCCGATGGCGCGAGGCCCACCGTCGCGAGCGATTCGCCATGATCGATCAACCGATCCGGCAGGCCGAGCATTCGCACGGGCGTCTGGATCCCGGCTTCTGCGAGGAGTTCGAGCACGGCCCCGCCAAAGCCGCCCATCACGCTGTGTTCCTCGACCGTCACGAGCACGCGACAGCGCCGCGCCAACGACAGGATGCGGTCGCGATCCATCGGCTTCACGAATCGAGCATTCAACACTGCGCAGGCGACCCCGTCCGCAGCCAATTCGCTCGCGGCTTCCATGGCCGGATGAGTCGTCGCTCCGATGGCGAGGATGGCAGCATCTTCCCCATCGCGAAGCAATTCGCCTTCGCCGAGCGGAATCTTCTTGATGTCGGGATCCAGGGCGATGCCCAGGCCGGCGCCGCGCGGAAAGCGAATCGCCGCTGGGCCGGGATACTCGATGGCCGTCGCGAGCAGATGCTGCAATTCGTTCTCGTCCTTCGGCGCCATCACGATCGCATTCGGCAACAGCCGGAAATATGCGAAGTCGAGAAGTCCCTGATGGGTCGCGCCGTCCGCGCCGACGAGACCCGCCCGATCGATTGCGAAGGTCACATCCAGATTCTGCAAACAGACGTCGTGAACGACTTGATCGAACGCACGCTGCAGGAAGGTCGAATAGATCGTGGCGACCGGCTTCATGCCCTCGGTCGCGAGGCCCGCTGCGAAGGTCACCGCGTGTTGCTCTGCGATGCCAACGTCGTAGAAGCGATCGGGAAAGGCGTCCTGGAAGCGGTCGAGGCCGGTTCCCGAGGCCATCGCAGCCGTGATTGCCACGATCCGCTCGTCTTCGGCGGCCAGTCGCAACAGGGCATCTGAAAACACACTGGTATAAGAAGGCGGCGTCTTCTTCTTGGGTGCGAATTTGCCGGAGGGGACGTCGAATTGACCCACGCCATGGTATTTCAGCGGGTCGGCCTCGGCGGGACCGTAGCCATGGCCCTTCTCGGTGAGAGCATGGATCAGCACGGGGCCCGTACCGGTCGCCACCATTTGCTTCACGTTTTCGAGGGTCTCGAGTACGACCTCCATTCGATGGCCTTGAATCGGCCCGACATAGCGAAAGCCGAGCGCTTCGAACAGCAGTCCTGGTGAAAAGAAAACCTTGATCGACTCTTCCGCCTTGCGCGCCCAATGCAACATGTCGCCTGGCATGCCGGACAAGAAATCGCGAGCCCAACCCTTCATCCTCCGCGACATCGGAGCGGACAGTTTTCGTGAGAGATAGGAAGAGAGAGCACCCACGTTGGGATCGATCGACATTTCATTGTCATTCAAGATCACGATCAGGTTCTTCTCGCCAAGATGACCGGCATGGTTCAGCGCTTCGAAGGCCATTCCCGCTGTCATGGCGCCATCACCGATCAGCGCGATGACCACACCATCCTGATCTTGATGAAATTTCGCGCGCGCCATTCCGAGGGCGGCCGAAATCGATGTACCAGCATGGCCGGCTCCGAAATGGTCGTATTCCGATTCCGTGCGGCGAAGAAATTTGGACATTCCTCCGCGCTGACCAATCGTGTCGAAGTCCTCACGTCGCCCGGTCAGCATCTTGTGGGGGTAGCCCTGATGACCGACATCGAGAACGAGCCGATCATTGGGCGTATCGAAGACGTAGTGAATCGCCGTAATCAATTCGACTGCGCCTAGACTCGACGCAAGATGCCCACCCGTCTGCGACACCCGCGCCAGAATCTCGTCGCGAATCTCGCCCGCGACCTGTTCGACTTTGTCGCGAGGCAGCTTGCGAAGATCAGCCGGCCGCTCGATCCCGTGGAGCAGGTTCTCGGCCTCTTTCTCGATCTGCCTCGTTTTCAGCATTTCCAGCCTCTTCTTCTGACTCATCGTTTCCTGCGTACCGCGAAGCGCGCCAACTCACGAAGGGGCTCGGCGCGCTCGCAGAGATCTTCGATGCGCAGGAGTGCTCGATCGAGCAGTCCTTCAGCACCTTGCTTCGCATCCTCGATGCCCTGAACCCGGAGGATGCTGGCGGCTTCTTCGCTGTCCGCGTCGAGTAGATCGTCCGCGATCTGGAAGGCGATGCCAACATCACGGGCGAAAGCATCGAGGGTCGTGCGCTCCGACTCGCTGGCTCCGGCTAGAGCCGCACCACCCAGGATGGCCGCTTGGAAAAGAGCCGCCGTCTTCCGAGAATGAATGGAGGCGAGCCGAGCATGATCCGTTCCCTGCGTCTCCGACTCCGACGAAAAAAGCAGGTCATCGACCTGACCGCCAACGAGCCCTGCGGCCCCCGCCGCTTCCGCCAGCGTTCGAACGGCAAACAGAGCCGCCTCGGCTTCGGCCCCCTCAGCAGCCGAAGCCGTCAGCGCCGCGAAAGCCTCCGCGAGAAGTGCGTCCCCGGCCAGAACCGCGGTCGCCTCGTCGTAGGCAATATGTACGGTGGGCCGACCGCGGCGAAGCACATCGTCGTCCATGCAGGGAAGGTCGTCGTGAATCAGTGAATAGGTATGAACCAACTCGACGGCGACCGCGATCGGCATGGCCACCGCCGCCCGACCGCCCACGGCCTCGGCGGCCGCCAGCGCAAACACGGGTCGAAGTCGCTTACCGCCCGGAAACAGCAGATGGCGCATCGCATCGCGCAAACGCGGGGGCAGCCCGGCTGCATCCTGGAAGCGTGCTTCGAGGGCACGATCGATCTGCGGGACTCGCTCGGCTATGTACGCGCGAACATCCACGGCCTAGTCCTCGGCCTCGGATCCGTCGTCGTCTTGACCGGCCTCTTCGTCTTCGACGAGATCGAACGCCACACTCGTAGCGCTCTCGCCATCCGATCCCCCATCGCCGACGAGAATCTCGACACGTCGCTCGGCTTGCTCGAGCGTCGACTGGCATTGGCGAGAGAGCTTCACGCCCGATTCGAAAAGCTCGAGTGCCTGCTCGAGTGGCATCTCGCCCTCCTCGAGCCGATCCACCGAGGTCTCAAGCTGCTCGAGCGCGACTTCGAACGAGGCCGGCGCGTCGATTCCGGATCCAGCGCCTTCCCGGGAATTAGACCCTTCGCGGGTCGCATCGACACTGGATTCGGCGGGTTTCGCGGATGCTTTCGTACGCCTGCTCTTGGCTGTCTCGGTCTTGCGCTTGGTCTTGCCCATTTGGCTTCGACTCTATCGACGCTGAGTTCCCGAGTCAATCACGACCAGCTCTCGAACTATGCGAAAAAGAATGGGTTTTTGGTGCAACACCTGGTTTCAGTCGGCGTCGTCGTCCGATTCTCGGCGGGTGACCTGCGCGCCGATTCGGCCGGTGGCGAGTTGAAGGTCGAGCCGGTCGCCCACGGCGACATCGGCGGCCGCCCGCACGATCCGACCATCCGATTCACGCCGGGCGATTGAATAGCCCCGACCGAGCACGGCCAGCGGACTGAGCGCATCCAGGCGCGCCGCCAATTCGGCAAGCCGACGAGCGCCCGCGCCGAGCCGAAGGCGAATCGCCGCCGTGGCGGCCGTTCGCGCGCGTGCTTCTCGCGTCCGGGCGAGCGCGATCCGCGCCCGCGGGCTGCGCGCACGCAAGACCTCGCTGAGCCGAGCGAGTCGCTGGTGTTGCCGATCGATCCTTCGCTGCATGGCGGCAGCCAACCGATGAAGATCGCTCGCCACCACGTTGGCCAGTGCCCGGGCTTCCGGCAGGGCCAACATCGCGGCCGCCGAAGGCGTGGCCGCACGAAGATCCGCCACCAGATCGGCGATCGTCGTATCGGTTTCATGACCGATCCCGGCGACGATCGGTTTCGGCGACGCGGCAATCGCCTTCGCGACGATCTCCGTGTTGAAGGCCCAGAGGTCTTCGATCGAGCCGCCTCCGCGCACGAGCAGGATGACATCCACGTCGGCCACCTCGCCCAATCGGGTGATGGCCGTCGCGATTTGCGCGGGCGCCAGCTCACCTTGAACCAGCGTCGGCGAGATCAGGAGTGGAATGCTCGGAAATCGTCGCCCCGCCACCTTCAAGACGTCGCGTACCGCCGCACTCGTCGGCGACGTCACGATGCCGATGC
>Ga0310122_10000798_pt1 | contig 20028 bp, 15 predicted proteins | sample CB6_Bottom_1051__FD_203503 | JGI IMG/M metagenome (GOLD analysis project Ga0310122, IMG submission 203503) | Marine microbial communities from Western Arctic Ocean, Canada - CB6_Bottom_1051 | ecosystem: Environmental > Aquatic > Marine > Oceanic | place: Canada: Western Arctic Ocean | collected...
CACGGGCCTGCGATACGGATGATCCTGGCACGCGACAAGATCCTCGAGGCCGTGCGCGACGGCGATATTATTATCGAACCGTTCGACGAGGCCCTGGTCGGGCCGGCGTCGGTTGACCTGCACCTGGCCGGCGAAATCCGCGTGATGAAGCGCGATCCCGCGCCGCTGGACGTGGTCGACGAGGTCGACTATCTCGACCATACCGAGCGTCAGCTGCTGGATGCGCCTTACGCCCTTGAGCCCGGCAACACCATCCACGGCATTACGCTCGAAAAGATCACTCTCGCTCCCGGTATATGCGCCTGGCTCGAGGGGCGCTCGCGTTTTGCCCGGCTGGGCCTGATGGTTCACGTGACATCCGGTTTCGTGGCACCCGGGGTCAGTAACAGGCAGGTGCTCGAGATATCCAACGTGTCGGCCCGCACGCTGAACATCCATGCCGGCACGCGTCTTTGCCAGATCGTGTTCCAGCGAACCGACGGACAGGCGGTGTACGCGGGCAGGTTCTCAAAACAGGAGGGATTGTAGCGGTAGCGAAAGCGACCCGGCTGAAGTTACTCAGTGAATGCCGCTGGCCGGTGCCAGGGCTTCGGGGTCGACGCCCAGCAGTCTCACCGAGGCTTCCCACTGGTACTCGCAGGGGGTGTCGAACACGAGGTCGGCCGAAAGGGGAGCGTTTACCCAGCTTCCGCCCGTGAGTTCGGATTCCAGCTGTCCCGGTCCCCAGCCAGCGTAGCCCAGCAGTACGCGCATGCGCGGGGGCGGTCGTGATACGAGCACCGACAGTGCCTCGGGCGCAGCCGTGAGGTGTACGCCGTCAAAGATCTCCCGCGTCGCGGGTTCACCCAGTCCGGGTACGGGTTCGTGCAGAACCCAGCCGGTTTCGGGCTGCACCGGGCCGCCCATCCAGACCTCCGCCTGCTCGTCTCCGCACCAGTCCATTTCGAGACTGGAGATGAGATTGCACACCAGGTCGTCGGTGGGTTTGTTCAAGACCAACCCGAACGAACCTTCCTCGTTGTGCTCGGCCACGAGGATGACGGAACGCCGGAAGTTCGGGTCGTTGAGCTGTGGCATCGCCACGAGTATCCCCGGCGCAATAGTAAGTTCGGCGGCCATGCCCCAATAATTACCCCCTCTTGGTACGGGTCGGCAAGACTGTTTTTTCTGCAGGGTGTCGCAGGTGCCGTAAACAGCGGTATTACGGGCCGGATTTGTTTTGACCGAGAATTCCGCGAGGAGCGCGGGCGGGGGTGGCGGCGATTCTATACCCGAAAAGGTGGTGCTGGCCCTACCCGAACAGGTGGGCTGCCAAGCGTGAGGCGGCGAGCTCGGCCGAGTGCACACAATCGGGTATGCCTATGCCTCGGTAGCCGTTGCCCGCCAGGGCCAGGCCAGGCAGGGCTTCCACGTGTTTTTCTATACGGTCCACCCGTTGCAGGTGGCCGCGGCCGTACTGGGCCATGGCCCGGGGATGGCGCGAAATTCGTACGTGCAGCGGCGGGCCCTTGAGCCCCAGCAGTTCGGAGAGATCGTGGGTGACGGCAGCCAGCAGTTGCTCGTCGTCGAGCAGGGCTGCCTCGGGCTGCATGGCGCCACCGGCGAAGGCCCTGAGCAGCACCTGGTCAGAGGGGGCCCGGCCGGGAAACTTTTCGTGGCTGAAGGTACAGGCCAGCAGCGTGCGGCCTTCGACCGCCGGTACGACAAAGCCGAAGCCGTCCAGCGGGTGAGTCACGTCGCGGCGGGCAAAGGCCAGGTTGATGGTCGCTGTCGAGGCGTAATCAATGGCGTTGAGCTCGGTCGTGAGTTCGGCGGCGATTCCGGCCGTCAGCTGCCCCGAGGCGTGGCTCGGCAGCGCCAGGCAAAGTGCGTCAGCCCGCAGCTGCAGCCCCGGGCCGCCCAGCAGGTAGCCGTCACCATCGTGTTGCAGGCTCTCCACCCGCTGCCCGGTACGAACGCAGCCGTCTGGCAGGGCTTTTACCAGCGCCGCGGGCAACTCGCCCATCCCATCGGCCAGGCTCACGAAGAGGTCGTAGCGCGGCCCGGTGGTATTGGCCGGGGGCATCGCGCGGCGAGCCTTGTACATGCCCAGTATCAGGCTGCGGTGCTTGCGCTCCATTTCGATGAAGCGGGGCATGGTGGCCTGCAGGCTCAACTTTTCAGGGTCTGAGGTGTAGATGCCGCCCACCAGGGGTTGCGCGGCGCGCTCCAGGGCTTCGTTGCCCAGTCTCCGCCTGACGAACTCGGCCAGGGTCTCATCGCCACCGTCGTTTTTGCTTTGCCCGCCTCTTGGCAGCAACAGGTCCATTCCCATGCGCAGCTTGCCCAGCGGCGAGAACAGCGGCGTGGTGAGAAAGGGCGCAAGGCGCGTTGGTGCGAGCATCTGAAAACCGTCGGGAATGGGGTGCAGGCGGTGGCCGCGGGCAATGAAGCTGCGCCGCCGCTGGCCGGTGCCCAGCACCCGCTGCTCCAGCCCCAGCTCGCGGCACAAGGCCAGCGCCCAGGGTTTCTCGCTCAGGAAGGAGTCCGGCCCGAGCTCGCAGATAAAGCCGTCGACGTTTTCGGTGTTTATCACTCCGCCGACGCGGTCGTCTGCTTCGAGCACAGTTATGTCGAGATCACGCTCTCGGCGTGCGGCTTCGCGCTGCAGGTACCAGGCCGTCGCCAGTCCCGAGATTCCGGCGCCTACGACAAGCGCCTGCATCAGTCGCGCAGTCCGAACTCGTGCACCGCGTCGACCAGCGCGATGACGTTGTCTACCGGTGTACCCGGCAGTACGCCGTGCCCGAGGTTGAAAATGAAGCCGTCGCGGTCGCCCACTGCCGTCAGCACGGCACGGCAGGCGCTGCGCACGGCTTCGGGTCCCGCGAAGAGTATGGCAGGGTCCATGTTGCCCTGCAGCGCGAGGCCGCTGAAGCGCCGCGAAGCCTCGGCGAGGTCGCTGCGATGGTCTATGCCCAGCACGCTTCCGCCGGCCTCGACCTGCAGGTCGAGCAGGGCCGAGGTGCCGGTGCCAAAGTGTAAGCTGGGGGTCGACGGCGGCAGTGCGTCGAACACCGAACGTGTGTGGGGCAGCACGAATTCGCGGTACTCGTCGGGCGACAGGCAGCCCACCCAGCTGTCGAACAACTGCACGGCCTGGACGCCGGCCTCGATCTGGGCCGAGAGATAGCGCGCCACTGAGCGTGAGATAAGCTCCATCATGGCGTCCCATGCGCCGCGGTCGCTGTGCATCAGGCGCTTTGTGTGCGTGTAGTTACGCGAGCCACCGCCCTCGATGATGTAGGAAGCAAGCGTGAACGGCGCACCGCTGAAGCCGATCAACGGCAAGCCCGCGGGCAACTCACTGCGCGTGCGCCTGATCGCGTCCATCACGAAAGGCAACGACTCGTTGGGGTCGACTTCCAGCAGCCGGTCTACGTCGGAAGCATCTCGGACCACGTGCTGCAGGCGTGGGCCGTCACCCCGGTTGTAGGTCAGGCCCAGTCCCATGGGCTCGACGATCAGCAGGATGTCTGAAAACAATATGGCTGCGTCTACTCCGAGCCTCGCTGCGGCGGTGACCGCTACCTCGGACGACAGCCCGGGGTTCTTGCACAGGTCCATGAACGGGGTTCTAGCGCGCAGCTCACGGTATTCGCGCATGTAGCGACCGGCCTGCCGCATCAACCATACCGGTACGCGTTCCACGGGTTCTCTTCTGCAGGCTCGCATGAAGAGGCTCTGTTCGGGATCGTCGCTCGCAAACTCCCGGCGGCCAACCGTCGGCGGTGGCCCGGGTACGGCCTGGCGTCGGCGTTGCTCGAGCAGCGGCAGCGCCTGCTCGGATGCCGCCTTTACCAGGGCGCCCAGCTTGCCGCGCTCGGGTTGCACGTCGACGGGTATGCCCAGTTCATCGAGTGTCTGGCTGCACACCGGGCCGATCGACGCGACCACTACTTCTTTGAGCGCCTGGCGCAGATGGTCAACGATGCCGGCAGCCGAAGCGATCTTGATAACGTTACGGGCCTGCATCGAACTGGTAAACAGCAACACGTCAGCCGTGCCCGAGATGATTTCGCGCAGCCCGTCGAGCAGTGGCCTCGTGTTCTCCGGGGTCGCCCAGCGGTACACCGCTACGTTCAAGGGCGTGGCCCCGCGCTCGGTCAGTCCACTGGCGAGCTGCGGGCTGCCGACGCCGTACTCCTGCACGGCAACGGTCTTGCCTTCGAGGGAAAACGTCGACTGGTTTGCGTCGAAGGCCGCGAGCACCTCCTGCCAGGTGTTGGGTTCTTCGGCGCGAAGGTCCACCCGGACACCGAGTTCGCCCAGCGCCCTGAGAGGTTTAGGGCCGCGCACTGCCACGGTGGTTTCTTTCAGCGCGGCCACGAGCTCGTCGCGTTGGTGCACTGTCTCCATGGCCGCAAAGAGGTGCCGGGTGCCGACACCGGTCAGGAAGACCACCGCGTCCACGCGGCCGGCGAGCAGCTGGCCTGCAAAGCTGATGGCCGGCCCGTTGTCGCTGAGTTCGACTTCGCGCATCGCTGGCGCGCTGATAGCGATGCCCCCCGATTTTTCGACCAGTGTTCCGCACTCGGTGGCGAGACGGGATTCGAAGTAGACTACCCGCAGGCCGCCAAAGCCTTCTGCAGTCGAACGGTTTGCGCCGTCCTTACCGGCCTGTTGGCTGGAAGCCGAAATCACCGCCCTACTGTAACCCTGCTTATCCGTTTAGCCAAAAGCGAAAAGCAACGCTTATCGCTGAGCCGCTTGAGCCGCTTTACCCACCCGGAAGGGTGTCACCCAGGTGGCAAAGTTTGCAGCCGGGCTAACACCCCCTGGCCATTCTGTGGTAGCCTTCCCTTTGACTTGCGCCGGCTGAGTCGAAAACGAGTCAGACAAAGGGCTCGTTTTGAGGCCGCGGGCGCGCAGGCAGGGAGGGTCAGATATGAAAACCATAGGCGATGTAATGACTCACGGTATGTCAAAACTTCAGACCATCGATCCCGCTAGTACGGTCAAGCAGGCGGTTGATCTTCTCAACCAGCACAACATCGGAGCGCTGCCGGTCTGCGACGCGGGCGGGCGCCTGGTCGGTATCATAACAGAGCGCGACGTGCTCAGACTATGCGGCAGGGATGGCATTGCCGGTCTCGACACCCACATGGTCAGCGAAGTCATGACACCCTCACCGATGGTAGGTGTGCCCGGCGACTCGGTGGCTTCCGTTATGAGGATAATGACCGATCACCGTATCAGGCATCTGCCGGTAATGGACGGCGGAAGGCTGGTGGGCATAGCCTCGATAGGCGACGTGGTGAAGGTCCAGCTCGAGGAGACCAACGCCGAGGTGAACTACCTGCGCGAGTACGTCTCCGGCTGAGCTCGGCCGCGCGCGGTGCCGACGCCGGGCTTGACCGCCGCAGGCGAAAGCGGGAAGCTGCCGCGCGGTGAGCTTCTCTACGTTTACAGGCATCGACCCGCGTCCGCACGCTCGCGGCCTCGTGGCCGCGCTTGCCTGCGCGCTCATGTTGGGCCTGTTACTGCCGGCCGACTCGTCTGCGCTCATCCTCAACACCGAGAAGGAGCGGCGGGCCGAAGGCGGTGAGGGGCTCAGTCGCAGGCTGAACCTGAGCGCTGCGCTGCGATCGGGCAACGTGGACCTGGTTGATTTCGGACTGGGCCTGAGGCTTGAAAAGTGGGACGAGCATAGTTCCTGGCTGCTGATCGCCGGCGGCCGGGTGGCCGAGAAAGACAACAGTACTTTCGTGCAGGAAGGCCAGGTTCACGTTCGCCGTAACTTCCGGAGCGACCAGGGGCTTGGCCCCGAGGTTTTTGCGCAGCTGCAGACCAACGAGTTCGCCAATCTCGAAATGCGCGCTCTCCTGGGTGGCGGTGTGAGGATGCGACTGGAGAGTGTTGAGGGCAGCAGGGCCTGGTTGGGGCTCGGCGCGATGATTGAAAGCGAGTCGCTCGACGTTGACTCCGGCTCCGGTGAAGATTCCTCGGCGTCAGCCTTGCGGCTCAACACTTACCTGTCCTTATCGCGCGCCGTGGGCGAGAGTGCCGACTTTTCTGCCACGGTCTTCGTGCAACCGCGCGTAGACGATCCCGGCGACCTGCGCGCGATGGTCGAGCTCCTGCTCGAGACGCGGGTCAGCGAGCGCATCAGCCTGGACCTTTCGCTGTCCCTTGAGCACGACAGCCGGCCTCCGGGCGACGTGGAGCAGACCGACGTCCAGCTGCGCAACACCCTGGTGTTTGACTGGTAGCGGTCAGGGTTTCGTTGCGGGCGGGGGCGAGGGTTCCTTGACGTCGACGCCTATAATTTTTCCGAAGCGCTCTATCACCGACACAAGCCCACCCGTGCCGTGCGCGACAAGGACAGTCGCCAGGTCGACGCCGTTTTTTACGACCTTGCCCGCGAGTTTTCCGCCTGGCAGGATCTCGGCTGCGTCGCTGCCCTCCGCCAGTATGCGCCCGGCCGCGTCGGGGATCACGTTGAGCACGGTCGACACTATCGCCCTCGGGTGAACCGCAACACCGGGATCCTCGAAGTCGCCCGACACCGACACCGGCACGTAGGTCCAGCCCTCGGTGTCCTTGAGGTAGGGCATCAGTATGCCTGCCGACAGCAGCTCACGTTTTTCGCCCGGGCCGATTCCTATCCACAGGTCGAAGTCCATGATGGTGTCGAAGCCCACGCTCCCGCGCAGGGCCAGCTGGCTTGCGCTGTTGCCGAACACCGCCAAGGGACTGTGGATGCGTCCGTCGCGCACCTGGAAGTCCCCACCCGAGTCCACCATTTTCAGCTCTGCCAGCGAGGCGATGCCGGTCTTGCGGGCGAGACCCTTCATGAAAGCCGAGTCGCGGAAGCCGGCTCGCTGTACCGAGAGCGACGCGTCGACGCGCAGCCCGGCAATAAACTCCTCGCCCGTGCCGGTGCCCGACACCGAACCCTCGAGGTCGAACACGCCCTCAAGCGTCCCCCATGAAGGTGGCAGGTAGTGCTGCACGGCCAGTTCGATATCGGCGCCGGTGAGTTTACCCGCGGCTTTCCATGCCGGATCAGGAGATGAACCAGTACCGGGCGTTGGGTCCGTCTTCCTCGGTGAGAAGTCCACGCGCGCGGTTAGATCGCCCAGGCTTCCGCCGTAGAGATCGGCCTCGGCTTGGTAAACGCGGAGCACTCCTCTGCCGTACTCGACCTTGCCGGAGGCTTGCTCAAACTCCAGGCCTGGGAGGATGACGGCTCCAGCGCGAAAGTTGCCGCGCACCGTGATGGGGACTTCGCGTGGGTCGCGTCGTAGGGGAAGCTCGCCCTTCCATTCCCTGCGCCACTCGCCGACTTTCACCACGTCGAGGCGGTCGAGGTTGAGTTCTACGGCCAGCGCGAGGTCGTTGCCCAGGCTGCCCTGGAAGCCCAGGTCAGCCGTGAGCTTGCCCGATTGGCTGGCCCAGCCGGGGCCGAAAACGGCCGTCGCCACGCTGGCCCACTCGGCGTTCCGGACCAGCAGCTTGCCGGAGTAACGATCCGGTTTGCCGCCGGGAAACAGGTCGGCTTCACCGTCGAGCGTACCGCCAGCTACTGAACCCGTAAGCCCGCGTATCCGCAGTCGCCCGGCTTCGCTGACGGCCATGCCCGACAGCCGGCTCATCTCCAGCCCGCGCCAGCTGAGCTTGCCCAGTTCGAGCCTGGCTTTACCTGGAGCCAGCGCTGGCAGTTGCGGCGGCAGGTCGCCGCGCCACGCGGTGGCGAAGGCCACCACGCGCTCGAGGTCGAGGTCCGAGAGGCGCAGGAGTTTTTCGCCGTGGTTGCGTAACTCGAAGTCACGGCGGGGACCGCCGGGAAACACGAGTGCCCCCGTCGCTTCGAGCGGCCACGAGCCGTGTGCCAGTTTCCAGCGAGCTTTTTCTATCGACACCGTCGCGGCGGCGGCGTCGTCGGGCGGCAGCAAGAGGATACGGCTGTCGCGAATAACCAGCTGCTTGAGCTGCAGTGATACCGAAGCGCCGCCGGGCGGTGGCTGCCAGCCGCTTTTGTCGCCCTCGCCTATGCTGGGCGGCCGGTTGAGCGAGTCGGTGTTGAGTCCACCCGAGCGAGACCTGCGCAGGGTCATTGTCAGTCCACTGAGCGAGAGCGAATCGATTTCGAGTCGCGCTTGGAACAGCGCGGCGAGATTTATTCCCAGGCGGACCTCGTCGATCTGGAGAAACGGACTGTCATCGGGAGCCCAGTCGGGGTCCTCGGACAAGCTGACACCGCGCAGCCACAGCGAACTGGTCTTGAAATCCAGCTCGTCCACCTGCAGGCGTCGCCCGAGCCTGGCCTCGACCGCCGGCAGCAGGTTGCTGTTGACCCATTCGGCGTCCAGTAGCAGCTGGCCGATCAGCAGGGGCACCGCCAGGGCGACGACCAGTACCAGAAGTGCCAGCCCTACCATCAGCCTGCCGGCCAGTCCTCCTTTCTGCTTCCCCGATGTCACTGTTCGACGTTTCACTGCTCCCGGTGTTTCAATGGTGGCTAGGCGGAGGCGAAAGCGCCAACGCAAAGGAGTTATTTATGCGCTGCCGCACCAAGGTTCACTACCTCCTACCGCTGGTTTTGTCTGCCGTTCTCCCCCTGGGGGTATCCTGCACGGCTCCCGAGGGGCCCGCGTCGAGGGGGTGGGAGGTGCCGGCGGCCCAGCCCGGGGGCGAAACACGTCCCGCGGCTGTGCTCGACGACATACGCGAGGCGCTCGACGCCATGCCCGCCGACTACGCGCCGCGCACCCACCACCTGGGGGAAGACGGCTCGCCGGAATTCAGCAATCGCCTGTCCATGGAGGGCAGCCCCTACCTGATCCAGCACGCCCACAACCCGGTGGACTGGTACTCCTGGGGTGACGAGGCGTTCGAGGCTGCGCGGCGCCTGGGTCGGCCGGTGTTGCTCAGCGTTGGCTACTCGACCTGCCACTGGTGCCACGTCATGGAGCGCGAGTCCTTCGAAGATCTCGAGATCGCAGCTTTCATAAATTCACATTTCGTCGCCGTCAAAGTTGATCGTGAAGAACGGCCCGACGTTGACGCGGTGTACATGGACGCGGTGCACGCGCTGGCCGGGCGCGGCGGCTGGCCGATGACCGTGATGCTGACGCCGGATCGCGAGCCGTTCTTTGCCGGAACATACTTTCCCGCGCGCGACGGTGACCGAGGTGCTCGTCGCGGCTTTCTCAGCATTCTGAAAACACTGTCGGCCAACTACGCCGACAATCCCGACGCTGTCGTAGAGCAGGCGGCCCGCGTGACCTCGCGGCTGCGAGCCGCCGCCCGTGCCGCGGCCCCGGCGGGAATACCGGGTGACGAGCTGTTGCAGAAAGCAGTTCAGTCGCTGAAGGCTTCCTTCGACCAACAGTGGGGAGGTTTTGGCCGCGCGCCCAAGTTTCCGCGCAGCGTGATGCTCGACATGCTGCTGCGCTACCACCGTCGCAGCGGCGACGAGCGTGCCCTGGAGATGGTGGTCATCACCCTCGAGCGCATGTTGCAGGGCGGCGTCTATGACCAGGTGGGTGGCGGTTTTCATCGCTACTCCACCGATTCGCGCTGGCTGGTGCCGCACTTTGAGAAGATGCTCTACGACAACGCGCTCATCGCGTCGACGCTGGTGGAGGCCTGGCAGGTCAGCGGCCGCGATGATTTTGCCCGGGTGGCCCGCGAGATACTCGACTACGTGCTGCGCGAGATGACCGACGAGGCCGGCGGGTTTTACTCGGCCACCGACGCCGACAGCCCGGCGCCCGGTGGTCACGAAGAAGAAGGGTTGTATTTTACCTGGACACCGGGCGAGCTCGACGAGGCGCTGGGAAAAGACGAGGGCGAATTTGCCCGCAACTACTGGGGCGTTACCGAGGGTGGAAATTTTGAAGGCCGAAGCATTCTCTACGTTGATCGCTCGGCCTCCGCCGTGGACCGCGAACGGCTCGACGCCGTACGCGCGCGGTTGTACGAGCTGCGCGCCGACAGGAAGCCACCGGGCCTGGACGACAAGGTGCTTACGGCCTGGAACGGACTCATGATCTCGGCGCTGGCCAAGGCCGGGCGTACCCTGGGCGAGCCGCGTTACGTCGACGCGGCCGTCAGGGCCGGTGAGTTCCTGGTGTCGCAGCTGCGCTATGGCAACCGCCTGCGGCGTTCATGGAAATCGGGCAAGGCGCGGCACGACGGCGTGCTCGACGACTACGCCTTCCTGGTGGCAGCCCTGCTCGATCTCTACGAAACCGACCACGACCGGCGCTGGTTGGAGCTGGCGCTCGAGCTGCAGGGCGGCGCCGACGAGGAGTTCCTCGACGAGGCCGCGGGCGGCTATTTCCTGTCGCCGGCGAGTGGAGAGAACCTGCTGGTGCGCAAGAAGCCGACTTACGACGGCGCACGTCCCTCGGGTAACTCGGTCATGATTTCGAACCTCATGCGCCTGTACGAGTTCACGACCGACGAGCAGTGGAAAGAACGCGCCGAGCGCGCCCTTGGAGCGTTTGCCACGGCCCTGGTGCGCTATCCGGCTGGTAGTCCCCGCATGCTGTCGGCGCTGGACTACTATCTCGACAGCCCCAAGGAGATCATCCTCGTGCGCGCGGCTGATGACGACGATCTCGGCCCCTTCACCGCGGCGCTCAGTCGCACCTACCTGCCCAACTGCATCGTCGCGGCCGTCACCGAGGGGGAGCAGGCGCGCGAACTCGCGGGACTCGTGCCGCTGGTAGGAAAGAAGACGGCGATCGACGGCAAGGTGACGGCTTACGTCTGCGAGAACCGGGTGTGCAAGTTTCCGACGACCGACCCCGCGAAGTTTGCCGAGCTGATCTCCACGGTCAAGAATTACCAGTAGCCGCTCGGCAGCAGAACTATAGGACCCCGGCAGGTCAGGGAGAAAGAAGAGCCCATGCCTGCCGGGGCCCCGTTCCCAGCCACCAGGGGGGCGGTAACCGGGAAATACCAGCTCGTTCTGATTCGAAGATACGCTTTATCCAGGTAAGCGGTAGGGGCTGGCCGCCGGTTGTGTCGCATACGAAACTCGCTGGGAGACGGCGCTGGCCGTTGCGGGGAACAACAGCAGTCATTACAAGGGTTTTGGTGGTGGTTATAGCGGCGAGGCGTAGTTCTCGAATAGCGAACAGAGGACGAGTCCGTTGCGTAAAAGGCCGCTTGCAATGCTGCCGGGCGCGCCTTACATGCCCAGCAGCGCGTGGTCGCGCATCATGCAGCGGTCCATGACCACGTCCATGCCCGCTTGCTGCGCGCGCGCGGCGGCTTGCTCGTCTACTACGCCGTCCTGTAACCACACGGCGGGGATGCCGGCTTCGATGGCCGCGTCGACCACCTCGCCCGCGTAGTCGGAGCGCCGAAACACCTGCACGAGGTCCACCGAGGATGGCACCGAGGCCAGGTCGGGCCAGCAATGGCACCCGAGCACGCTTGCCACGCGTGGGTTGACGGGCACGATTTCGTAACCGGCGGCTTGCAGGTAGGCCGCCACGCGCTGCGAGGCCCGGGCGGGGTCGTCTGACAGTCCAACCACGGCAATACGGCGGCAGTTGGTCAACAGCCGCCTGGCGATTTCGGGCACATCTCCCACGGCCGATCATTCTAGCAGGCCGCCACCGTACATGGCGAAAGCGGCCGTCGCGGTCACGACCGGCCGTCGTCCGGCGCCGGGCCTGTTGGCGATGGCGAGCGGCTTTTCCTATTCTCTATGCTGGCCACACAGCCCATGGACATCAAACGAAAAAGCACCCGCGCTGTCGCCGTAGGCACGGTAGTTATAGGCGACGGCAATCCCATCGCCGTGCAGAGCATGACCGCCACGCCTACGAGCGACGTGGCGGCCACGCTCGAGCAGGTCAACGCGCTGCACGCTGCTGGCGCCGATCTCGTGAGGGTGGCCGTAGACAGTCGCGCTGACGCCGACGCGCTGGCCCATATACGCAAGGGCACAGATGCCAACCTGGTGGTCGACCTGCAGGAGAACTACCGCCTCGCGGAAAGGGTCGCGCCCTGGGTGGACAAGTTGCGCTATAACCCCGGGCATCTCTATCACCACGAGCGCGAGCGGTCCTGGCAGGACAAGGTCCGCATGATTGCGGGTGTCGCCGGAGACAACGACTGCGCGCTGCGGGTCGGCGTCAACTGCGGCTCGGTGGATCCTGAGCTCGCCGAGCGATACGGGCCCGACGACGCCGTGACCCCCATGGTGGAGAGCGCCACCGCGCACTCGGACTTTCTCGACTCTATCGGCTTTACCCGCTACTGCGTATCGCTCAAGGATTCCGACCCCGCCCAGGTGGTCGACGCCAACCTGCGCTTCAGTGAACAGCGCCCCGGGGTGCCCCTGCACCTGGGCGTTACCGAGGCCGGCCTTCCACCCGACGGAGTCATCAAGACGCGCATCGCTTTCGAGCAGTTGCTGGCCCGCGGCGTGGGCGACACCCTGCGCGTGTCGCTCACCGTACCCAACGATCGCAAGCGCGAAGAAATCGAGGCCGCGCGCAGCATCCTCGCCGACGTGGCGGCCGGCCGCGTGCGCAGCGTGGTCGACTACGGCCTGCCGGGGCTCAACATTATCAGCTGCCCGAGTTGCTCGCGGGTAGAGAACGAGGCCTTCGTGCAGCTGGCCGAAGACGTACGCGAGCTCACGGCTTATGCCCGCGACCACAGGCTCACCATTGCCATCATGGGTTGCAGGGTAAACGGCCCCGGCGAGACCGATGACGCCGACCTCGGGCTGTGGTGCGCGCCGACCTTTGTGAACCTCAAGCGTGGGCCCGAGAGCCTGGGCTCGTATTCCTATGAAGAGATACTGCCGCGCCTGCGCGCCGAACTCGACCAGATCATTGCCTCGCGGGTCGCGGCCGAGGGAGCTTGAGAGAGTTGGCTGCCCGCGTTGAAGCACTGTACGTGGCGGTTCGCGGAAGCGAGCCCATGTTGCGCGTGGACCGCGTGACGGCCCTGGCCGGCCGCGGGCTTGACGGCGACCGTTACTGTGAGCGCAGCGGCTACTGGACCGGCGTTGACGAATGCCAGGTTACCTTGATAAGCGCAGAGGATCTTGACGCCATCACCCGCGACACGGGCGTGGCCGTGGGCGAGGGCCAGCACCGGCGCAATATCGTCGTGCGCGGTATGATAGAGGGCGGTGCGGTAGAGGGAGCTGGCCTGCAAGCGCTGGCCGGGCAGCGTTTCAAGCTGGGCAGCGCACTGTTCGAGTACGACCGGCCTCGTCCGCCCTGCGCCTACATCGAGGCGCTCACCGAGCCTGGTATGACCCGTTCGCTGCTCGGCCGCGGTGGTATCTGCGTGCGCGTGATCGAGGACGGTAGCGTGGGCGAGGGCGACGAGATCGTGGTAGCAGCGCCGCGCGGCTGAACGATGGTCTTAGCGGTTACGAAACCCCGCGCGCATCGACTGCTGCCGGGCACCGCCACGTTGCTGGTCCTGCTGGTGGCGGCTGCCCTGGGTGGGGGTGACTCGGGCGAGGATTCGGCGCGGATGGTGATCAGGTCTACCGGGGCGCTGTCGAGCCTGCTGTTCGTGTTGGCCTGGGCCTGGCCATGCCGCACGGCGTTCACCTGCTGGCGCTGCTCACGCTGGCGCAGCTGGTCGAACTGGGGGTGGACCCTCTCACCCTGGTAGCCGGCAGCGGAGGTTTCGTGGTCATAGCCCTGATGGCTGCCACCAGTAGCGACGCTGCGGTCGCAGCGCTGGGCAGCGGCTGCGTGACCGTGGGAGCAGGTGAGACATGGAAATAAACGGAATAGCTCACGTGATGTTGACGGCGATCGCTTTGATCAGCAGCGCAGCGGCTTGCACCACGTCTGCCTGCGCGCGCGCGAACGCCAGGACGTAGACTCGCTGCACGAGCTGCTCATCGAGATGGGCGCTACCATCGTTCACCCGCCGCGCGAAGACGAGCGGCGCCCCCCCCTGGGAATCTTACTGCCCGGCTGCGGTTTCGATGTCTACGCTCGGGCCGGAGCCTTCGGGCTCGCGTATGCGGTCGATGAGCTGTTGCACGGAGGGTCCCGGCGGTTTGCAGAAGGGCACCAGCAGCAAGGCCACGGCAAAGTTGAGGAGCATGCCCACAGAGCCTATGGCCTGGGCGCTTATGCCGAAGCACCAGGCCGGCATTCCGAAAAAGCGGTTGCCTATGATGTAGGCGGCAGTAAAGCCGATGCCCACCACCATGCCGCTCACGGCAGGCACGGTGCCCACGCGGCGAGAGAAAATACCCAGCACCAGGGCCGGAAAGAAACTCGCTGCCGCCAGTCCGAAGGCAAACGCTACAACCTCGGCTACGAAGCCCGGTGGATAGATTCCAAATATGCCCGCCACCACCACGGCCAGTCCTATGGTGGCCCTACCCACCGCCAGTCGCTTGGCCTCGGACGCTTGCGGGTTGATGATGCGGTAGTAAAGATCGTGGGCGACGCTCGACGACACGACCAGCAGCAAGCCGCTGGCCGTCGACAGTGCCGCCGCCAGCCCGCCGGCTGCCATGAGCGCTATGATCCACGCCGACAGTCCGGCCATTTCGGGCGTGGCCAGCACTATGATGTCGCGGTCGGGGCCCGACAGCCCGGCCTCGCGCAGTTCGGGTCGCGCGTCTTCGCCGCCGGCACCGTCCAGCCAGCGCTGGTGGCTGGTGGCCAGTGCCTGCATGCGCGCTGCCGCCATGCTACCGCTCCTGAACACCTCGTTGTCTTCACCGGCCGAGTAACGAAGGCGGTTGTCGCCGTCGTCGAACCAGGCGATGAGCCCGGTCTGTTCCCAGCTCTCGAACCAGGCCGGCAGTTCCTGTCGGCTCTGCCCCTGCAGGCTGTCTATCATGTAGTAGCGCGCAAACGCGGCCGTGGCCGGCGCGGTGAGATAGAGCATGGAGATAAAAAACAGCGCCCAGAATGCGCTCCAGCGTGCGGCCTTCACATTCTTGACGGTGTAAAAACGCACCAGCACATGCGGCAGGCCAGCCGTGCCCACCATGAGCGCGAGCGCAGTAAGGCCCACGTTGAGCCGGTTCCAGCGCTGCGAGGCAAAGGCATCGGTGTAGCTGGCAAAGCCGAGGTCGGCGTGGATCTGGTTGAGCTTGTCGAGCAGGTACACGCCACCACCCGACGCGCTGTCGAGCAGCTCGGCACCCATGCCCACCTGCGGCAGCGCGTGGCCGGTCAGGCGTATGCTGATGGCTATGGCGGGCACGAGGAAGGCGGTAATGAGCACCCAGTACTGGGCCACCTGCGTCCAGGTGATGCCCTTCATACCGCCCAGGGTGGCGTAGACGAAGACAATGGCCATGCCTATGACGACGCCCACGTTGATGTCGACTTCCAGGAAGCGCGAGAAGACCACGCCCACGCCGCGCATCTGTCCGGCCACGTAAACAAAGCTGATGAATACGGCGCACAGCACGGCCACCACGCGTGCTATGTTCGAATCGTAGCGGTCGCCGATGAAGTCGGGCACCGTGAACTTGCCGAACTTACGCAGGTAGGGCGCCAGCAGCAGGGCCAGCAGCACGTAGCCGCCCGTCCAGCCCATGAGGTACACGCCGCCCGAGTAGCCCATCATGGAGATCAACCCGGCCATGGAGATGAACGAGGCGGCGCTCATCCAGTCGGCGGCGGTGGCCATGCCGTTGGCCATCGCCGGCACTCCGCGCCCAGCCACGAAAAACCCGCGGGTGTCGCGCACGCGGCTTCGCCACGCGATGCCCAGGTACAGCGAAAAACTCAGGCCCACGAAGAGGTAGGTCCACGCCGAAACGCTCACTTGCCCGCCTCCCCGCTACGCTCTTCCTGCAGCTCGCGGTGGTAGCGATCGTCCACGCGGTTCATGAGCGCCGCGTAGACGGCGATCAACAACACGAAGACGATAATGCTGCCCTGTTGGGCAAACCAGAAGCCCAGCGGAAACCCACCGAGGCGGATCTCGTTGAGGGCCGGCGCGCCTATTATGCCCAGGCCGAAGCCCGCTACCGCCCAGATGAGCAGCAGCACGGCCATTATTTTGAGGTTGGTACGCCAGTAGCGCGCGGCGACAGAATCTTTCATAAGGGGATACGTTCCTTCCGGTTCCCAAAGGTGGCAACCGGTGCGCGCCCTGGGTCCGCGGGCGAGACTGGAAGGTATACGTCTTTGCGGGTAGAAGGTAGACCATGGAACTTAAAGGGAAAAAGGCACTTGTAACCGGCGGTGGCGTGGGCATAGGACGGGCCACGGCACTGGCACTGGCGGCGGCCGGCTGCCACGTGGCGGTAAACTACTCGCGCTCGCGCGAGGATTGCGAGGCCACCGCGGCAGAGATCGAGGGGCTGGGCGTCAAGTCGCTTGCCGTCAAGGCCGACGTGGGCAAGGACGAGCAGGTGCGCGCGATGGTGGCCGAGACGGTCGAAGCACTGGGAGGTCTCGACGTGCTGGTGAACAACGCCGGCGTGACCTGTTTCGTGGCCCACGAGGATCTCGAGGGCGTGAGCGACGAGGACTGGGAACGTATTTTTGACACCAACGTGCGCGGCACCTTCTACTGCACGCGCGCGGCGGCCGATGCACTCAAGGCCGGTGAGGGCGGCGCGGTGGTCAACCTGTCGAGCGTGGCCGGCGTCTACGGCATGGGCAGTTCGATTCCCTACTGTGCTTCGAAGGCCGCTATCAACAGTCTCACGGTCACTACCTCGAGGGTCATGGCCCCCGAGGTCAGGGTCAACGCCGTGGCGCCGGGCTTCGTTGACACCCGTTGGTGGAAGGACCGGGAACACTACGACGTCATCAAGCAGATGGCAGCCGAGGCTACCCCGCTCAAGCGCGTGGCGGGACCCGACGACGTGGCGCAAACCATCATGGGTTTGCTGCGGGCTGACATGGTGACGGGCGACATCGTGGTGATGGACGGCGGAATGGGCCAGTCACACGGCTGAGGGGGGAGAGCTGATGTTCGAAGGACTGTTGAGAGAATTGAGAACGATAAGGGTCCTTGGCAGGACCGGCCTGAAGATGCTGCGCTTCAAGCCCGGCGGCACGCACACCGTGGCCGGCCAGCTCGAAGAACAGGTCGACCGTACACCGTCGGCCACCGCGCTGCGTTTCGAGGGAGAATCGGTGAGTTACCGGAACATGGACGAGGCCGCCAACCGGGTGGCGGCGTGGGCGCGTTCGCAGGGGGTGGGGCACGGCGACGTCGTGGCGCTACTGATGGAGAACCGCCCCGAGTTCATAATCACCTGGTTTGGACTGGCCAAGCTCGGTGCAGTGACCGCGCTGATCAACACCAACCTTGCGGGTGCCCAGCTGGCCCACGCGATCACGGTGTCGGGCGCGCGCGAGCTGGTTGTAGACGCTGCGCTGGCCGAGCGCTGGACCGAGATCGCCGGCGAGTCGCAGGACGCGCCCCGCGCCTGGGTGAGATGCGGCGAGCAGGAGGGATGTTTGCCGCTGGACCCGGTGCTGGCCACCGCTTCGAGCGAACGGCCGCCGGCCTCGCTGCGCGAGAACGTCCGCTCGCGTGACGATCTTTTTTATATCTACACCTCGGGTACCACGGGCAATCCCAAGGCCGCTCACTTCAGTAATTTTCGTTTCCTCGGAGTAGGCGCGGCTTACACCGTGCTGGCCGACGCCGGGCCCAACGACAGGGTGTATTGCGTGCTGCCCCTGTATCACTCGAGCGGCGGCGTGATCGCGGTAGCGACGGCGCTGCTCAACGGCGGTTGCCTGGTCATCAGGCGGCGTTTTTCGGCGTCGGCGTTCTGGCGCGAGTGCACTGAAGAAGGCGTCACCATCTTCCTGTACATCGGCGAGCTGTGCCGCTACCTGCTCCACTGCGAGCCGAGCGAATACGATCGCGCGCACTCGGTCAGGTGCGCGGTGGGCAACGGTCTGCGGCCCGACATCTGGGAAGAGTTTCGTGATCGCTTCGGTCTGGCCGAAATACGCGAGTTCTACGGTGCCACCGAGGCCAACTTTGCGCTCATAAACGTAGATAACACCGTGGGCTCGGTAGGGCGTGTGCCGGCCTGGGCCAAGCCCATGCTGCCCGTGGAGCTGGTGCGCTACGACGTCGAGTCCGACTCCCATCCGCGCGACGCAGGCGATTTCATGATCGCTTGTGGCACCGACGAGGTGGGCGAGGCCGTGTGTCGCATGCCGGCCGACAAGGGCCGCCCGGTGGCCGAGTTCGAAGGCTACACCGACAGGGAGGCCTCCGAGCGCAAGGTATTGAGGGACGTGTTCGAGAGCGGCGACCGCTGGTACCGCAGCGGCGACCTGCTCAGGCGCGACGCCAATGGCTACTACTACTTCGTGGATCGCATCGGCGATACCTTTCGTTGGAAGGGCGAGAACGTATCCACCAACGAGGTGGCCGAGCAGCTCACGGCCTGCACGGGAGTGAGCGAGGCCACGGTTTACGGCGTAGAGGTGCCGGGCGCGGACGGCAGGGCCGGCATGGCGGCGCTGGTCGTTGACGGCGAGCTCGACCTTGCGATGCTCTACAGCGAGGTGACGGGTTCACTGGCGGCTTACGCGCAGCCGCTGTTCCTGCGCCTGGTGGAGGTCGTGGACGTGACGGGTACCTTCAAGCACCGCAAGACAGACATGGTACGCGAGGGCTTTGACCCCGCGGTGGTGGTCGACCCGTTGCTGTTTCGCGACGACGAGGCCGGCTGCTACGCCCCGCTCGACGAGGCACTGCGGGAGCAAATAGTAGACGGCAGCGTCAGGGTCTGACGCTAGCCGGAGAGCCGCGCCGCTGGGGCTCGCAAAAAAAAGGGCCCGCACTGCGCGCGGCAGCACGGGCCCGGTAATGTCCGGGGCTGGTGCCCCTGGGTCCATTCGTTGCGCGACCTCAGGGCAGCACGCCGTTGGATATGTTGATACCGATCTCGTGGTTACGTCCGGGGCCGCCGAATCCCGCACCCGAATTGATCGCGGCCGACGAGGTGGCCGCGTAACAGTAAATGCTGGTTGACTGGTAGTTATCGGCGTTGCCAAGCAGCTGTCCGTTTCCCTCTATCAACGGGGCAAAACATTCCAGTTTCGTTTCAATGCAGCCGGCGGCTCCAATGAAATCGTCGTCGTTTCCAAGGAAACCGTCGAGGCCCGCTTCGCATTGGCGGAGTTCTTCGCAAGGCCCCGAACAGCTGTCGCCCGCTCCACAGTCTGCTTGACTCGTGCAGGGAGTACCGGCGGTGACGCAGGTGGCACTACAGCCCGCCCCGATGCTCGATTTATCACAGACGCGGAAGGCGTGCCCCTCGCCGGTGCAGCTCGTCTCGGTGGGCCCCGTGGAGCATTCGCGGTCCAGTGGCCACGGATCCCCGGCCTTGAGTTCGCACAGCGGTATGCAGAGCCCACCGGGGCAGGCATCCTCGCAAGTTCCGGTTCCGCAGGTGGCGCTGCTGGTGCAGGCCTGGTGCTCGGTCGCGGGATCACCCTCGCAATGGCTCGGGTTCACGCAGCTGCTGCCCGGACAGTCGGAGTCCTCGTCGCAGGCCCGGCCCACGTTAGCGCCCGCTGCGCACTTGGCGAAGGATCCGCTACTGTTGGCGTCTGCGCATCCACCTCCCGAATTTATCCCAGAGTTGCAACCCGGGTTGCATGAGTTGACCTGCGTACTCACGCCACCCGAATCCGGGCAGGGGCAGTCGTACAATTCGAAACCAGTGCTCGAGCAGGGCACGCCCTCGACAGAGGCATCCAGGGATCGGGAGTGCGTAGTGTTGGGCAAGTGGCGTATGCGTAGCCCGAACTCACCCGATATGGACTTGCCCTCGTCGGGCGGGCAGTCGTTAGACACCGAGCCGAAGTTTGCGTCAATGTCGCCCACCTCGCATACGGCTCCGTTCCTGGCATATCCCGCGCCTCCGTAGCAGATATTAGACAGGTTGCAGACGCTGCCCGGGCAGTCGCTTGACGTGATTGAGCAGGTTTCACCCCCCGGGCAGTCGCTGCTGAAGCGGCACTCGTCACCGCTGGTACTACAGCTGCCACTACAAGGCAGGCCTTCGAAGATGCCCGCGTCGCA
>Ga0310122_10000800_pt1 | contig 20015 bp, 15 predicted proteins | sample CB6_Bottom_1051__FD_203503 | JGI IMG/M metagenome (GOLD analysis project Ga0310122, IMG submission 203503) | Marine microbial communities from Western Arctic Ocean, Canada - CB6_Bottom_1051 | ecosystem: Environmental > Aquatic > Marine > Oceanic | place: Canada: Western Arctic Ocean | collected...
CTCGATTTCTCCGACGCGATGATCTTCGCGATGGCGCTCGCGAACATGCTGGCCCTCTACCTGTTGGCGCCGGTGGTCCGCGCGGAGCTCGACGACTACTGGGCTCGTCTGGCCTCCGGCGAGATCGCGCCGCACGAGTCGCGCCAGAAGTAGCCCGCTTGCTCCGCGGCTGTGGGACAGGCAAACTTCCCCTCACGACGCGTATTCATCTCCTACCCCCGGGAACCCCCCATGGCCCAATGGCACTACGACCGTCTCAGCGCGCAGGACAATTCTTTTCTGCTCTTCGAACAGGGCAACGTGCGAATGCACGTCGCTTCGACCAATATTTTCGATGTCGGCCCGCTCGCATCACCGAGCGGCGGAATCGACATCGATCTAGTCAAGCGCGCGACGGAGAGCATTCTTCATCTCGTCCCGCGATACCGCCAGCGACTCCATAAGATTCCGGTCTTCAATCACGCCGTGTGGGTCGACGATCCCCATTTCGATCTCGACTATCACGTTCGACATACAGCACTGCCCAAGCCGGGGTCACTCCTGCAGCTGAAGACTCTCGTCGCCCGTGTGATGGCACAGCCGCTCGATCGCAAGCGACCACTCTGGGAAACCTGGATCATCGAAGGACTCGAGGGCGGCGAGCAATTCGCGATGATCACAAAGATTCATCACTGCATGATCGACGGTGCATCGGGCGTCGATCTCGCCAATATCCAGTTCTCGACCTCGCCTGAACCCACACCACTCGGTCCGCCCAAGCCCTTCCGTCCACGTCCGTCGCCACGAAGACTCGAACTCTTCCTGAACGAAACACGACGCCAGGCCGAAGTTCCCGTTGAAATCGTGAAAAATTTTCGACGCTTCGCAACTGAAACAGAAGATCTCCGAGAAGATCTCAGCATGCGAGCCAACGCCCTTTCTCGACTCTTCGGAATGGGACTGCGAGCGGATGACACGCCCTTGAACGGTCGCGTCGGGCCTCATCGCCGATTCGAATGGCTCTCCTGCCGACTCGACGATCTTCGCTCGATCCGCAAGGGGCTCGGTTGCTCGATCAACGACATCGTGCTCACCGTCGTGACCGGAGCGGTTCGTGAATACCTCCTCGCGAAGGGCGTCGACGTCAACGTCATCGATTTCAAGGTCTCGACGCCGGTCTCCGTGCGTAAAGAAAAGGCCTCCGGAGAACTCGGCAACGACGTCTCCTCATGGATCATCGCTCTGCCAATTTCTCTTTCGGATCCGAAGCAGCAGCTCGAAGTCATTCACACGATCACTGAAGAATTGAAGGTGTCGAATCAGGCCATTGGCGTACAGATGATGACCCAGATCCAGGAGTGGACGCCTTCCACACTTCTCTCCCTGGGTGCGCAATCGATGTCCGGTCCGATCAACACGATCGTGACAAACGTGCCAGGACCACAGATCCCGCTCTACTTCCATGGTGCCCGACTGCGCGCCATATACCCGGCGGTTCCCTTGATGGAGGGAATGGGCCTGGGCATCGCACTCACGAGCTATGCGGGAACGATGGGAATTGGGTTCAACGCCGACCCGGATATCATCCCCGATCTCGATCTCTTCATCCGTCGATTCGAGCAATCTCTTCGAGAGATCGCCAAAGCCGCGGGCACTCCGCTCGGTCCGATCTCCGATGATGTCAACCTCGTACAGGCAACCATCGACTAACGTGAAGAAAATGCGAATGCGGTGCCTCTTTAATTCGCCCTAATCAATCTGCGCTCGGAAGGATTGCGACATGCCAAACGATTCGACCTTTCCCCCGTTCTACCCGCACGATTCGATCGAAGAGATCATTTCCGATGTCTTCATGGTCCGCGGAACCATTAGGATGAATGCGTTGATGCGAATCACTCGGAACATGGCGATCGTCCGCCACGAAGGCGAAGTCACTCTCATCAATCCAATCCGTCTCGACGAAGCCGGCCTGGAACAGCTTACGACGCTGGGAGACATCACTCGCATATTCCGAATCGGACCCATGCATGGGGTCGACGACCCCTTTTACATCGATCGCTACGGCTGCGAACTCTGGGCACAGGAAACTTCGAGCACCTACCCCGAGCTCAAACCCGACCGCCTGATCGACGCCTCTTCCGTTCTTCCCTTCCCCAACGCAAAGCTGTTCACCTTCGAGGGAATGCTGCGCAAGGAGTCCGCGCTGCTGATCGAACGCGAGGGCGGATTGCTTCTGACCACCGACTCGCTACAGCACTACGGCGACTACCGGCATAACAACTTCTTCGCACGCATATTGATGCCATTCATTGGATTTCCGAGAAAGATGGTCGTCGGGCCGATCTGGCTCAAGATGATGACGCCTGAAGGAGGATCGCTCGAAAGCGAATTTCGGCGATTGCTCGAGCTGGATTTCAACCATTTCCTGAGCGCCCACGGAAGCCTACTTCGAGATAGCGCCCACGGCGCCGTCGCCGACGCAGTCGATCGGGCCTTCTCGATCTGACACCAGGCGCATGCCCGAATCGTTCGAGAAGGATCGTCGAACGAATGGGTCTCCGCTTCGGCTCAGGGTAGTGACCTCGGACCGGTCGGAGACCGCGGGCGGGTCGGAGCGGAGCCGTCGTCCGTATCCTTCACGATATTCGTCGCCAATGCCAGCATCGAGGCGATGTCCGAGAGATTTGCCGGGATGACGAGGGTATTGCCCTCTTTGGCGATCGCGCCGAATTGTGTCACGTATTGTTCGGCGATCCGTAGTTGCATTGCGTCGAGGCCGCCTTGCACACTCAGCGCTTCCGCAACTTTCCGGAGGCCTTCCGCGGTCGCAACCGCAACGGCTTCGATCGCAGCCGCCTCACCCTCGGCTTCATTGATCTGCTGCTGCCGAGTCGCCTCCGATTCCTTGATGATCTTCTGCTTCTGCCCTTCGGCGCGGTTGATCTCGGCGTCGCGAACCCCCTCGGACTCGAGAATGACAGCGCGCTTTTCCCGCTCCGCACGCATCTGTTTTTCCATCGCCGCAATCACATCGTGCGGCGGGTTGATGTTGCGAATCTCGTAGCGGAGGATCTTGACGCCCCACGGATCGCTCGCAAGATCCACCTCCCCCACGACATTCGAATTGATCATCGCGCGTTCCTCGAAGGTTCGATCGAGGTCGATCTTCCCGATCTCGCTACGCAGGGTGGTCTGCGCCAGCTGCGAGATCGCAAAGATGTAATCCTGGATTCCGTAAGAGGCACGTTGTGCGTCCAGGATCTGGAGATACAAGACGCCATCGACGCCGACCTGAACATTGTCTTTCGTGATACAGACCTGCTCGGGGATATCGATCGCCATCTCCTTGAGAGAATGCTTGTAGGCAATCCTCTCGACGAAGGGGATCAGGATATGAAAGCCCGCACGAAGCGTACGACTGTATTTCCCGAGATTCTCGATCACGAACGCGCGCTGCTGGGGAACGATCGTCGCCGTCTTTGCGATCGTGACGATCACCAGCACGACCACACCGATCACGGCAATGGTAAAGACCTCCATGAGCTAGACACCTCCATTCTGATCGAGACGAAGTTCGAGAACCAACCCATCCGCGCGCTCGACGCGACACGAAGCGCCTGCCGGAATCGGAACGGAGCCCACATTCCGTGCCGTCCAGGTCGCCCCGCGCAGGGTCGCGGCGCCACTGCTTCCGGGCGCGATTTCGACGGTTGCGGTCGCCTCCGCGCCATCGACGCCTTCAGCGATCACCGCATCCGCCGGTGGGTGCAGGTGTGAGTAGAAGCGTCGACGAAAAAAGACCAGGGAGGCGATGCTCAGGAAGGCGAATACGATCCACTGCAACCAATAGGGCAGCGGAAGACCGGCGAGCCCGAGCATCCCGACGAGGAACGCGCTCGCCCCCAGGAAGACCAGATAGAATTCGAGATCAACGATGGTCATCTCTGCGGCGAGCAAGAGCGCACCCACCGTGACCCATCCCCACCACGGCATGCCGAAGCCCCCTCCTGGCGATTGCAGTTGAGCGGACCATACCACAACGCGGGCGTGCGACGTTCAGCCGCGCGACGTGAACTTCGAATCACGAGACAGGACTATCTCCGGTATAATCTAGAATTGCATAGGCGATAAAAAGGAACTCTCAGTTCATGAAATCATTGAATCGATCGTATGCAGTCTTCGTGATCGTGGCGGGCTGGATTTCGATCGCTGCATGCACGCCAAAGATTCTCACCCCGAGCGAAATCGAAGCGGTCGAGACTGCGACGAACGCCTATCGCGCCTATGCGGGAAGAGACTGCGCGACTGTAGGGAGACTCACCGAGGAAGATGCACTCGACGTGTGGGAATTCAACGAAGTGCGCCACTCGATGCAGCTGCTTCGCGGCTTTTGCCACGAAATCGAAGGAGACATCGGGGAGGCACGCGACGTCTACCGAAGACTCATCGTCGAGGCCCCGAATTCCTTTGCCGCGGACGACGCCGCGGAGCGAATTCGGGTTCTCCGGATCTCCGAAGCAGACCCCGATTACGTACTCTGGATGGCTGCTGCGCGCCATCGATTCGATCGCTCGGGGTCCCGACGAACGCCGATCAATCGCACGGCGGTCCAATTTCCGCCACTCGCGCGCGTGATCGGGGTAGAGGGCTTTACGATCGTCGAATTCGGCGTGACCAGGCGCGGCGAGACCGAGAACCCCGTCGTTGTCGACTCGAGCCCGCCGCTGCTTTTCGATGGTGCGTCGATTCGCGCAATCCGTCGCTGGCAATACCAGCGCGCGTCCAATTCCGATCCGAACGATCGACAACTCATACGATTGTGGTTCAAGCCGAACGGAGCGGCCGAGCCGGACGAAACACTTCCGGAGTCGACGCTTTCCGATCCAGCCGCCGAGTCCAACTAGGAGCCTGACCCAAGACTCTCGTGGGAAGCCCAGGTGTCGAGACGCGCCGCTGGGAAGGCCCGGGGCCGCAGCTATCGCGAGCTACAGCAAGGTCTCGCAACGCACGCAGCGGTGATGGATCGGCGCATGGGCGTCGCGACGAGTCTTGGGTCAGGCTCCTAGGCTCCACCAAGCCAGACTCGCCTCAGCTGCGCGAACAGGCCGGCCCCACCAAAGGAAGGGCCGATCTGGTCCGAGAAAGACCAGAACAGAAGGCATCGGCGCGAGCCGGCAGCGCACCCGCCAGAAAATTCCTTTTCCGGCTGGCGACCGCCTCTTCGAATTTCGAGCTCGATCCGGTCGCGCCCCTCAAGTTGTCCGCACTCAAATTGAACGCGAAATCGCAGGCGTCGGAAAAGATCCATTCGATCGCCTGGGGATCGACTTCGACCTTCTCGAAGTCTTCTTGTTCTTGCGCGCTTCGACCCTCCGGGCGATACCAGTAGCCGTAGTCCTCGAGCCGGCGACGCCGTCGTCCAGCCAGGCACCAATGCGCAACCTCATGAAGCGCGCTCGCGAAGAAATCCTCGCGATAGATGACTCGATGAGGCGACACTTTCTCGTTCTCGGAGGGCCGATAGAGCGGTTCGCTGGCGCCACCAACGAGAATGGTCTGGAACTCGGACTCGAAGCACAGCTCGAAAATGCGCTCGAGGTCATGCGAGTCGATCACCGGCGGGTCAGGCTCCCAAGCGCAAGCGAACCATTCGGATCCACGATCACGCGATTCACTTCAACAGCTCTCCGGCGATGATCAACTTTCGGATCTCGGTCGTCCCCGCGCCAATTTCGAGCATCTTGATTCCCCGGTAGAGGCGGTTGATCTCGGTTTCCCAGATATAGGCCATGCCACCGTGAATCTGTGCCGCATGGTCCAGAACGCGATTGAGCGATTCGGAGGCGTACATCACCGAAGTCGCCGAGATCCGGTGGACTTCGCCGCGACCGCCCTCCCCCGGTGGCAGATCATTCAAGGCCGCCAACGCGTAGTAGTTGTAGACCCGCATCGTGTCGACGAGCGCAGACATCTCGGCGAGCCGTGCCTGAATCATCTGAAAGTTGGCGATCGGTTCGCCGAATTGTACTCGCTCTTTCGCATGGGCGATCGAGAGTTCGAGCGCTCGCTCAGCCATCCCCACACAGATCGGAGCAATCGCCGCGCGTTCGAGATCGAGACCACTCATCACACATTTCACGCCTTCGTTCTCTTTTCCGATCACATTCGCAACAGGAACACGACAATCATCAAAGGCGAGTTCCGCCGTTGGCGAACCGCGAAAACCCATTTTGATGAGCTTCTGGGCAACGCTCGCGCCTGGACTGTGCATGTCGACGACCAACGCGGTAATCCCCTGCGAGCTCTGCTCCATATCCGTCTTGACATAGAGAAGGCAGATGTCGGCGACCGGTCCGTTGGTAATGAAGAGCTTGCGACCATTCACGATATAGTCGTCGCCATCGCGAACGGCGGTGGTCGCCATGGATCCGAGAGCGTCCGAGCCCGCTCCCGGTTCTGTCAAGCCGAGACAACCGATCAGCGTTCCGTTCGCGAGACCGGGGACGAAGCGTTCGCAAAGCTCAGGACTTCCGTTTCTGTAGATGTTATTCAGACATAGATTTTCGTGTGCGACCCACGACAATCCGAGCGAGTAGTTCCAACGCGAGAATCCCTGCAATACGAGACCGGCGGCAAAGAGATCGAGATCCGCGCCGCCAAGCTCCCCGGGTACTGTTATGCCGAGATAGCCCTGGGCCCCGAGCGCGCGAAAGGCCTCGTCGGGCCACCACTCCTCGTCGTCCATGCGTTTCGCGAGTGGAGCGAGCTGCTCGCGAGCGTATCGATCCGCGGCCTCGAGAATGGCGAGTCGGTCTTCGCCCAAGCTGAATTCCGACGACAAAACGCCCTCCCCTCTGCCTGGAAAACATTTGCAGGCAATCTCAATAATGATACAGATTTATTCATATTCGGCCGTAAATGGCTTGACATGGAGGCGTTTTTTATTGAGTCTACCTCAATAAATCTGAAGAATTGGATCGACCCTCGATGGCCACCGCCATACAGCCCAGACGACGAACGCGGCGCCCGCGCGCAGAACGGGAGGCGCAGATCCTGGATTCCGCACGTCGGGTCTTTTCGGAGAAGGGCTACGGTGAAGCAACCGTGGCCGATATCGCCGCGGATGCCGGTGTGGTCGAAGGCACGGTCTACAGCTATTTCGAGAGCAAGCGCGCGCTGCTGATCGCGGTCATGAGAGGCTTCTTCGAAACGCTGATCGCGGAAACCGAGGCGGGTCTCGGCGCGGTCCGAGGAGTCGAAAATCAGCTGCGCTTCGTGATTCGGCAGCAACTCGAAACCTTTGCTTCGGATTTCGGGCTATGTCGCGTGATCATTCGCGAAGCGCGACCCGACCTCGCCCTCTATGACGAGGCGATTCTCGAACTCAATCGCCGCTATACGGGGTTGGCCCTCCGTGTCCTCGAGGAGGGCGTGGCGACCGGCGTGCTTCGTGAGAATATCGTCCCGAGTGTGATCCGCGATTTGATCTACGGCGGAATCGAACATGCCGTCTGGCGGTTCGTGTTCAGCGAACGCGAGATCGAAGTCGCCGCGCTCGCGGACCAGCTGGCGGATTCGATCCTCGGCGGCATCGTGCGCGACCGCTCGTCCGAGGTCTCGTCCACCCTGGAAGCGGCGATCCGACTCGAGCGTGTCGCAGAACGGCTCGAATCGAGCCTCGAACGGTCCATGTCCTAGCCCGAAGCCAGACCGAGCACTGCACAGGAGAGTCACTCCATGACATCGATTCCCGGAATCCAGAAGACCCTGATCGCGAATCGCGGAGAGATCGCAGTGCGCGTCACGAAGACTCTGCGCAAACTTGGAATCGCGAGCGCTTCCGTCGTTCATCCGCAGGACGCGGATAGCCCTGCAGCCCGCGCCGTCGACGAACCCTGCACGATCGAAGGCGATACACCGGTTTCCGCCTATCTCGATGGAAATCAGATCATCGCGATCGCCCGCCGCATCGGCGCCGACTCTCTCCACCCCGGATATGGCTTCCTGGCGGAGAATGCGGACTTCGCCGAGGCGGTCATGGAAGCAGGCATCTGTTGGATCGGCCCGCCTCCAGCCGCCATCCGACTGATGGGCGACAAAATCGAATCGCGTCGCTTCGCGGCCGAAAGAGGCATTCCGCTCACACCCTCTGTCAACGAAGAAGACGACCCGAAGACCTTCGCCAAACGCGCAATCGAGATTGGCTTGCCCCTATTGATCAAGGCTTCCGCCGGCGGCGGCGGAAAGGGTATGCAGATCGTGCGCAGCAAAAGGGAGCTCGGACCTGCCATCGAGCTCGCCCGGTCCGAGGCCGAGCGCTATTTCGCCGACGGTCGCATTTTCGCGGAGCGCTATCTCGACCAACCTCGACACGTCGAAGTCCAGATCCTGGCCGACGGCCATGGCAACGTCGTCCACCTCGGCGAACGCGATTGCTCCATTCAACGGCGCTTTCAGAAGCTCATCGAGGAGACCCCGGCCCCCATGATGGACGACGATCTTCGAAGCCGAATCTGTTCTCAAGCGGTCGAGGTCGCCCGAGCGGCTCAATATCAGAACGCGGGAACCGTTGAATTCGTCCTCGCACCCGACGGCGAATTCTACTTTCTCGAAATGAACACGCGTTTGCAGGTCGAGCATCCCGTCACGGAGATGGTGACGGGAATCGATCTCGTCGAAGAACAGCTTCGGATCGCGGCGGGCCAGACCCTCTCCTTCTCCCAGAACGAAGTTCGCTTCGATGGCGTCGCGATCGAATGCCGCGTGTGCGCCGAGGATCCCGATCAGGATTTCCGTCCTGCCGTCGGCCGACTTCTCCTCGTACGGCCGGCGGAAGGGGAGGGGCTCCGTTTCGATGGCGGCATCGCGAGTGGCCAGGAAGTCTCGACGGCCTTCGACCCGATGCTCGCCAAGGTCATCGCGCATGGCCGCGACCGGGAAGAAGCCATCCGGCGCGCGCGCCGGGCTCTTCGCGAGAGCGTGATTCTCGGCTGCACCACGAATGCTGCCTTTCTCGAACGCATCCTCGCCCATCCGGACTTCGCAGCCGGCAAAGTCGAAACAGGCTTCATTCCAGCTCACGCGGCCGAACTCGGCACTTTCGAACTATCCCCGGATCGCCGAACGGCGATCCTCGCAATCGCCGCACTGTCGAATCGAGATTTCTTGGAACGCGTCCGCGCCGTTCCCGAGCCCTACGCGTCCATGGGCGCGTGGCAGAACTGAGGGCGAAGCGATGGGATACGATTTCGAACTCGACGGCCTGGCATCGCTCGTTCACCCCACCTTTGATCTCGAATCAACGCGCGCGCTGGGAACGATCGCGCTGTCGATCGACGGCCGTCGCGTAGAGGCCGCGCTCATCCCGGGCAGCCAGAGTTGTGAGTATTTTCTCGACGTCCACCCCGACCTCGATGGAATCGGCGGAATCGATGCACGAGGCGAATTGGATCGACGTGAACGAGTCTTCGTCGCCTGCGATGGTGATCTCGTCTTCGTTCATCTACGCGGTCGTACCCATCGCGTCGAGGCGATCAACGCCCTTGTGAAAGCACAGAAGGACGCTGCACCGAGTAGCGGAGACGACGCTCTTCTCGCACCGATGCCGGGGGTCGTCGTCGATGTCGCGGTCACCGTGGGTACCGAGGTCGAAGCCGGTGCGCTTCTGCTGACGATCGAGAGCATGAAACTCCAGACCGCAATCGTGGCGCCCACGGCCGGTCGTGTCGTGGAACTCGGCCTGTCTGCGGGATCGAGCTTTGAACAGGGCGCGGTTCTGGTGCGACTGGAGGGGCTGGACACGGAAGAAGGAGAATCCCGATGATGCATCGAATCGAGAGCCGGGTGGACGTGCAGAGCGAAATCTATCAGCGATTCGCAGAGAAAAATCGAGAACGCCTCGGCGAGTTTCATCGACGCCAGGACGAGGCTCGCTTCGAAAGGCCGCAGCGCGATCGTGACCGACTCGCTCATCACGGCAAGATCTTCGTACGCGATCGCATCAAGCTTCTCCTCGATCCGGGGACCCCCTTTCTCGAGTTTTCGTCGCTGGCCGCCAACTCGGAATACGACGGCGATTCGAAGGGTGCCAGCGTCGTGACCGGGATTGGAATCGTGAGCGGCCGCGAAGTCATCATTCGAGCCGACGATCCGAGCATCAAGGGCGGCGCCTGGTATCCGCTGACGGTGAAGAAAAACGTCCGCTGCTTGGATATCGCGATCGAAAACCGGCTTCCCGTCGTGCATATCTGCGACAGCGCAGGCGGCTTCCTCCCCCTGCAATCCGAGCTCTTCGCGGACCGGGTTTCTGCAGGCCGCATTTTCCGCAACCAGGCCATCCTCTCGAAAATGGGCGTGCAGCAGCTCTCCCTGGTCTTCGGACAATGTACGGCCGGCGGCGCCTACATCCCGGCCCTCTCCGACTACGCGGTCATCCTGCGAGGCAACGGGGGCATCTTTCTGGGCGGCCCTCCGTTGGTCAAGGCCGCAACGGGTGAAATCGTCGATGCCGATACGCTCGGGGGAGCCGACCTGCATACGCAGGTCAGTGGCGTCGCCGACTACGCCGCGAACTCCGAAGAAGAGGCGATCCTACTCGGTCGCGAAATCGTCTCGCTCTGGAGACGACCCGACAAAGTGTCCGCGGATGGACGAGTTCCCGAACCCCCTTTCTACGATCCGAAGGAGCTTTACGGAATCATCCCCGACGACATCAAGGTTCAATTCGACATGCGCGAAGTGATCGCGCGCATCGTCGATGGCAGCCATTTCCATGAATACCAGCCGGACTACGGGACGACGCTCATCTGTGGCTACAGCTATATCTGGGGCCACAAGGTCGGCATTATTGGAAATAACGGCGTCCTGTTCAACGACTCGTCTCTAAAGGGCGCCCACTTCATCGAACTCTGCAATCAGAACCGAACACCCATCGTCTTTCTCCAGAATATCACCGGCTTCATGGTGGGCCAGGAATATGAAGCGCGAGGAATCTGCAAGGACGGCGCCAAATTCATCATGGCGCAAGCCGGAAGCTCGGTGCCTAAATTCACCATCATGGTGAACGGCTCCTTTGGTGCGGGCAACTACGGGATGTGCGGCCGCGCCTATGACGGTCGGTTCGTGTTCAGTTGGCCGAACCACCAGATCGGCATCATGGGAGCCGAGCAAGCGGCGAACACCCTCGCGGACGTCAAGATCCGACAGCTCGAGCGCGCTGGCGAAAGCCTCAGCGAAGCCGAGATCGAGGAAATTCGAATTCCCGTCATCGCAGCGTTCGAGCGCGAGTCGAGCGCCTACTATGCAACGTCGCAGCTCTGGGACGATGGCATCATCGACCCCGTGGACACGCGCAACGCCCTCGGCATCGCCCTGAACGTGGCCCAGAATGTTCCGATCGAAGATCCCCACTACGGTGTTATGCGCCTCTAGAAACCCGTGACCCCAGCCCGAGGGATCCGAGAATCATCCCGAAGAGCCTGGATTCGACTCTCTGAGCCGCGCGGGTCCTCGGAAATCGCTCGAGTTTCGACTCATCGATCGGGACTCGCCGATCGCGGAGGAACGCCCGAAATGGGTTATGCTCTCGGCTCGATTCGCCCCTGCGAACCCGTTTGGAGACAATATGAAAAGCGCGCGCCGCCCCGTACGTCGATTTCGCAAGCTCCTCATCAGCCTACAGATTGCGGTGCTCACGGCGTTCGCGCCCGGAGCCGCCCTCGCCGAAGAATCCAGTTTCCTCGACACTTTCTTTTCGGAAGGCTTCGACGCCGTTGTCCTGCGACCCTTGGGAAGTGTCCGACTGGCGGTCGGAATCGTCGCGCTGATACCGACCGGAATCCTCTACACGCTCAAGATGCCGCTCGATGGGGATGCCGGAGCCCTGCAGGAAATCACGGAACTGCTCGTCGTCGAGCCCGCAAACTTCGTCTTCCGCCGCCCGCTCGGCGAGGACCTGGCCGGCGGATAGACGTCCACTCGAAAGACCGCGAACAAGAACAGGCCGGCACGAATGCCAACCCGTTTTTTTCATTCTGCGAACGGCTCGCTGGCCGCGCGTCGGTCCCAGACGTCCGGGACCGACGTCGCACCAATCGGTGAGATCCGAACAGTGCGAGGAGTCCAGCCGACACAGCCAAGACTGCGGCGGGCTCCGGAATCTCCAAGGTGATCCGTTGTTCACTTGGCGTTGCCACCGGAGATGTCACGAGCGCTCATCGAGCCCGTGACCAGCGTAACGACTCCGTTACCCGCTGCATCTCGAGCCTCCGCACCGGGTGTGTTTGTGTACCGCGGTTCCAATGATCGTAGCGTTTGAAGCCAATCGTGCCGATTAGAACCCCACTCGAGATCCTTTACGGGGGACCCCCAAGTCGACCCCCACCGACCGGCCACCTGCAGAGAACACATTGGCCATCGAAATGGGGATTGAAGCGCCAAGATTGGCGAGCGCATCAAAAGAAAAACGGGCCGGCATGAAGCCGACCCGTTTTCTTATCACTGACGACCGTGAGGTCGCGCTGATCCTAAATGATTAGGATCGGCGTCGTGCCAGTCGATGCATTCCGAACAGTGCAAACAGTCCTGCCGAGGCAGCAAAGATTGCGCTGGGCTCCGGGATCTCAAGAGTGACCCAGGTTCGGTTAGCGTTGCCGGAGGAGATGTCACGAGCGGTCAAGGAACCCGTAACCAGAGAGACAACACCGTTGCCACCTGCGTCACGAGCGTCAATGCCCGTTCGAATGAACATCTCAGAGGTTGCGCCCACAACCTCCGTCACCGTGACGGAGAGCATGCCAGTCGTAAATGGCACGCCGACTCCCTGGTTGCCCTGACCCGTGAAGGGGATGCCCGCACCGACGAGGGTCACTACAGCGCCAGAGCCAATGATCGTGCCGTTGAAGCCGATCGTGGCGAAGTGGACACCCGACGGGGTCGTGTAGGCAGTGCCGATGCCGAGGCCGTCGAAGGGACCACCCGCGACACCAACCGTGGCGTCAGAAAGCTCGAGGTCGACAATCGACAGCGAGAACTGGCAGTCTGTACCCGTCTGGTAGGGAACAAAAGTTCCCTGAGCAGTCGTACCCTGTAGGGGCGTCGCCGTGACCTTACAAGGAAGGTCGAGATTCGGGATCAGCGGGACGCCATTGAAGTAGACCTTCGCCGTACCGTTGGCGCGACCGATGGACACACCACCGAACTGATTTCCCGTCGCCGTGAATCGGGCGAGACCGTTGATCGGGGGTGACGCCGTATCACCGGCCATGGGCGTTATGGGGCTTACCGGATTACCGTAGTTATTGGTGGGGGAACCGGGACCCTGCGTGGTCGCGTCTGCGTAGTAGCTCACGATCGCCGCACCGGTGCGCCCGCCAGCAGAGAACATACCTTGGCCAGGGATGGGAATCGCGCCGCCAGACTCCTGCGTGACCGCAGCTAAACCCATTGGCGTGGTACCGGGATGCGGCGAGTCGTAGCTCAGGTTCGTCTGAACTGCGAAGACCGCGGCGTTGAAGTTGACGACGCCGATCGATCCCTGCGGCTGTCCGCCGTAGCGAAAGACACCGGCAGCCAGTGTCAGGTTGCGAGGACCTGGGCCTGCGCCTTGCTGGATCGTTGCCATCGTGGTGGGCTTGATCTGACCAGGCTGACCGAGACCGTTGCCAACGAGCGGGAGGCCCATTGGCGTGGCCGGAGCCGTCTGGATCGTGATGGCCGTGAATGGACCGGCCGTGGCCGCCGGACCCGAACCACCTTGTGCCGGGGCGATGGAAATGGGCAGCGGGAGGCCGTCACCGATCTGACCACGAATCTGGCCGCCAAGGCCACAAGTCGTGCCAGAACACGCCAAGCCGGCCTGAGCCGTTGCCGTGCTTGCAAAAACGAAGGGGGCTAAGAAAGCCACCAGCGCAATCGCCAATTTATTGCGAATAGACATGTGTTGAAACTCCAATAGTTGAATCAGCAAAACCTGCCGATCAGTCTAAAGAAAGTACCATGAACGCGTATTTAGGTGTGAAGAAGATTGAGGCGAAGCGGAAAATTTCCGTTCCCCTCTGGGGAGACAAAGCCCCAATGCGCTGGCCGCCGGCAGCATTCTCCCGACGCAGAGCAGTTCTTGCGCAGGTCCTTCGCTAACGGGCAACCCGCCGCAGGGTCTTTAACCGCCCTGATCTCTCGCGCATTCTCCTACGATGTCTACTGTCGCGAGGCGACGCGATCGCGGAGCGCGACCGCATCCGGCCCTGCGTTGAAGCGAATCGCCCGGCGCAGAAGCTGAGAAATCCTCTGGACGGTTTTCTCGTCTTTGCCGACCTCGGCGTCTTCGAGAACCGAGGCGAGCCTGTAAGCGATCGGGCCGCTCGTTGGCGTTCGCTCGAGGGCCGTCTCGAGTACGCTCGGGATCCCCGGGGAATCGAGCAATTTCGCCGAAGCGAGGAGTAGAAGGCGGTTCGCCTTCATCGACTCGATCCCGACCGGCTGTCCAACGCCCTTGGACAGCAGTTCCAGCGCCCCGTCAGCATCGGATTCGGCCACCAGGCTCGCCAAGCGAAAGAGCGTCGCCTGTTCATCGGGTGCGATTTCGAGCGCGGCCCGATAGCTGGCTTCCGCTTCCTGGAGCTTTCCGGAACGCTCGAAATGGACGCCCTCGATCAGCTTGGCCAGCGCGCTCTCGGGATTGGCTTCGAGCGCGGTACGGACGAGCGACTCGACGATTTCCGACCGCGCTTCGTCGTCGGCCCATTCGACGCCGGCGAGCAGAATTGGAAGATGGTTGTGGGGGGGGAATTTCAAGGAAATGAAGCGCTTGATCACGGCCCAGGCTTCGCTCCCGTCCCCGCGCACCGACACGACCTCCGCGCCGATCGCGATCGCCTGTCCGAACAATTCCGGGTGAGACTCGGAAAATTTGTTCACGAACTTGAACACCGCGTCCGCACCCCTTGATTGGGCCTGGATCTGCAGGCCCAACAACTTGGATTCGACCGATGGTGGAATGCGGGTCGTGGCCAACATCTCGACTGCCGTTGTGTGGCGATTCTCAGCAAAGAGTATTCGCGCCGCGTGCATTCGCGCAGCCGTTGCGGTTTCGTCGATCCGAATGGAGAGCAGAAAACCCTCAAAAGCGCGATCGACCTGACCGAGTTCCAAGGCCGCCTGAGCACTGTAAAACGGCGCGAACGCGTTCTCGGGCCAGAGGCGCGTCGCCTCGTCGTAGAATTGGATGGCCTTCGCAAATTCTTTCCGGTTGTGGGCAACCGCACCGCGCACGAGTGCACGATGGGCGGCGACCGTCATTCTGGAGGTCAGCTCCAGCGCAAGATCAGACTGCCCCAGTTGAATCCGAAGATCGGCGAGCGCGAACAGAAGATCCGGCTGGGCGCCCGCGAATTTCTGAGTGGCGGCCAATCCCTTCTCGAGAGCCTCCGCCGACGACTCGAGGTTGCCGATCTGCTTGTAGTACTCGGCCAAAGCAAGCAACGCCGCCGAACGGCCGATCTGCGTCGTCGCCTCTTCCGTCCCTTCGATCAGTAGCGCTTCGGCTTCGTCGTGCCGGTCGAGCAGGCGTAGTAAGTCTGAAACGACCAGCCGATAGCCCGAGTCCTGCCCTTTGTCGGCTTCGAATGCGACACGAGCGATCTCGAGCGCGCTCTCCAGCTCGAGGTTCTTTCTATAGAACTCGATCGCCCTTCCAACCACGTTGGAATGTGTCGGATAGCGCTCGATACAGTCCAGCCATCTCGTCCTCGCGACTTCCTCGTCACCCTTGTCATCCGCGAAGATCGCCATCGTCGCGCAATGCCAGCCCTGAATCGGATCGTCCTCGGATTGATCCGCCTCGATCCGAGCGCCGAGCTCGAGCAACACGCGCTCCGCGTCATCGGGCTGGTTGAGACCCAGGTAGGCGAGGATACGAGGTTTGTAGGCGCTCAATTGCTGCGGGTCCATTTCGAGGATTCGATCGACCTCGGCGAGCGCTTCATGGAGCAGTCGTGGCGACCTGGCCAACACGTTGGCGCGCGCGATCCGCACATTCACCATGTCCGGATGCGCTTCGAGAATCTTTGCGTAGATCTCCGCCGCGTTCTCCGCGTTTCCGCCTGTTTGTTCGACGCTTGCGATCAAGAGACTGGCCCGAACGAACCAGATCGGATCGGTTTGGGCTTTTCGAAGTGGCCACTCCGCAAGCCCCGGCTGCCCGGTCTCCACGAGGACTTGCCCGTAGAGAAAGAGCAACTCCATGTCCTCGGGAGTTTCTTTGATCAAATCGCGCAGCGGTTCGAGAGCCTCACGGTGTTGGCCAGCCGCGATCTGATCACGCACATCTTGAACGGGATCACTTGGGCGGCACCCGACGAGCGCAATCACCGCAACGACACTGACAATCAAGATGCAGATCGCGCGCAAGTCGCGTAAATCGGTGGATACCTGGGTTATCGTTGGTTTCATGGCGAATACATTACTCCAAAAGAACTGGCCTTGGCTCGTCGCAGGCGGCCTTATTCTGCTCTGGCTCTTGTCGACATCGGTCCAATACGAACCCGCGATCGGCGATCCGCGACCGATCGGCAACAAGCAGGACATCCTGGATCTCGCCGAGCGTGAAGACCTCAACGTGATGTTCCTGCTCGTGGATACTCTTCGAGCAGATCGACTGGGAATGTATGGCTATCACCGCGACACGAGTCCCATCACCGATGGTTGGGCGTCGACGGGCGTGCGATTCGATCGACATCTCGCTCAATCCTCGTGGACGAAGTCCTCGATGGCATCGCTGTGGACGGGCTTCTCTCCGATGCGGACCGGGGTGACGCGCTACGACGACGTCGTGTCCGAAGATGCCGTCATGCCGGCCGAGCGGCTTCGGGAGGCCGGCTTCAAGACGATCGGGATCTATCGAAATGGCTGGGTGGCACCGACTTTCGGCTTCAATCAGGGCTTCGACGTCTACACCCATGCGCCTCGGCGCAAACTGAATCCAGCCGTGCGGGCCAAGAACCCGACGATTTCGCTGGACGGCAATGACGAGGACACCGTCGCAGCCGGAATCGAATTCTTGCGCATCAGCGGCCACGACGGGCGCTGGTTTCTCTACCTGCACCTGATGGATATCCACGAATTCGTCTATGACGAGGAATCGGCACTTTTCGGCGCTTCGCATTCGGATATGTATGACAATTCGATCCTGTGGACGGACGGGACCCTGAATGTCTTGTTCAACCATCTGGCCGAGTTCGGACTCTCCAAGAACACGCTCGTCGTGCTGACGTCGGATCATGGTGAAGCCTTCCGAGAGCGCGGCCTCGAAGGACATGCCCGCGCCGTCTACCGGGAGACCACCGAGATTCCATTCTTCATACTCTTCCCCTTCAAACTCGAAACCCCACTCGTCGTTCCGACCCGATCGCATGGGATCGACGTCTGGCCGACGATTCTCGAACTGATCGGGCTCGAACCGTTCGAAGACGCGGATGGCGTTTCCCGCGTACCGGAGATTCTCGCCGCAGCGGATGGTGAATCGATCCCGGACACGACGGCGTTGGGTTATTCGTTCCTGGATGAGAATTGGGGGCGACAGACCAAGCCGCCACGGCATCGACTCGCCGTGACCGAAGGCTCTTATCGCTTCGTCGTTCGAAGCGGGATCAAGGACGTCGAGACCAGCGAACCGATCGAAGAGCTCTTCAATTCCGATGCGGATCCCGGCGAACTCGAAAATCTACTCGAGACGGAGCCCGAGGTCGCTGATCGACTTCGTGAGGCAGGGGACGAATGGCTCTTGAATTCGCCACCTTGGGGAGAGGCGCCCAAGCGTGAGATTGGCGAGCTGGAATTGAATCAGCTGCGCGCGCTCGGGTATGCGATCCCATAGGAGTGCGTTAGGAGCGCGTTAGGAGCGCGTTAGGAGCGCGTTAGGAGCGCATAGAAACGCACGGATCGGCTAGAACTTGATCCTCGTCGAGACGCCGAAGGTTCGCGGCTCGCCAAGGAAGAAAAGCGTCGTCTTCTGGAATTCGGTCAGGTCGGCGCCAAACGACTTGTAGGTCCTGTCCTCGACATTGCGGACCCAGGCGGCGACCTCCACCGTTTCGTCCGGTGTGTAATAGGCGAGTCTCAGATTGTGCAGCCAGTAAGCTTCCTGCGCGATCGTATCCTTGGGAAGAACGAAGACCAGATCCTTATTCGGGCTACCACGACCTTCACTCGGATCGAAGTAGGTGACGGCTTTCCAGGTTCCGTCGTAGCGGAAGGACATGCTACCGAATCGACCCAACGGAAATCCCTGTCGAACCGTGATCGTCACCGAATACCGGGGAGCGTTCAAGAGTCGATTTCCAGAGCGGTCGACCTCGGTCAAGATGACTTCAGTCCTGGCCCCGATCTGCCGTTCGCGGATCTGGGTCTGAACGTATTCCAGGAACTCTCCCTCGAGCCAGGCGAACTTGATATCGAGTAGGCCACCCTCCCAGGGAAGAAAGGTCGCTTCGACCTCGGAACCGAATAGTTCCACATCACTGGCGTTGAGAATCACGAATTGAATCGGCTGGTTATTCTCATCGATCGCCGTAAAGAGCTGATAGTCCCTGTAGTCGTAGTGGAAGAGCGACAGCGTCAGATTGAGACGATCGTCGAAGTAACTCCCGCGCAAGCCAATCTCGAAGGCATCGATCTTCTCGGGGTTGGCCGGGCTGACGTTTCGAAAGCGGCTGCCGGCGGCATTGAACGTGCCGCTCTTCCAGCCATGGGTGAATTTCATGTAGAGACTCGACTCTTCGTTGGGTCGCCACGTGAGGCGAACATGGCCCGTCGGCTCGGTACCGGTGAACTCGTCTTTCACGAAGAAGGGAACGCTCGTAAAGAGGACGTAGTCGATCTCCCTCCTCTCATGATTGAAGCGAAATCCGCCGTCCACCGTGAACGCCTCCCAGAAATCCCAGCTTGCGCCGGCATACGCGCCGATACTAGTGATGTCCTGGGTGTAGGTCCGTCGTCTGGCGATGCCGGGCACGAGCCCGCCGAAGTCGTTCTTGATGTCGACATTCAGCTCTTCGGTCAAGATGAAGGCGCCGACCTCCCAATCGAGTGGCCCACCATATATTTCATCCAGGCCGTCCAGGGCCGTACCGTTCAAGCGCAACTCTTGAAAGATCTGATGGCCATCATCCGCCGTGTTGTTCTCGAACCGGGTATTCGGCGTGAAATCAAGATCGATGTCGACGACGCGCTGCCACTGGTCGTATCCGGTGATCGTCATCAATTCCATCGTGTCGCCAATTTCGATCACGCCCTTCAGCGAAGTACCGAACGTATCGTTCGTCGTTCCGCCCGGATGACTGATTGCGCCGACATGGGGGTTCGAATCGAGGTCACGCGCCAGATCCTGTGCGACGCGGCGGCGACCCTCGAATACTGCGCCAAAAAGTTGGCCCCTCGTACAGGTCGGCCGGCACGGGGCCTGCAGAGCGGCGATCGATGCAAGCTCGGCCTTCAAAATATCCGGATCCTGATAGCCCCGCGCGTCTGGCTGGCCGAAGAGTCCGAAGATCTGAGGCTTGAGATCCGTATTCGCAGGTATCACTCCGGGCGTGTCTATGGTCGGGTCGATGAAGCGGCTGACACCGTTGATTCCGATCGAATCCCCGACAACGGAGGGCTGGTCCAGGCGAGCCCCGCGAAACACCAACGTCCAATTTGAATCGATATCACCGGGAAGATCCGGCTGGAACAGAAATACGCCGCGTAGGGCCCAATTGTTTCGGCTATTCAGCCATTTGGGCTGGTTCTCATCGACGTTCGAGATTTTACCGAAACGGGATCGTTCACCGCAATACGTATCGCCAAGCTCGCGGGTGTTCTTGGGGGGAGCGGCCGCACAGCGATTCTTGAACGTGCCCTTCCGATTCACCACCCTGAATGCGATTCGGGCCCACAATGTGTCTTCGGTGATCGGAAACTGAATGGAGCCCTGGATGTCGCGGGACTGGAAATTTCCGAACTCCGCTTGAATCTCGGCGCCATAGTCTCCGGTCGGCTTT
>Ga0310122_10000802_pt1 | contig 19989 bp, 15 predicted proteins | sample CB6_Bottom_1051__FD_203503 | JGI IMG/M metagenome (GOLD analysis project Ga0310122, IMG submission 203503) | Marine microbial communities from Western Arctic Ocean, Canada - CB6_Bottom_1051 | ecosystem: Environmental > Aquatic > Marine > Oceanic | place: Canada: Western Arctic Ocean | collected...
CCGCTCGACGCGATCCGTTCGAGCTGGGTCTGCATCAAGGCCTGTCGCTCCATGTCGTAGCGACGCCAGCTATTGAAGGTCGAGACCATTCGGGACGCGAGCTGCGGATTCGAATCGTCGACCGCCAACACGTGATCTGCCAGAAAGAGGTACCCCTCTCCGGACGACGCGTGGAATCGTACCTGATTCCCGGCACAAAAGGCCGCGATCAGCGAACGAACCCGGTTGGGATTACCGAGATTGAAATCAGGATGCCGGGTGAGTTCGCGCACTCGCTCGAGCGTGTCGAGGCGCGAGGAGCCGGCTTGAATGGCGAACCATTTGTCGATCACCAGTGGATCCTCGTGCCAACGATCGTAGAAAGCGCTCGTCACTTCTTCCCGCCGCGCGTGATCCTGCTCCGACAGGACCACGAAAGCGGCCTGAGCGTCAGTCATGTTGTCGGCCCCCTGGAATTGTGACCAGGCGGCTTCGATCGCCTCCTCGTCCGCGGTCGAAGCCAATGAATTGAGCGCGGCGTTTCGTAGCCGTCGTCGATCGATCGATGATCGTTCGTGGCGGTAGGGGCCCTTGGGCGCCAACCGTCGATAGGTCGACCAAAGCTGATCCGAATGCGCCCTGGCCAGGGCCACGCGCAGAAAATCACACGCCTCATGGATGGCGTCGGGCTCGATCACGTCCAATTCCTGGGCTACGACGCGCTCCCCCGGAAGCGTCAAAGCCAGCGCGCGAAGGGACCCGTCGAGATTCTCATCGCCGAGCAACCGGCCCCAGGCCGAGGAATAACCCGGGTCGAGTTCCGGCGTCTCCCCCGCTTGAATCTGCTGGGTGGCAGAAACGAGCAATTCGAGCGCGAGTTGTTGGCCGGCATCCCAGCGATTCACCGGATCTTCGTCGTGGGCCATCAAGAACGCGAGCGATTCGCGGCTGCGATCCATCTCGAATCGAACCGGCGCGGAGAACCCGCGCAGAATCGACGGCACGGGTTCCTCTGCGATGTCTTCGAAGACGAATTGCTCGACAGACTCGCGAAGCTCCAGGACGCGCGTGGTCGCCGCCGGTTCGCTCTCCGTATCGCCCTCCAAGCGCAGCGACATCGACGAACCATCCGAGCCCAGGAGACCCACCGCCACTGGGAGGTGAAGGGGCTGTCGCAATGCGGCACCGACGATCTCGAAAGCAGTTTCGGGGTAGTCTTGCGAAAGCGTCAGGACATAACGTTTTTGCTCCGCATCGTATTCACCCGCGGCGCGCAGACGCGGCGTTCCGGCCTGCGTATACCAACGTTCGAATTGCGAGAGGTCACGGCCGTTTGCGTCGGACATCGATGCACGAAAATCGTCGCAGGTGACCGCCTGCCCGTCGTGGCGATCGAAATAGAGGTCCAGGCCCTTCCGAAAGCCGTCTGTCCCGAGCAGCGTCGCGTACATTCGAATCACTTCGGCGCCCTTGTCATAGACGGTCGCCGTATAGAAGTTCTCCATCGAAATATAGGAATCCGGCCGAATCGGATGAGCCATCGGCCCTTCGTCCTCCGGAAATTGCCGAGAGCGAAGATCCTTGATGCCGGCGATACGACAAACCGGCATAGAGATCATGTCTTCGCTGAACCGCTGATCGCGATACACGGTCAGGCCCTCTTTCAAGGTCAGTTGGAACCAATCACGACAAGTGACCCGGTTCCCGGTCCAGTTATGGAAATACTCGTGAGCGATCACCGTCTCGATGCCTTCGTAGTCGTCGTCGGTTGCGGTATCGGGAAGCGCGAGGACATATTTCGAGTTGAAGATGTTGAGGCCCTTGTTTTCCATGGCACCCATATTGAAGTCGCCAACGGCCACGATCATGTAGATATCGAGGTCGTATTCCCGACCGAAGCATTCCTCATCCCACGCCATGGCACGCTCGAGCGATCGGAGCGCGTGCTCACACTGATCGACGTTCTGCGGCTCCACCCAGATCTCGAGACGCACAACGCGTCCAGACATCGTCTGGAACTCGCCCGAGTGACAGCGAAGGTTTCCAGCGATCAGCGCGAATAGATAACTCGGCTTCGGAAAGGGATCTTCCCAACGAACGCGATGGCGACCTTCGGCCAGCTCCTCTTCTTCGATCCGATTCCCATTCGAAAGAAGCACCGGGTACTTTTCTCGGTCCGCCTCGATCGCGACGGTATATCGCGCCATCACATCCGGCCGATCAAGAAAATACGTGATGCGACGAAAGCCCATCGCCTCGCACTGCGTACAAAAATTGCCGCTGCTCTTATAGAGGCCCGAAAGCTGGGTATTCGTTTCCGGGTGAATCGTCACCACCGTACGCAGTTCGAAGCGGCTAGGCGGCGATGGGACGATCAGCTCTTCGCCTTCGATCCGATATTCCGACTCGGCCAGGGCGCGCCCATCGATCTCGATTTCTTCGAGCGCAACCGATTCCCCAACCAGCACGAGCGGCGCGCGCTCGTCCGCGGCATCGCTTCGCCTTCGCAATCCAAGACGCGATTCCACGCGCGTTCCCTCCTCGCGGAGATCGAAGGAGAGGTCGACGGTGTCGATCAGGTAGTCGGGCACGCGGTAGTCGCTGCGCAAGACGGTCTTCGGCTTCGAATCGGTCATGGTCGGTCAAACTCCCAGGCGGAGAGGGTCGGGCGGCGATCGCAACGCAAAGTAGAAATTGGCGGATCCAACTGCAAGGCACTAGCTTGCGAAGATGACTGGGGGCATCGGATGACGAGCGTGGACGGCCGTGCACCCCGCCGAGCAGAGAGCCGCCGCAGGGTGCCCCCGAACCATCGGCCGGGTCGTTCGAGACTCCTCTCCCCTCTTCGTTCCGTTTCTCCGACCCTGACGACGGGCCTTCGGACCGCGTTCGTGGTCGTCGCCCTCGTCCTACTCGGATCGGGCTGCGCAAGCGAAGGGCGATACGACCTCGGAATGAGGCCACCTCTTCGAGTCGGGGTCTCACCGACCTATCCGCCCGTCATCTTCGAGCAGGACGGGAAGATCATGGGCATCGAGGCGGACCTCGCGCGGTTCGTCGGCGACGCGCTGGGACGCCGCGTCGAATTCGAACGCTTCGAGTTTCACGAGCTCATCGGTGCCCTCGAAAGAGGCGAGATCGACGTTGTGATGAGCGGAATGTCGATTACCTCCGAACGCTCAGAACGAATTCGCTTCACGATTCCCTACATGAAAGTGGGGCAGCTGGCCTTGATCCGTTCGAGTGAGCTCGTTCGGCTCGGCCGAAAGCGCTCGATTCATCGAAGTGGTGCACGAATCGGCTATCAGCGCGGAACGACCGGCGAGAAATTCGTCGCCAACAAGCTCGTGCGCGCGACCAGTTTCGCCTTTGACAGTGTGGCTTCCGGGATCCGGAGTCTGCGAGCCGGACGTATCGACTATTTCGTGCACGATGCCCCGACCATCTGGAAACTGGCCGGGGATCCGAGATCAAATGACCTACAAGGGCTCTACCGTCCGCTGACGGAAGAACATCTCGCCTGGGCAGTACGGCAGAAAGATCAGAAGCTGCTCACCCTGCTCGACACGACTCTGTCGCATTGGAAGCGTCAAGGGCTCATCGAGCCGATCGTCAATCGCTGGATTCCCGTACGCGTGACCCTTCACTAAAGGCGACCGGGTCCGCTAGCGACTAACGAAGGCTCAGTGCCTGGATCGTCAGGGAACGAATCGATCTGGCCGTCGGATGTCGCTTGCGAGCAGAAGCGAGCAAACGCACGGCTTCCTTCCCCTTTCCATTCTCAAGAAGAATCTCGGCGACACCGACCCACGCGTCCAGCTTGCCGGGAACGACCACGCAGGCCTCGCGATAGAGAACGAGCGCCGCATCGCTCCTGCCGAGCCATTTCCAGCGCGCCGCTTCGCCTAACAACGCGCGGCCCAACAGAGAAGGCAGGCCTCGACGATCTGGATCGAGCTTCGAAAGCGCACGAGCCGCGACCAGCGCGGACTCGGTCTTCTTCTGGTCGAGGCGACCTCGCGTCGCGCCCTCGAGAGAACCCGCGTAGACGTCTCGCGCTTGCCCTCTGAATAGCTCGCGATCCACCTTCGACAGGCTGGTCAAGCTCCGAAGGGCGCCTTCCGGATCCCGGGCCATGAGCTGCGCTCGCGCTTGCCCGAGCCATGCGCGGCCGAAGCGTGCGTCCGTTCGGAGCGCCTCCGCGAAATGCGTCTTCGCGGACCGCCAATCACCCTCAACGAGCGCCGCCTCACCAAGTTCCGTCGGCGTCGGAGGTGGCCCGCTGGCGCATCCCTGCGCCAGGAGTGCGACCAGTAGGAGGGGAAGAAGAAGCCAGCTGCGCGTGGACATCATGGAATTCCCTTAGGGCGAAGGCCCGAACTCTCCTCTCTACATCGGACCGCCTCACGACGCGCTTGAGAGGCGGTCCACAAGCGAAGACAAGCTCTCCCGAAGCATTTGGGGCCGGCAAGACCGCGGCAGGGTCCCCGCTGCGTCGAACTCATCGTTTCGGGTCGAAACTGCCTACGATGGCCGCGACGGGTCGAAGGGGGTCTCCCCTTCGAGGAGACGTTCGAAGATCCGAACCATGATCTCGACTTCGCTGATCGGAACGAATTCGCGAGAGGTATGGGCGACGTCGATCGATCCCGGTCCCAATACGACACCGGGAATCCCAGCCCTCGCAAACACGCCCGCATCGGTTCCGAAGGCCACATGGTCACATTTGGGCGACAAGCCAACCGACTCGAGCGCCCCGGCAGTCGCTCGCGTGGCAACCGAGTCCGCCGGTGTCTCGAGCGGCGGTTTTTCTTCCGTGCAGGACTCGACGCGGACGTCTGCTTCGACCCCGGCCCTTTCGAGACTCTCCTCGATCTCGGCTCGCACTGCTTCCGGACTCTCGCCGGGCAAGGTTCGACGATCGACCCAGATCTGTGCTTCGTCGGGCACGATATTAGGCGCCTGCCCGCCCTGCACGATTCCGATCGACAGAGTCGCGGGGCCGAGTTCGGGATGCGGCTTTTCGAGGAAGATCTTTGCGCTGTCCTCGATCGCCAGAATGGCCCGAGCAAGCAAGACGATTGCATTTCGGCCCGCCGTCGGATCGGAGCTATGGCAGGCACGTCCACGCGCGCACACGCGTGCATGAATGACACCCTTGTGCGCATTGATCAGGCGAAGTTCTGTCGGCTCGGTCGCCAACACCCAGTCGGGCCGACGGGATCCGAGATGCGCCAGCACGTCGGCGACTCCGATGCTGCCGAGTTCCTCGTCTGCCTCTCCGACGACGATCACGTTTCGCTTCAGGCGCCCGCGCTCAAGCACGCGCTCGAGGGCTTCGAGCAGCGCCGCCATCCCGGCTTTCGTATCGCACGATCCGCGACCGAGTAGATGATCCGCTTCGATCACGGGATCGAAGGGATCGATCACCATCCCGTCGACGGGCACGGTGTCGAGATGACTCGCTACGAGCAGCGTCTCCGCATCGGCGTTCGCGGTGGCTTCGGCAACCACACTGGTGCGGCCTGCACGACCCACGAGCTCCGAATCCATTCCCAGCTTGGAGAGTTCGCGCGCAACGTGTTCGGCCATTGCTTGCTCCCCGGTGATTTCGACGGGCAGATCGTCGCGACCCATCGGATTCACGGACGGAATCGCGATCATGTCCCGCAGATGCCGGATACAGGGTGAAAAGTCGGCCATGCACAAGGCTCCATGCGGCGACGAGGGGGGAATTGATCGAAGTCGCCCATGGCGATTCTACCGACGAGGCGCAGTTGAAGCCAAGATTCGGGGCAAACGTCTAGAACGAGTCGAACCGTGCTCAGCCCGTCAGGCGGCCAACCGACGGATTCGGGCGGATGCCACGCCGCAGACAGGCCAAGCAGGCTCCAACCCGTCTCAGCGAGATTCAGAACCCCGTTGGAACGATCGAGAACGTCGTCGGCTCCCGCCTCCATGGCCGACCGTCGGTCGATCGCGCGGGAAGACGAAGACCAGATGGCGAGCCTCACATGCCGCGTTCTTTCGTCTCGACGAAATTGGCGACAAATGCCGAAGGCGCTCAGTCCGGAGAGTCCCGCATCGATCAGAATCCATGATGAAGAATGACTGTTCGGGGCAATATCAGGAGTGTGATCTCCTCATTTCACCTAGGAGCCTGACCCAAGACTCTCGTGGGAAGCCCAGGTGTCGAGACGCGCCGCTGGGAAGGCGCGGGGGGGTTTTGATGAGCAGGGCTCGACTCGAGCCGCCCGCTAGAGGCGTGCGTGTCGCAACTCGCTCTCGAGGATGGCGACGCAACCGATTTCCTGAAGCGAATCGATCACGCTCTGGGTCCGGATCTTCTCCACCAGCACCTTCACGGAGAGCCAGGAATCGTCCTGCAATGGGCTGATCGTCGGAGAGGAAAACCCGGGCGTGATTTCAACAGCCGCATCGATCTTTGAAGCCGGACAATTGAACTCGAGAAGCGCATAGCGGGCCGCCGCGAGAACGCCGTCGATTCGGCGAATCAACTGTTCGCAGAGTTCGCGGTCGCGCGGCTCGGCCGTCCCGATCAAGACCGCCTCGGCTTCGAGCACCCGATCGATCTCGATCAGGTCATTCTCGACCAGACTATTGCCTGTTTCCACGATCTCGACGATGGCGTCCACCATGCCGAGCAAGACCATGACCTCGACGGCACCCTGGATCTCGATGACGCGGACGTTCTCGACGCCCTTGCGGTCGAAGTACTCTCGGGCGAGACGAACGAATTTGGCACCGACGACGCGACCTTCGAGATCTTGCGCCGTACGGTAGGGCGCGTCCTTGTGAACGGCGACCGAGAGCCTGCATCTCCCGAATCCGAGCCGACGATGCTCGAGGACATCGACGCCCTTTTCGATGACCTGATCGCTGCCCGTGACGCCGAGGTCGACGACACCCTCGGCGACCAGAACCGGAACGTCAGCGGTATTCGTGAAGATGATTCGCGTTCCCGTGTCGGTGCAGACCGAAAAGAGGCGGCGGCCGGATACGCGAAATTGCAGACCCGCGCGTTCGAGCATGGACAAAGCGGCTTCCCGCAGACGCCCCTTCGAGGGAATGGCGATGCGAAGTCTCTCGTCGGGAATCATCGAGGATCGTCCTCGTCGCGACTTCGCCGAGCGGCCTTTTCTTCCAGACCTCCTACCCCAAAACGTGCTTCTAATTCCGCGTAGACCGAAGCGGGCTCGACACCGCGGGAAGCCATCAAGACCCAGACGTGAAAGAGCAGATCGGCGACTTCACGAGTCAGCGCCCCATCACTCTCACTTCGTGCGGCCTGTACAACCTCTTCCGCCTCTTCCCGCACCTTGGCGGCCATCTCGTCCCACCCGCCCTCGAGCAGACTCACGACATAACTCTCGTCCGGCCGTTCGTCTCGTCGCGACCGAACGAGTTCGTAGAGTCGATCTAGAATTTGCATCGAACCGGTCACTCCCGAGGATGTTCCGCGCAGCCGAGCTGCCCGATCCTTCGGTAGGTCTCCGCCGTCCACTCCGGTCTTCGGGAAAAGAGATCATGAAATAGATCGCACTTTTCACCCTGACCCAGTTCGGGCTCGGCGTCGACTGCGGCAATGACCTGGTCACGCGAAAGCCTGGTCTCGGCGATTCGAATTCCCCCACCCGCCTCGGTATCGAAAATGATCATGGAGGCGACCTCGGCCTCCTGCTCGCCGATCGCTGTCCCCGGTATCCACGGATCCCAATTGGGGAGATCGCCCTCGCTGCCCCGTCCTGGTCGACCGTTGCGGGCGAACTCCGCCCAGTAGCTCATCATCTTCGCGGACAAACTCTCGCGTGTTGCCGCGGTCTGCTCATCGAAGATCAGGCGATTGAAGAGCGGATCGCCAAGATCGAATGTCCCGAAGACGAAGGGCAGCTCGAAGCCATGGGCGGCTCCGAGAAGGACGGATAGATCGCCACCAAAGTAGCTTGGCAACTCGTCCCAATCGAAGCGGTAGGCGAAGACCTCCGCGAGACCCGCATGCGAAAACGCCGAAGCGGGCCGCGTCACGCCCCGGATCGTCCGGAGATCACTGTGATAACGCGCCCTTCTTTCGTAGTCCTCTGGATCGAGGATTCGAAAGAAGATTCCAAATCGCTGTCGAACATGGTCTTCGTCGCCAAATAGCGTGAGCTTCATTTCATCCCGATTGCTACCGAGCATGATCGGTACTCGATTGAAGCGTCCTTCGCGAAACTCGGTATTCCATTCGCTGGTCGGTAGTAGCGCGCCATCGCGAATCAGCCCGGGAACTTCCAGAGCCGTGGGACGATCGGGATCCCGGTAGACCTCCATGATCTCCCGAGCCGATCTGCCGAGTAGAAAATCCGCCAGGTCGGCATCGAGGAGCGAGGCCGCATATCCCCGCGCGGCATCGCGATCGGGCACGACACCGGCCTCTTCGAGTAGAGCGACGACGACTTCTGCGCTGCTATGTCGCTGTCCCGGGATTTCCGCAGAAACTTCGTTTTCAGCTTCGCCGCGACTGACGGAATCCGTCGAGCCACTTTGGACGATCGCCCGCTGGAAGAGACCTCGAGCGGAGTCGATCAGCAGCATCGCCAGGACGTTCGTCCCTCCCGCGGACTCGCCAAAAATCGTCACGTTATGCGGGTCGCCCCCGAATTCGCTGACATTGGACTGCACCCACTCGAGCGCTCGCACCTGGTCGAGAGTTCCGAAATTCCCCGACGCCTCCAATCCGTTCTCGGCCGACGCCCGAAGTCCGCGATGAGAAAACCAGCCAAAGGGTCCCAGTCGATAGTTGAAAGACACGACGACGACTTGCTGGGATCCAGCGAGCCGCGCACCGTTGTACATTGCCGAGCCACTGTGCCCGATGCGATTGCCGCCGCCATGGAACCACACCATCACGGGTAGGCGACTCGCGCCGGTGACCACCCGTTCGGGCTCCGAACGTGGCGCCCAGACGTTCAGGTAGAGACAATCCTCGGAGCCGGCGAGACCGTCGGGGTCCTCCGAGGGGACTCCCCCGATCTGGGTGGCGAGCTGCACGCAGGGCGAACCGAAACTCAGAGCGTCGAGGGTGTCGGCCCATGCCTCGGGATCCCGGGGAGCCCGCCAGCGCAGCGCGTCGACGGGAGGCCGCGCATAGGGCACGCCAAGCCAGGCATGTGTGTCGTGTTCGGCGGCGAAACCGAGGACGCTGCCCAGGGCGAGCAAGCGCTCGGAAGACACATCAGCGATCTGTGCAATCGGCTCAATTGACGGATAGGCCAACTCGCGAAGCGCGACGAAACCAAGGACCGCCAAGAGAATGATCCCAGCGAGCACGACACCCATCCAGCGCCATCGATTCCCGCCCCCACCAGACTCTTCTGACTCGCCGCCGGTCTCCCGACCGGAGTCTCCCCTGGCCTCCGCCGTTTTCTTTGCGGTCTCTACGCCCATTCTTCTGCCCGCCGGGCGAGGTCGCGGATTGCGATCTGGCGGCCCGAATCGTCAGCCTATCACGTTCCATCCTGCCCGGAAGCGCAGAGCTTCCCGTCGCCGATCACCGCGGGCCATTCCATGACCTGGCTTCCCTCGCCGATCCGCGAAGAAGACGATCTCGCCGAGGTTGATGTCCACACTCGTCGAGTCGCGCCGAACCCTCGCCGCGCGGCCACGCGGGAACTCGATGGACGCTTGCGATCGTCACACCGATTCCGGTCGCCAGAATGGGACGAATCCAGACCGGACTCTCTACGAAACGTGCGACCCGTCAACGACGGAATCAAGAGAGAAGGCAGCCTCGCGATCGCCGTGTCGATCCTCGAGGGTTCCGAACCCGCGATCACCCAGTTTCTCGACAGTGGCGTCAAGTCATTGTTTTCAATTGATTATCAGTTCGGACTAAACTCGTCTTCCCTGCGCAGCGGAGGCCACCCGGTAGTGGAGCCGCTCGCCAGCCCAGAACACTTCGAGCCCGCGATTGCCGCAACCGATGGTGTCCGGCCCTTGCCACTCGACCGCTTCGAGCCGGATTCGATCGCGATTTCGCGGCAGGCCATAGTAGTCGGCGCCATGGAAGCTGGCGAAGGCCTCGAGTCGATCGATCGCACCGGCGCGATGGAAGGCTTCGGCGTAAGCCTCGATCGCAATCGGTGTGCTGAAGATTCCGGCGCAGCCACAGGCCGATTCCTTCTTCGCTCGCTCATGGGGAGCGCTGTCGGTTCCTAGAAAGAAACTCGAATCTCCACCGATCGCCGCCGCCACCAGCGCCGCGCGATCTCTCTCGCGCTTCAAGACCGGAAGACAATAGTGATGCGGTCGGAGTCCGCCGTCGAAGATCGCGTTGCGCGTGAGCAAGAGATGTTGCGGCGTGAGGGTGGCGGCGACGCGCGCCGGCGACTCAGCGACGAAGGCGGCGGCCTCTTCCGTCGTGATGTGCTCAAAGACCACTCTCAGTCCTTCGAATCGTTCGATGATGGGACGAAGTGTTTCGTCGAGAAAGATGCGCTCGCGATCGAAGACATCGATCTCGGGCCCGATCGCTTCGCCGTGTACCAGGAGGGGCAGCCCCGAATTCTCGAGCGATTCAAGAACGGGATGGAGATCCTCAAAACCGGTGACACCCTGTGATGAATTCGTCGTCGCACCCATCGGATAGAACTTGAGCCCGAAAATCAGCTTCGACGCGGCAGCGGCCTCGACCTCATCTGGCGTCGTCGAACTCGTGAGATAGAGCGTCATCAATGGCTCGAAATCGAGACCGGCCGGCAAGGCGGCAAGAATGCGCGCCCGATAAAGCCGCGCCTCGGCCACGGTCGTCACGGGCGGATCGAGGTTCGGCATGACGATTGCCCGCGCGAATCGCTCAGCCGTATAGGGAAGGACGCGCGACAACAGCTCGCCATCTCTTAGATGAAGATGCCAATCGTCGGGTCGCACGATTTCGAGGGTCTGGATCGGGTCGCTCGTATCGATGGTCTGGCTCGAACGGGTGCCACCCGCTCGCCTCCGGATGTCTGTCTGAGAAGCCCAGCCAGCATACCCGGCTCGTTGCGGCGATTCAGCCCCCGGATCCGTCATCCTTGTGTTCTCCGAGACTTCTCGGTTTCGCGCGCAGCAGGTCCTGAAACTCGATGGGCGGGCATGGACGTCCGAACCTGGGCAGCGATCGCGGGCGGCAACATCGGCGAAAGCTTCTGCATCGAAATCGAGGGCGGTGGGCGCGCCTTCCTGAAACACTACCGTGGCGGCGCACCGGGAATCGCGCTCGCAGAGGCGCGGGAACTTGCCTGGCTGGCCGAAGCCCGAGCGATCCGGGTCGCCAGCGTACTCGCCGTCGGAAACGATTGGCTTTCCCTCGACTGGATCGACTCTCAACCTCCCGCTCCCGACTACAACAAACTATTGGGACACGAACTCGCCGCGCTCCATAGCGCCGGCGCGTCCGGTTTCGGGTGGAGCCAGGACAATTCGATCGGGCGCCTTCCTCAGATCAACACGCAGCTCGACAGCTGGGCTTCCTTCTACTCGGATCGAAGGATCGCGCCGCTCAAGCAACGCGCCGAGGATCTGGGACTGCTCACCCGCGCGCTGGCCGGCCGCCTCGACGAACTGATCGACGCGATTCCCCAGCTCGCTCACGTTTCGGAGCCCGCCGCACGCCTGCACGGCGATCTATGGAACGGGAATATCCTCGCGGATGAGAACGGAGCGCCCTGCCTCCTCGATCCCACCGTCTACGGAGGACACCGCGAGATCGACCTCGCCATGATGAAACTCTTTGGTGGATTCGATGCGAGCGTATGGAGCGCCTACGAGGAAGCCCTGCCGCTCGAGCCCGGAGCGGAGGCACGCGTGCCTCTCTATCAGGTCTATCCGCTGCTCGTTCACGTCTGCCTTTTTGGAAAGAGCTACCTCGCCCCGCTGTCCGAGGCCCTCGATGCCGTGATGCGTTAGGCGATCACTGAAATCGGTCTAACGTGGACTGGCCGGTGACCCCGCCGGCGCGTCCGCAACAATTGCGAAGGATTGGGCCACTCCGCTTCCCCACTGGTCCGTAGCACTCACTTCCACGTCGAATCGACCGCGCTGATCACTCGTCGGACGCCACTGGACGAGGCCACTCTTCTCGTGGACCGTCATGCCATCGGGTCCCGACAGGAGCTGGTAGGTCAGCCTCGCCTCGGGCTCTTCGCTTCGAGCGCCAATCTGGTAGCGGAACAGCCCGGCTTCGATTCCGGCCAAGGGTTTCGAGGAGATCGCGGGCGCGGCACCCCGAGTAAGGACGACGGCCGGGCTCGATACGAAGCGAGATCCTCGACCCCCCTGATTCGCTCGAGCGCGAAGGACGACGACGTCGCCCGGGGCGTAAGGCTGTGTATCGAGTTCCTCCGACGAGCCGACGACTTCTCCGTTGACCTTCCATTGGAGCTCGAAGTCTGCGCGACCGGAGTCATCGTTGGTCATCTCGACGACAGACGTCAAAACGACGCCGGGTTTGGTTCCTTCGGATGAGTCGATCGCGACGAGCGAGATCGCCAGCGACGGACGTGTGATTTCGAAGGCGCGGATCAACGGCTGGCTCTTTCCATGACCATCGGAGGCGGTCGCGATGACTTCGAGCCGGCTCCCCGGCCGGAGACCCGACGTATCGAAAGTCGCGCCCTCGCCGAGCTTCCGACCACGAATGGTCTGCCAGCGGTAGTGGACCGTGGTTGCATCTCCGTCGGGATCCGTCACGCGTGCGGCCGCTCGGATCGGTCGGCCGGGAGAGGGTCGCTCCGGGCGGAGCGCGATTTCACTGATTGCGGGGACGCGGTTCGCGGTCGGGCTCTCTGAATCGGCGGAAGCCTGTGGGGCCACCATCGATTGCATTCTTTGCTGCCCGTCCTCATCGCCACCGCAGCCGATGAACGCGCCCACGACAATCGCGATCGTTGCGAGCCTGGCTGTGATCCAGAAATCGCGGACCTTGCTGTCTGTGTTCATGATCGCCCCTCCGCAGTCATGCTTCTAGAAACTCATTGCCGGATTGACCTTGAGACGCTTGATCTCCGGTTGGCTATCGCGGCCCCTCTTTCGCGTCCAGATTTCTACGAGATCCGCAGAGGTATTCGAATCGACGCCGTTGATCTGGCTGAGGGAGATCCGATCGCCGCCGGCATCTTCGAGGTTCGCGTTCTGTGGCACGAAGTAGACGACTCCGCCCGCCGTCAGCGTCCGGTTCGCGACATCCACCGCTTCAACGATCGTGAGCTGACCTCCACCCTTGGGCATCTTCCACTTGCGATCCTTCGCGGCCGCATCACTCACCGCGAATAAACACAGCATCAGACCCGCGAAGACCACTCTGAAAATTCGTCGCTTGCTATCCATTGCCATCTTTCGTTCCTCCCGGCTTCCGATGCCGCATTGCGCAGCTTCGGAGGCCGTCATCCGATTTCGTTCCTGCGTAACCGTCCCACCCTTGGAGCGAACGCATTGCTTCGGGTCCTCGTCAGTCCAGCTCTCGCCAATAGAGTGTTCCATGCTCGGAATCCGACGTACCACTATGGATATTGATCAACGCGCCATCCTGCTTGCTGATGATCAGTCGGTTGCCGCCTTCACCGGGTGCGATCGAAAGACGTGCATCCGTCGGCATGCCCTTGCCCAGGTCCATGGTTCTATCCGTTCCCGCGATCGGGCTGGTCGGACTCGGTGGGCCGAAGAATCCCTGACCACATTTTGCCAGGAAGCCGTAGAGAGTCGCGATTCCCGCTGGCTCACAGACATTCGATAGGTCCGGCATGAACGTCGAGAGGAAGAAGAATGAAGCGAAGACCTCACTATTGGTTACGAATTTCTCACCGTCGACGAGTTCGAAGAAGTAGCCTTCGGGCTCGACCGCTGGGCAATCATCTTCGAAGGGCGTGATGTCCGTCAGATCGCCGGCCGTCGTTTCGCGTCCATCGATGACGGCCCACGTGCCCGTATCCCAGACGTCTCGATCCTTGAGCATATAGAAACGATTCAGCAGGTCGCAGCCTTCCGCACTCGTACAGTTCAGGTCCGAACGCTCTCCTGAACCGATGCCGACATGCAGAATTCCGCTGACGATCGTCGCGCTCGGCGCGAAGTAGAAGCTCCGAGCATGATCAGTATCGGGTCGACTCGGGTCGTCATCGAAGAATTTTCGAAACGTCCAGTTGGGCTGATAGAGCTGGCTGCTCGACGGGTTCGCCGTGCCGCGCTCTCGGATCACCCATTTCCAGAGGTTTCCGCCGAGGTCACCGATGAACACGATGTCGGCAAAGCCATCGCCGTCGTAGTCCAGAACGCCGGGACTCGAAGGCATCGCGTAGTACATATCGCTGATATCACCCGTCGCGGTTCCGAATTTTCGAACGGCTACCGGCAGCCCGGTTTCGATGTTGAGCATCATGATTCCACGACCCTTGAGCGCATTGATGTCATAGAGCGCGGCGTCATTCGGATCACTCGTCGGGTCATAGCCAAACCCGAAGATCGCGACCCACGTCTCTTCCATGTCGCCCATGGTATTCTCGAGCTTTATGCGGGTGATCACGGGCTGCGACCAGGTCTGTCCGATATAGGCACGCCATGCGGTATCGCTCTCGATCGGGAACTCCCACATATAGGCGGGGTAACCGGCCAATGAGGGGTCCGTCACATCGAGCGCAAGATAGTGCTCGGCACCCTCCCGCATGCCCGTGATGAGCACGGTCTTCCACTCGCTTGCCGTCTTCGCGTCGTTGGGATCGCTATTGCTGTCTTCCCAGACGTCGGCGACAGCCGGAGATCCATCGACCGTCAGAGAGTGAAGCGTCGCATCATCCTTCGCGAGGTTCATCACCTTGGAGCGCGCGCCCCAGGGCATGAAGCCGAAGAGCTCAACGCCGGTGCCCTCGTCATAGAGGCCGGTGCCCGCCTGGTAGTCGCCGGCATTGAATCCATGGATGAAGCCGTCGTTCGCGCCGGTGATGATGACACGATCACGCTGGGAATGCGTCGGATCCTCTGCGAACTGATTGTAGGAAAGTTCCGCGAGATAGCTGTTGGGCGGACCGACGACGACCGGGTTCGCATGAAAGATGTCTCCCAGACGGTCAGGCACCGTCGAACCGTCTTCGATACGCGTGCGATCGACACAACCCTGGAAGTCATCTCCACCGCCGGCGTCCAGACCGGTTCCCCAATCACAGCCAGCGATGAACGAGACAACCGCCTCGTCGAGATCGCTGGTCGACGTCACGTTGGGCGAAGGCGGGTAGTCGGAGACACTTCCGAGGCTGCCACCAAGATCGGCGGCCGTGATCAGGAGATCCCAGGTTTCGATCTGCTGACTCGATCCCGTATCCGTCGAGACTCGAAGATTTCGGTCGTTCGCCGCGGGCATCTCCTTGGAGGCGTTCCAATAGGGCGGCGCCAGATCTTCCGAGAGAAAGGTACCACTGGTACAACTGCTGGGATCGATCAAATCGGTGAGCGCGCAATCTCCATTCCTATCCAGGATGTAGCCCTCGACCGTGATCTTGTAGCTGCGAAGCAGCCCGGGCCAAAAGGGACGATCGCTGGTCGGCTGGAAGAGTGTGGCGTAGAGATTGCCACCGTCCGCGGTTCGGGCGGCGGGCACCGTTGCTGCCGAAAAGCCCTGCGACTTCGAGATGATGTCTTGAACGGAGTCGACAAGGGCTTCCGTCAATTCCTCGGCCTGGTTGCCATTGAAATAGAGACCGTTGCCGTTGATTGCCGTCTTCTCGAGCAGAGAGTTGACGGGGCCCGTCGTCGTAAATCCAACGGTATAGACGTCCACTAGATTTTCCGTATCCGGATAATCGGGTCGACAATCGGTCTCCTGCATGAAGAGAGCAATATCGTCAAGATATCCGCTGCCCGAGCTGAAAGTCCACGGCGGAACACCGACTTCGGGTGTGGAATCGGTCCCGATGTCGGGATCACCGACGGCGTCCGGTGCGTAGTCGCCGATCAACTCCGGATCGAATTTCGAGAAACCCTGCGTATTGCTACCACTCGTGGAAAAGTCATCCGCGGTCGGCTCGCCGTCCGTGATCATGATGACGAAGTTCTTCTGACATTCCTCGACGATCGGATCGTCCGGCTGGCTCGAGGTGGTGGACGTATAGTCGCCATTCCACGTGTTGTAGACATAGGCGGGAAACCGCGTCGTTCCGTCTTCTCCGTATGGGATATCAGACGTATCCCGCGACATGAAGTACGTGTAGATCTTGAAAAGCGTCTCGGCCAGAGGCGTAGAAGTCGCCGCATCCAGGGAGTTGATCGCGTTCTCGAGATCCGTTCGGTTGTTGCTGTACTCGTCGACCGGTGCGTTGATGAAGCCGCCGTAGGAGTAGCGGTGGAATTGCGCGATGCCGAAGCGAACGCGATCCTCATAAACGCCGCAGTCTCCGAGATAGGCCGGGCAATCGGTGTTGGTCTGGTAGATCACGTCTCGCGCGATATCGCGCGCAGCCGTGATCCGGGAAATCTTGAACTTGGCGAACGTATCCCCGTCGATGTAGTTGATGCCATTTGCGTCGTCGTCGACATCCGCGAGGATCTGCGGCGCGGTCATCTCTTCTCCGGGGTCGCCGTAGGTCGTCACGTTGTCCGAGTCGTCGATGCTGAACAGAAACTCGACCCAACCCGGGTAGTGCCAGGTCATGTTTCCGTAGCCCTCGTTGACTCCATCGCTATAGAGTTTTCGTTCCTGTCCGCAGAATTCTCGCTCGACGTAGCCCTGGAATGGATGGTCTGACGTATTCGAACTCGCCTGCCAGCCGGGCGCACCGGACCAGGTCGCCAGGATGCAGAGTTCCGCCCAGCAATAGCGCCACGTGAGATCCCCGTTGTCGTCCGAAATCTGCCTCCAGCCCGAGCTTCCGCCTCCGTTGTAGCCATCCGGCAGGACGTCACAGGTCGGAGCGAAGGTCGTGGCATCGAAGGTCTGATGCTCCATGATCGCGTTCATCGAACCAGAGTTGTCGACCATGAGCACGACATTGGGTGCAATCTGGGTCGAGAAGATGTCTTCGTCGCCGGCCACTCCCGGGAGCGCACTGCCAACCAGAATCAAAGCACTTGCCAAAGCCGTTCGCAGAAATCGCTGATTGAATCGAGTCATGGTCTTCTCCGTTTTGATCCGCGTGTAGATGAATTCGTGCGTGGGTCCCGAGTTCGCAATCCCGGGGACCGAAGCGGTCGCCTAATAGCCGACCGCGAGTAGTCGAGTCGCAACGAGCTCAAGTCGTTTCTGATCACCAGATGGCGATTGGCCAACGACATTGATCTGCCACTTCGTGTGGTTGTATTTGGTTCCACCAATCGTCATGTTGCAGCCCTCGGTACATTGAGCACCCTCGCCGATGTATCCGATCGCGTCCGTCGTTGGAGGCGTCGGGTCAACGAAATAGATGGGCTGCTGGCCGGTGACAAACTCTCCCGGCTGCGAAAGCTGGATCGGATTGGCCTGATCTGGATAATCGGCCGGATAGGTCGGAAGCTCGGTTCGACCACCCATACCGCGAACGACGTCTCTGGCGTCGGCAATGGCCGCTTCGGCCGCGTAGAAGGCAATCTGTTCTTGATTCTGGAAGCCAGCCACGCTGCCATCGGTGGCGACCGTCTGCATGGTCGACAGAGCCAGACCGGAGACCGTGATCAGGAGAAGGACCGCCAGCATCAAGGCGACACCACTCTCCCTCTTGGAATTATGTCGAAGTCGTTTCGCGTTCATTAGATACTCCCCAAAGTGCCGACATTACGCGGACGAACCGTCGTCACGATGACCCGCCGACGAAATCCGTCGGGACCGCCAAGCGGCGCGACACGGTTTTCGAAGGTGAAGAAATTTCCGTTGGGGAAGTCCGGATCCGTTGCACGAGTCCGAACCACCAGGGACATACGAACTTCCTTCAGCATCGAGTTGTCCCAGTTGATTCCGTTGTAGACGTTGCCGGCGAGCGTTCCTGGCTCTTCGGCCGTCGCAGCGTCGATCACGCCGTCGTCATCCACATCGAAGAAGAACGAAATCTGAATGTCGTCGACACCCTGAGCAAGCAGGTCTCCGTTTCGCTCGAGCCTGCCGGTCGCGATCGCTCCATCATTGATCCGATAGTGGGCGGCGGGAACGATGACGATCTCTTCTTCAGGGTCGGATGCGGGGATATGCGCAATCAGGTTGCCACCCGTCTGACTGATCGTGATCTGCGTAGACGAGGCCGCCACCACGATTCCGCAAGCCGCTCCGCGGTGTGGATTGGCCATGTCGCCCAGGATGAAGCCACCGCCCACGCGGAAGTCCGCCTCCGCAATTCCGTTTCCGTCGTTGTCGTAGAAGAAACTGCCATCTCCATCGAGATCACTCGTCGCGGGATCGAGATTCAAGACGAATGTCGTCGGCAATCCTGGATTGGCCGTAGGCCACGCGGTCGTGACCCTGGCTCCGAGATCCCCGGCTCGTTCGTCGTCGGGAACGATCGGCTCCGTCTCGGACACGAAGAGTTCGTCGCTCGCGACGGTAGAGTCGATGCCACAGACGCTGACCGCATTCGGAACCATGAATCCGGCCATGCGGATCTCTCGTTCGATGAGGTGCGAGATGGCACGAGTACTCTGCTGAACTTCGACGACGTTCTCCGTCACGATCGAGGTCTTGTGCTGTCTCGTCAGACTCTCGAAGACACCAATGATGACGATCGAGAGCAGCGAAACCGCCAGCATCAATTCAATGAGCGTGAAGCCCCGGCGGCTCCGATGATTGCGTGAGGGGATCATCATTCATCCACCTTCCTGAGCCGCGCACTGGTAAGCACCACCGACCGATTCTGTCGTTTTCCGTCGCTCCAAAGGACACGAACTTCAACGGCCTTGATCGTGAGCGCCGCGTTGTTCGTGATTCGTTCCGATTGCGCGTAGGTCTGTGCCTGCATCACGATGTTCGTGGGAGCCGTCCACCCCCCGGCGGTGTCGGCCAAGGCCGCGGAAGCCCAGGCTTCTCGCGTCAGCGCTTCGACCCGATTTCTCGCTATCGCACTCGCGGCCGAGAGATGTTCGCCACCGCTGCCCTCGGTAATCGCCCTCACTTGCAGGGCCGCAACGCCCAGGAGACCGAATGATAGAATGACCATGGCGATCATGATCTCGACGAGGCTCATACCGCCTCGGCGCTCGCGTCGGCGCGAGGAAGTTCTTTTAGTGATTTCGTTCACAGTGTCCATCCTCCTGTCGCAACATCCCAGGTATGCACGCGTACTCCACCGAGTGGTGATAACGTGATCGCGTAATCGCGGTTGGCCGTCTGCAGGTAGATGGTTCCACCACCCGAACCGAGCTGGCCGCTATTGCATGCGTTGTCGATCGCGACGGGAACGCCGTCGGGCCGAAACTGCACCCAAGTCATGTTCGGCGTGCCATCGGGCGCGCGGAAACTCGATCCGGCGGCAGGAATTGCGGTAACCGCATCGTCATCCGGCGCTTCAGTTGCCGCCGGCGGAGCATTCGCGCCCCAGCCCACGCCGAGTTGAGCAGCAAAAGTGATTCGCGCCTCGCCCGCGTCGATCAGACAATTCTGGTTCGCTGAACCCGGCGCGCCATCGTCCAACACCAGGATGGGAACCGGGATGCCGCCCCGATCGGTCAGTGGGGCACCGCCGGTATCGCCGGCGGGAACGCCGCCATTAATGACCGAGAAGAAGACGACCTGGTTGTTTCCGGTTCGAATCGCCTGCCCGCGCGCCATATTGAGTGCATCCGCGATCGACTTGGCCGCCGCGCGACCCCGTCCGTGTTCGAAGTAGCGGGAAACGTTCGGCGTGGCCGCAGCCATGACGATGCCAGCGATGGCGACGACGATCATCGCCTCGACCAGCGTAAAGCCGCCTCTACGCTTGATTGCCCGCAAGGCTCTCTTGCCTGTAGTCACGTCCATCAGGACCTCCAATGACAGACCTCGCGTCCGCCATCGGATGACGTAACCGCAAGCCCTGTGCCATGGGAGAA
>Ga0310122_10000803_pt1 | contig 19979 bp, 13 predicted proteins | sample CB6_Bottom_1051__FD_203503 | JGI IMG/M metagenome (GOLD analysis project Ga0310122, IMG submission 203503) | Marine microbial communities from Western Arctic Ocean, Canada - CB6_Bottom_1051 | ecosystem: Environmental > Aquatic > Marine > Oceanic | place: Canada: Western Arctic Ocean | collected...
CCCGAAATCAGTACTTCTTCCAACCCGGATACGGCTTCTTCGGTTCCATCTTCTTGCCCTTGGGCATCGAGGGCTTCCCCTTCTCGAGATCACAGCAACCATCTCCGTACTTGTCATAGAAGCGGGTGCCGTAGTCGACGACATTCTCGATATCGAAACGACTCATGTTCAGGAGTGGCCTACGTGCCATTCGCTCGTGCATCACCTGATCGACGGTACGCATCACCGAGCCATCGGTCTTGCGTCGGAAATCACTGCCTTCGGTCTTCTCTTCCCTCATCTTGTCAAATCCCTGAAGGGAAGAATCCTTGACCACCTGCTCACTGTGATTTGCGGCATGGTTCAGATGAGCGAGTTGGAACTGATCCCGTTTCTCCAGCATGGAAAGGTCAGACGATTCCAACTTTGCCAGTTCGAGGACGAAATCCACCTCCGAAACAAACCCATCCGGATCCCAGTAGCCCGGAAGACAGTGCAGAACATTTCCAGAGGGCGCGACGAAGAGCAACTGAATGTTGCGGCCCCCTGCACCATTGGAAGTATGGAGTGCCGCGCTAGCGACGGCATGATCATGCGATTTGCCCGCATAGGTCTCGACACCCTGGATGTTACGCCAACCACAGACGAAGTTCTTGCTGAGCTTCTCGATCACTTTTGGTTCAGAGAGCGTCACGGCCCTCAAGGAGTGCCCAGCGCTTCACAACCCGCCATCGAGTTTCCCGACGACCTGCAACCAGAAGAGAGGCTTGCCCTCCTCTGCTGCTCTGGCCATCGCTTCTTCGAAATCACCATGCCAACGGATACCCGAAAACATCGTTTCGACTCGTTGGGCCACCTCGGTTCCGCCGAATTTCGGAATCGAACGAGGTGTAATGGGACGATCATCCGCCACCGAGGCCGTGGAGGTGATGGAAACGACCACGAGAAACGCCAGGGCGCCCAACGCGATCCTGAATTTCTTCAAATTGGAGATCATCACGAACTCCCTTCTCTTGTACTCAACCACCTCTCCCACTCAGAAACCGAACGAAAACTCTCGCCCGTGATCTGCTTGAGAGCTGCTCTTACCTTCAATTTCCTGGTTGCGGAGGGAACTTTCAATCCTTTAATCAGCACCGGAAGCAGTTCCTCCGCTTTGTGGGCCACCCCCAGAGCCAGAACGGTGTCCAGGAGTTCGTCGTCATCGTCCTCCAGAGCCGCGGAAAGGGCAAATGACAGCATTTCAGGGTCTTCAGGGTTGGCCAGCACTTCGAATGCAGCATCTCGGGCCTCGAGCAAAACTTCCATCTGTTCCTGGATCAAAACCAGCAGATTGAGGGCCAGTTCTGCTTCCCTTCGCTCCTGAGGGGCCAGTGGGACATCTGGATTCCGATCGAGATGGCCGTACTTGTGACCGATCTGCCTCGCCCTGCTGGCAACTTGTCTCAGCAGATCTCTCGATTCTCTTCGCAGAGTATCGAGAGCACCCCACGCCTCCTCGTTCCTGAGATCACGAAGTGAATGAAGAGCAACGGCCAGATTGGGTATCACCTCTGCCGGAACATGATAAGAAGAAAGTGCCTCACGACCCAACTCCAGCAGTTCACTCACGCTTAGTGCAGGAACCACCTCAGTGGTCGTTGTGTCTCCCCCAGAATACTCCGGGGCCGGGAAACGCGCTCTGCGCCGACGCACCTTTCCTTCCCTTCGCAACCGTGCGACCTCCACCCAGGGGTTCGGAGTCGGCGGAATGATGATCTCTGCAGGATCGAGCGCGGGAATGATTACCTCTTCCCCATCTGTCTCTGAGATCACCGACCCGCCTTGCTCAGTGGCCTCGATTGCTTCGGCGAGGGCCAGTAGTTCTTCAAGGGTCCATTTCCGTCCGGAAGGTGTGGTCCATGATCGCTGTGAAAAACCGACATCCGGAAGCAACAGTGATTCAGAAGACTCACCCACGTTTTGAACCGGCGCTTCTTCATCTGCAATTGGATCCCCGGGTTTCTCTACTTCTTGATTCGCTTGCGGATTTGGCGTCCAGGGAGTGATCTCATCGAGAATGGTGCCCTCAGACGAAACAGCATCCCCATCGGATTTCTGTGCATCGGACTTGAATACCACAGCGGCGAGACCGAATACCACCAGCAGTGCCAACAGAGCAGGAAGACCGACACGCACCTTGTTGCGAAGAAGCACCTTCTTCGGATCCACTTCTCCCTCGAGAAGGAGTGAACCGTCTCGAGCGATTCGAACCTGATATTCGGCTACAACAAATCGATCCCCGGGTCGTAGATACGCGCTCTTGACGCGTCTTCCCTCGAACCAGATCCCGTTTCGAGATTCATGGTCCTGCACTACATACCCATCCCCGGACGGGATAACGGAGCAATGTCGTCGTGATACTCTCGAGGAATGGATCACGAGATCTGCGCTGCGAGAACGTCCGATGATCCGGGTTCTCTCGATCATGGCAGGCCCCGCCTTTCAGCGAATTTCATTCCCGCCTCGGTAGTTGCAACGCTTCAAATGGAAGCACATTGCATCGTCCCCATGGTAGCCCTGTTTGTTCTTCAGTCCCAGCGCCTCAGTTGGCGCACTTTGAGGTATTCCGTCTCCGGAACACGAACGAGTACAGGGTGGTCCTCTCCGCTGCCGAATCGGTCCTCGACGATGACCCTGAATGGCAAATCGAGAGCTGATTGGCGGATGACATTTTCGAACATCTCTGGCTTCAGATGATGGCTACACGAGCAGGTCAGCAGGCGCCCATCAGGAGCAAGAAGTCGAAGGCTGGCGCGATTGAGATCCCGATAACCCCGGATTCCCCCTTCTACTTCCTTGCGGTTCTTGCAAAACGCAGGTGGATCGAGAATCACAAGATCGTATTGCTGTGCGCGGTTTCTCAAATCTCTCACCACGTCGAAGGCGTTGCCCTGGATCAATTCAGGTTCCGAAAATCCATTTTCCCTGGCAGTCTCGAGTCCAAGTTCCAGTGCAGAAATCGACTGGTCGACCATCGTGACCGAAGCAGCCCCCCCCGACAGTGCTGCCATCGAGAACGCCCCCTGGTAACTGAAGAGATCCAGAACCCTCGCTCCCGACGCAAGTTCCTGGACTCGCTTGCGTGCCGGTCTTTGATCGAGATACATGCCGGTCTTCTGGCCCGCATAAGGTCTGACGAGGTGGGTAACCCCGTGCTCCAGGATGGAAACACGCTCCACCGGCTCGCCGGCGAGGAGAACCACTTCTTGGGGCAGTCGTTCAAGTCTCCGTATCGACAGATCATTACGTGCCAGGATCATCCTGGTCTTGATCAACTCACCGAGAATGCTGGCGACCAGAGGTAACGATGTATCGATGAGAGCCGTGGTCGCTTGCACGACAAGAACGTCGTCGTACCGGTCTACAACCAGTCCAGGAATATGGTCCGCTTCCCCGTGAACGAGACGTACTCCTGTACGCTCACCGATCAGACCTTCGCGAAGAGAGATCGCCCGACCGATCCTGTTCGCCAGAAACTCATCAAGAGAGGGCACCTCATCGCCGGGCCAGGATCCACACATACGAAGCGCAATCTTCGACCGTATGCTGGCGCAGGCCAGACCCAGATCCCTACCTTCATGATCTCGAACCCTGACGATGGTGCCGGGAGAAAAGACCGGATCGACGAGGTCGGCGGCTTTCAGATCATCCTTGTAGAGCCATGGATGACCGCGACGCGCCAGACGAGAAGCATTTTTTTCAAGATCGATCACCAGCAACGGGGCCACCTTCCGGTTGTGAAGCAACCACTGATGGTGCCCGGTACCTCGAAAATATCAACGGGAGTCAGTGGTTTTCACCAAAGGATCTGCTGCCTCGATCCTGAACTTCCGCAGATGGGAGAGCATCTGCGCGAGGGTCTGTGCATGGTCCGGAGTTCCTGAAAGATCGACCATCTCATCTGGATCGGCCTCGAGGTCAAATAACTGGGTCCTGTCGATGGCGGGATACCGGATCACCTTCCAGCGGCCAACCCGCAACGCTCGCTGGGTGTTCTTGTAGGCGCTGTAGATGCCCTCGCGCCAGTTGTCCGGCTGAAGATCTCTCAAGGTAGGAACCAGGCTCGAGCCTTCCGATGCGGGTGGAGCGGCAATCCCTGCCCAGCCGCAGATGGTCGGAACGAGATCATGAAGATAGACCGGAAGATCGCAGCTTCGACCGGGAGCGATTCCAGGCCCGGTCATCACCAGCGGTACCCGGATCGAATGCTCGTAGAGGTTCTGCTTGCCCAGCAGACCGTGACTTCCCACCGCCAGCCCGTGATCGGAAGTGAAGATCACGATAGTGGTGTCCCAAAGACCGTTTTTCTGCAGCGCTTCCAGTAATCTTCCGACCTGAGAATCCAGTTGGCTGATCATGCCGTAGTAATCCGCGAGATGTTCCTTGACCACTTCCGGTGTACGCGGCCAGGGAGCTAGCTTTTCGTCACGGATCTTCATCTCTCCATTGTCGAAAGGATGTTCGGGAAGAAAGTTGGCAGGTAGTGGCAATTGTTCCGGGGGATACATCGCCTTGAACTCCTGAGGAGGAGTTCGTGGATCATGAGGAGCAGTGAAGAAAACACAGGCGAGAAAGGGGGAGCCTTTCGATTTTTCCTGACCTTTCGTGTTCAGGAAATCTATCGCGGCATCGGTGAAGGCAGTGGATGAAAAATGAGGCAATCGATGCCGCTTATCATTCGCGTACTCTCCTTCGGGATCGTAATCGTGAACTCGAAGATCGGTATGGCTTCCCATACCTCCCAGGAAGATCTCTCCACCGGCGCTGAAAGACCGATGAAAGGCAGATTTCCCGTTGTGCCACTTACCGGAGAAGAAGGTATCCCAACCCGCCTTTCTCAACTGTTGCGGGAGAGTGACCTCGTCAACGGGAATATCGAAAACATTGCCCGGTAACCGATGCAGAGAACGACCCGTCATCAACATGTATCGACTGGGAGCGCAAACTGCTCCGCTGGTGGAACCCATACAATAGGCCCGGGAAAAACTGGTCCCCATCCGTACCAGTCGATCGAGAGAGGGTGTCTGGATGGCATCATTCCCGAGAGCGGTGATGGTATCGGCTCTCTGATCATCGGAAACGATCCACAGGATGTTCGGCGGTGATTCCACTTGCCGGGCAAAGACCGAACTGGATACAACAAGCAAGATCAGCAGCAGCAAGGACCGGAACTCCTTCATTCGCAGCGCTCTTTCAATCCAGCCAGGCTCGCCTCGAAGTCTGCTCCGATCAGCGAATCGATCATCAACAGAAAATAGGGTCCCAGTGGCGGTTCAACTGCTCCACTCATCTTCCAGAGCACCTCACACCCGCCCTTCATCGCCGTGATCTGCACCACACCATCGGCAGGAGTCTCTCCCTCGAAGGAGAGTAGATAGACGATGCCACGACCTTCCTCGGCACTGGTTATTTCGAGTGATCCTGACCCTGATTTCTCGCTGGTCCAGGAGGAGATGAAACCGACCTGCGCATCGGGGCCGGAGTACTGGTACTCCAGGGTCGGATCCATCTCGTGATTCCAGGGTGTCCATTCTGGCCAGCTTCTGAGGTCAGCGACACTGGCGTAAATCTCATTTGCATCCGCGTTGATGAAGTTTGAACGCGAGACGGAAAAATCCCGCGGTAGCAAATATCCCACGATCAACAAGATCGCTATCACAGCGATGATGCCGATGATCACTTTTTTCAACATCGAGATCTTCCTCTCAAGTAACCGGACCGGAAGTGATCTGTCCACCTTGACGATAGGATCCCTGATGGGATCACTCAGGTCCACCGTGGACACGTTCTGATCATCGTACCTGGTCGAATCGAGCGGTTAGTACACGACTGCGCCTATCGGTCTCTTTGGCCTCGACAAGTGCAGAACCTCGAGGTTGGTTTCCCCCGATGCTGTCCTGTATTCTGCAATGATTCGGGAAAGGCACTATCGATGAAACTGCTTCGTAGACTTCTCATGTTCGGGTGCGGAGCCGTGGCACTCCTCATCCTGGTCATCATCGTCAGTGGTATCTTTCTTCCCTCGAGATGGGACGTCGAGGCCTCCGCGACTTCGTCACGGCCCGCTCAGGAATTGTGGCCTTTGATCTCGAACTTCAATCGATGGAACGAATGGGTCGGCTGGGACGATGATGTTTACGGAGTTCGTTCCATCCAGATCGAGGGAGAAGCCGCCACGGTCGGGCACAGTTATTCATGGTCGAGCCAGGGTAGCCGCGGGATCCTGACCCTCACGCGTGCCGAGGAAAATGTCGGGATCTGGTACAACGGCGCCATCGAGAGTGACACTCAGAACGCACAAGGTTCCATCACCATGGAGGTTCTCCCAGATGGAAGCACCAGGATCATCTGGACCGATGGAGGTGATCTTCCGCCGCTCACCGGCCTACTGGCCATCTGGATGAACTCGAGTTTGAAGGCAAAGTTCGCTGAAGACCTGCATCGGCTCTCACGGCTGGAACCGACCGACTCTGGCGGGAGGTAATCCTTGCTGGCCCCGCTCCTTCTCGCCGCAACCTTCACAGCAGACCTGCCTCCCCTTCCTTCCCAGGTCAACGATGTCATCGAGTCAAACTGCGTCCGCTGTCACTCCGGTGACAAGCCCAAGGGAGGACTCGATCTGGAAGTCGTACTGGAAGACGGGGCAGATGCAGACCTGGAGGACTGGCGGAAGATTCAGCTCGTTCTCAATAGCGGTGAAATGCCACCTGAAGGAGAAAAAGCACCGACGCCAGGCGACCGCGGACAGGCCATCTCCAACCTGCAGCACTGGGTACGCCAGTTGCTCGAGGCAAGACCGGAGGATCCGGGAACCGTGGGTGCGCGTCGACTTTCGCGCAGCGAACTTCGCAAAACACTACGAGACCTCACTGGCATCGACATCGATGTGAATCGTCACCTTCCTGCAGATCCGTCTTCAGACGGTTTTGATAACCAGGGTGGAGCACTCTCCCTGTCTCCGATGATCGTCGAGAGATTATTTCGAATTGCAGAAGAGGTGGCCCTCTCAGCCGTGATCTTGCCTCAAGGAGACGAGGTTCCTTCGACGAGGTACGAGATCGATCACTTGACCATATCGGGACAAGGAAGAGTCGCTGCTGACCATGCATTTTTCTCCAGCAGAGGGGGCGCGTCCACGCAGCATTTCTTTCCGGCAACCGGAACCTACAAGATCGTCATCGAGGGCTGGGGACAACAGGCCGGAGATGAACCGGTACGCTTCGGAGTCAAAGTTGCCAACCAAAGAGTCGGAATCGCCGAATTTTCGGAAACACGGCGTTCTCCTGGAAAAAGAGTGATCGAAACACGGGTCCAACATGGATCCCATCTTGTCAGCGCAAACTTCTTCAACGATTACTACCGACCAGAACATCCGGACCCCGCACAGAGGGATCGCAACGCTGCGCTCATCAGCATCGAGATCTCGGGGCCAGAAGAAGGTCTCGAAGCTACTCGGTTTCAGAAGAAGGCACTGCAAGGTGAAGGGAATCCTGTCGAGAAACTGTCGAGAGGCATTCGACATTGGCTTCCGCGTTTCTGGAGAAGACCGGTCGAAGAGATAGAGGTCGACGAACTGGTATCGGTTGCCCGACGAGCGGCCACGGACCCGACTTCAGCAGAGTCTTTACTGAGAGCATCTCTCGTCGCCGCCATGGTCTCTCCGCGGTTTTTACTGAGAACAGAACCCGATCCATCCGATGTAACTTCCGGCAGCATCAGAACTCTCGACGGTTTCGAGATCGCAACACGACTTTCTTTTTTCTTGTGGGGTACAACCCCCGACATGGAACTCATGGAAGCGGCAGAGCATGGCGACCTCGATCAAATAGATGGAATCCGAAGACATGCTGCCCGGTTGTTGGTTGATTCTCGTTCTCGATCACTATCCAGAGAATTCGCTACTCAGTGGTTAAGAATCAGGGATCTCGGGGAGCGTGGACCCGATCAGAAGATCTTTCCCGGTATCGGCAAAAATCTGCTGAAGGACATGCGAACCGAAACCATCGAACTCTTCGATCACGTACTCAGAAACCGCCGACCGATACAGGAACTGGTCGATGCTTCCTACACTTTCGTCAATCAACGACTCTCGCAACATTACGGTCTTGCGCCGGTGCAGGGAGACAAGTTTCGAAAGGTCGAGATCGAAGATTCAAGAGGGGGCGGACTGCTCTCTCAGGGCAGCATCCTGCTGACGACCAGCACCCGACAGAGGACTTCCCCGGTTCTGCGCGGCAAATGGATCCTGGAAGTTCTGCTCGATGATCCGCCACCTCCACCTCCTCCAGGAGCCGGAACCCTGCCACAACCGGGGGAACCAGGAGCAGATCTGCCACTGCGCGAGCAACTCGAGATTCACCGCCGAGAACCCGCCTGTTCGATATGTCATCGCAGGATGGATGCGCTTGGATTCTCACTCGAACGTTTTAACGCGGTAGGAGAATACAGTCAGGGAGAGGTCGACGACCGGGGTGAACTGCCCGATGGGTCGATCATCCTCGGGGTAAAAGACCTACGTTCTCTCATCACCAGATCCGATGGTTTTTCCCGTTCGCTGGCGAAGAACCTGCTCATCTACGCCCTCGGTCGTGGGATCACAGACGCGGATGCCCGTGCCTTGTTGCGTCTGGAAACCCGTCTCAGGGCCGACCCCACCATTTCCGATCTCATCGATGAAATCGTATCCCTCGATGCGTTCCGTATGCGAAAGGTACCCTGATCGGTACTTGTTCCACCGCCATTGTGGGTGTTCCATCGAAAAGACGAAAGGAATGCCATTTTCATGCCTGGACCATTGCACAGACGTACTTTTCTTCGCGGCCTCGGCACCGCGATGGCCCTTCCGTGGCTGGAGGCGATGACCCCCCTGGCGCGATGGGCAGAGGCTACGACCGAGGTCGTCTCTCCGCTACGGTCAGCATTCTTGTTCATTCCCAACGGGGTTCATCAACCGCAATGGGCGCCGAGCGGTACCGGCAAGGACTGGATCGCTTCGCCACTTCTCGAACCGCTCTCTTCAGTCCGCGATGACATCCTGGTGATTTCCGGACTGGCTCACCAGAATGCCAGGGCCCTCGGAGATGGACCAGGAGATCACGCTCGATCGGCAGCCTGCTTTCTGACCGGAGCACACCCATACAAGACCTCAGGCAGTGACATTCGTGCCGGCGTCTCGGTCGATCAGATCATCGCTACAGCCACAGGCTCCCACACCCTTCTCCCCTCCCTGCAACTGGGAACCGAGGGCGGACGGCAATCGGGCAACTGTGATTCCGGATACTCGTGCGCCTATTCCTCCAATATTTCCTGGCAGAGTTCCGACAGACCAATTCCACACGAAACTCACCCACGTCGGGTCTTTGAAAGAATGTTCCTGCAGGGTGAGAAAGGAGAGACGCGAGCAGCTCGTCTCCAGAGGCTTGCTCGCCGCTCCAGCATCATCGATTTCATTCTCGAAGATGCCAAACGTCTCGAACGAGAACTGGGACTCGAAGATCGGCGCAAACTGGATGAATATCTCGGTGGAGTTCGTGATATCGAACGTCGCATCGAACGGCTGGAAGAACTGGATAACATCCAGCAACAAGATGAAACCTTGCCGGATTTCTCTGCCCCAACTCCGTCGAACATCAGTGAACACATCCGATTGATGCACGAACTGATGATCATCGCCTTCCGACTTGATCTGACCCGCGTGATCACCTTCATGTGGGCCAACGAGGGCTCTAACCGAGCCCATCCCCATCTCGATGTTGCCGAAGGTCACCACACCCTCACCCATCACAAGGGCAACGAATCCCAGATCGAACGGGTGCGAAAGATCAATCGCTGGCAAACAGAGGAGTTCGCATTTTTCGTCAAGAGACTCTCTGAGGTGGTAGACGGCGAAGGGACACTGCTCGATTCGACCGTGGTGGTGCACGGATCCGCCATCGGAGACGGCAATCGACACAACCATGACAACTTGCCGGTACTGATCGCAGGTCGTGGCAATGGCCTCATCGATCCCGGACGCCACCTTGTCGCCGACAAGGACACCCCGATGTGTAACCTGTTCCTGTCGATGGCCCACGCTGCGGGTTCCCAGGTCGAACGAATCGGCGACAGCACTGGAACCCTGCCCGGACTGCAATCCTGACGGCAACAATCCTCCAGATGGGCCGAACTGCACCACCCGGACAAATCGAATCCCGGTGAATTTGTCCCCGCCCTCTTGCGGCCATAGGGGTTGGGGGTGAGTTTGTCATCCAGATTGACAATTCGAGACCGATGCCATCACCCGCCGTGATCTTGCCGCTGTTCAGATGGTCCTGATTCACCAGCCCCCGGTGTCATCGACACCCGGCGGAAATGGAGCAATCCGAGAATGTGGCTCGTCCGATCGGCTCTTCGATATCCTTACCTCATTCTCGTTCTCGCCCTCGCAGTTGTTTCACTGGGATCCATCTTCCTGACTCGTATTCCCTCTGACCTGCTCCCGATCTTCAGGACACCCGCGGTCCAGATCGTGACCTTCTACAACGGAATGCCACCCGAGGTGGTCGAGGGTGACATCAGCAGTCGTATGCAACGTTGGACCGGGCAGTCGGTGGGGATTTCTCACCAGGAAGCAAAGTCGATGACGGGTGTCTCCATCGTCAAGAACTTCTTCCGCGAAGACATCAGCATGGAAAGCGCGATGTCACAGGTCACCAGTTATGCGATGAGTGATCTCTTCTATCTTCCTCCTGGCACGATTCCGCCGATGGTGATGCCGTTTGACCCGACAGCCTCGGTACCGCTGTGTCTGGTCAGCGTTTCGTCGGAAACGATGTCGGAGCAAGAACTCTACGATGTCGCTTACTTCGAGTTGAGGAACCGATTGCAATCGATCCGTGGGGTCATCGCTCCTGCTGTCTACGGTGGAGTGCTCCGCCGCATCTTCGCATACCTGGACCGCGAGGAACTGGAGGCGCGGCAGTTATCTCCGATGGATGTGGTGCGGGCGATCCAGGAACAAAACGTCTTCATTCCGACCGGCAACGCCAAACTCGGTGATCTCGATTACATGATCACGACCAATGCGATGGTCGATGAGATTTCCGAACTGAACGATCTCTTGATCAAGATCGAGGATGGAAAACCGGTATTCCTCAGAGATGTCGCACGGGCTGAGAACACCCAGTCGATCCAGACCAATGTCGTCAGGGTCAATGGCCGGCGGCAGGTCTACATTCCGATCTACCGTCAACCTGGCGCCAACACCATCGAGATCGTCAACGAGATCCGTACGAAGTTGACACAGATCCGCCAACGAGTCGTCGACATGTACGAAGGAGCCGACGACGTGCTGCTCGAGGTGGTGATGGACCAGTCGATCTTCGTTCGTAACTCGATTTCCGCGCTCGAACATGAGGGTTTGATCGGCGCGTTTCTTGCCGGGCTGATCGTGCTGCTCTTCATCGGTAGCGTGCGATCGATGTTGATCATCTTGTTGTCACTACCACTCTCGGCACTGGCTGCATTCATCGGGCTATATCTTAGCGGCAATACCATCAACAGTATGACACTAGGTGGACTGGCGCTGGCGGTCGGCCTGATCGTCGACCAGGCAATTGTGACACTGGAAAATGTCTCCCGACACCTGAGCATGGGAAAGACACCCGTTCGCGCCGCCTACGATGGCGCCAGCGAGGTTGCCGGTCCGATATTCGTCGCCACCATCACCATCATGGTGGTGTTCTTTCCGGTCGTGCTGCTGAGCGGCATCTCCAAGTTCCTGTTCACCCCTCTGGCCATCAGCGTGATCCTGGCGATGGGCGCCTCCTACCTGGTGGCTCTGACCATCGTGCCCTTGTGTTGCGCACGATTCCTGAAGGCCAAGCCCGGTGCAGATTCAGCAACTGGCGAGCACGAACCGGCTTTCTTCCGGGTCATCGGTCGCAACTATGCTGCTTTGCTCGAACGGGTTCTGCAGCGCAGGATGCTGGTCGGGATCTCGACACTGATCTTCTTCCTGATTTCACTGGGCCTGGTTCCTGGAATCCCGTGGAGCAGTGTACCGACCAAGATCGGCCAGGAACTTTTCCCTGCCACTGATTCAGGTCAGTTCACCATCTTCGTGAGAGCCCCTTCGGGTACTCGCATCGAGGCTACTGAACGGTTGATCGAGAGTGTCGAGAACGAGATCCAGGATGTCATCGGTCAGTGGGATCCTCGCGACGAGATGGCCACTTCGGATCTCCAGATGTTGATCTCCAATATCGGCGTCCTGATGGACTGGCCCGCCGCCTATACCCCCAATACCGGTCCGATGGATGCCTTCATGCTCGTGCAGCTGAAGGAAAACCGATCGAGGAGTTCCATCGAGTACTCCATTCTGCTGAGAGAACGCCTGGTGGATCGGTTTCCGGGAATCGAGTTCGCCTTCGATACCGGTGGAATCCTGACTGCCGCACTCAACTTTGGATTGCCATCGCCGATCGACATCCAGGTCACTGGTAGCAAACTCGAGGTGGGCCAGGAGATCGCCCGCACCATCTCTGATGAAGTTCGACAAGTGGATGGTGCAGTCGATGTTCGGGTGGCCCAGCGCCTCGACTATCCTTCCATTCACATCGTCATCGACAGGGTCAAGGCGGCCTATCTTGGAATCACTCCTGAAGAAATAGTGAAGAACATCATCACGGCAACCAATTCCAGCGTCACCTTCAATCCATCATTCTGGATCGACAAGAAAAAGCGTAATCACTACTTCATCGGCGCTCAGTATCCTGAGGGAGAGATCAACTCATTTGCCACGCTCGAGAACATCCCGATCAGACCCAGATCTGGAGATTCCACCGAACCAGTACTGCTGCGAAACATCGCAACATTCGAGCGAACCACAGGACCGACCGTTGTGAACCACGTCAACATCACCCGGGTCACCAATATTTACTCGAACGTGGTCGGGAGAGATGTCGGGAGCGTTGTCAGCGATATCGAGCAACGCCTCGAAGAATCTCCCCGGATGCAGGCGCTGATGGAAAAGTATCAGGATAAAGGCTACCGGTGGCAGATCAAAGGTGAGATCCATCAAGCGCGGGAATCCTTCGGGCAGTTCGCGTTCGGGTTGCTCGTCGCTGCACTGCTGGTCTACCTGGTGATGGTGGCGATTTTCCGTTCCTTCAGGGATCCCCTCGTCATCCTCGCCTCGGTTCCACTCGGGTTCACCGGTGTGGCATGGATGCTGTATCTCACGGGGACAAACCTCAACATTCAGTCCTTCATGGGCATCGTCATGATGACGGGTATCGTCGTCGCATACAGCGTTTTGATGATCGACTACGCAAATCGACTGCGTGACGAAGGACAAGAAACTCGTGCCGCCATCCAGACCGCGGCTCGCACCCGGCTTCGACCCATCCTGATGACATCGCTGGCAGCGAGCCTCGCTCTGCTTCCCATGGCGATCGGGTTCGGCGGTGGAGCCAACGCACCTCTGGCTCGCGCCATCATCGGAGGTGTTCTGGGAGCGATGGTACTTTCACTCTTCATCGTTCCGATTCTCTATGAGCTCATATCGGCAAAAACCCGCGTGGTCAGTGACTTACTCGCGCGCGACGAAAGTACGGAAGGATTGACACCATGACCAACAAATCGGAGATCCAGTCTCAGGGAATAGAAGTGCATCGACGGGGGATTCCCGGGTTCGCTAGCTTGTTGATCTTGTTGCTGGTGATCGGCGGGTGGACACCAGCTTGTTTCGGACAGTCGAATGACAAGATTCCGAGAGTCACAGTGATCAATCCTGTTCAGCAAACCCTCGTCTACCGTTTACCCGCTAAACCGGCCGAAATTCTTGCCGCACAGGAAGCAATAATCTACGCGAGGACCAGTGGATATCTCGACCAGATCTCCGTTGACATCGGAGATCAAGTCGAGAAGGGCCAGGTCATCGCCGTTCTCGATACACCGGAACTGACCGATGAGTTGAGGCGTGCAGAGGCACAGTTGCTCGAATCGAGGGCAAGTCTCAGAGCCGTGCAAGCCCAGGCTGATGGTGGAACCGCTCAACTCGCGGCAGCGACGGCCTCCCATCTACAAGCAGCCGTCGGAATCGTTCAGGCGCAGGCAGAACTGCGCAAGGCCCAGGCAGAACTCACTGCCCAAAAGATTCATACCGAGCGGATTCGTCGATTGCATCAACAAGATGCTGCTACCGATGCTCAACTGGAAGCCGCAGATAGAGACTATCTCCAGGCCGAAGGCGAGGTTGAAGTTCGCAATGCTGCGCTCGATTCCACCACGGCACGAGCAGGAGCCGCCGAAGCCAAGATCGGGGTCGCCCAGGCCGATTTGGAATCCAGGGTAAGTCTCGTCGCCGTCGCTGAGGCAGCCATCGCCGTTACCAACGCGCGAGTTGACCATGCAAAGACGATGCTAGGGTACGCGAGTATCCGCGCTCCCTTCGCTGGAGTCATCACCGATCGCTACCTGGACCTGGGTGCTGCTGTGGTCACGGCCTCTTCCTCCAAGAACACCGCCATCGTGTCCATCAAGGATCTCAGCAGCTTGAGGATCTATGTCCAAATCCCTGAGCCGGATATTCCCTACATCGACAAAGGGCACGCAGCAGAAGTCACCTGCAGTGCATTTCCAAACCGGATATTCCAGGGTGTCGTATCGCGCATCTCCCGAGATCTGGATCGCCGAACTCGTACCATGAAGATCGAGATTCTTCTCGAGAACAAGGAAGGACAGATCTACCCGGGTATGTTTGCCACGGTCAACTTCGACCTGATCGAACGGAAAGATGCCTGGACCTTACCGGCGCAGGCGCTGCTGGGATCGAAGGGTGACTACCATGTGTATTGCGTGGTCGATGGAGTTTGTGTGGCTGTCCCCATCAAGATCGGTCTCGACGATGGAGGAACCGTCGAGATCATCGAAGGATTGAACGGCGACGAGAAGGTGATCCTGATCGGAAAAGGCCTGATCCAGCGCGGAGACAGGGTAATAGCGGTTGGGTCGAACCCTTGAGTTCCATGAAATCCTTCTATTCCCGGGGCAGACCAACCGGCGAGTTCGTCATCGAGAATCGACTGGAGAATTTCATGTTGCGATCGCTGGCCATCGCGTTGATTTCGATGCTGCTGAGCTCTTGCAGCACCGATTCGTCGACGAATATCCGTTCCAGCGACCTGTCGCTGTGGATCCCACAGCAGACACCTTATGAGCAGCCCGACGAGAGCACCGATGACCCAACGGTCGAACAAGAGGCCACCGAAGCAACCGATGCCGCTACCGACCGGTTTCCTGGCGCTCGCACCATTTCTCTGTCCGAGGTTCTCGGTCTGTCGAAGAGTAATGCCATTTCCATCCAGATGGCACGACAGCGCACCCGTGCAGCGGCAGCGAATCAGCAAATCGCCAATGCCGCCTTCCTTCCCACCATCGGTCCGAGAATCGACTACGCACGTACCGACGGAGTTGCCCAGGGCACCGATGGGCTCATCATCGATGTTTCGAAGCAAAGCGTCTTCACCGGTCTGGAAGTACGTTTCGATCTGGATCCATGGGGAGACTGGCACCGCCGACTTGCCGCCGAAGAGGAGCTCATCTCCAGCGAGCAACAGTACTCCTCGATCGAGCAACTGGCACTTCATCACGGTGCACAGCTTTATCACGACCTGGTTCGTTCGCATGGAGAGATCGATATCGCAGAGAGAAGAGTGAACTTCGGTAACCAGATCGTCGCTACCGCCAATGCCAGACTCGAGGCAGGTAATGGTTTACGTGAAGACCTACTCGGCGCACAAGCAAAAGAAGCTGCCGCCGAGAGCGATCTCACCATCGCGCATGCAAATGCCCAGATCGCATCTGTCCGGCTCTCGGAATTTCTCGTGCTATCAGATGAAAACGGATCAGGCTCGATTCTGGTGCCTGATTCGACCCTGATGTCACAGAGTCCGCATGCGCGGAACCATCCAGTACCTGGCCCGGTGCGATTTCCATTGCAAGATCTCCCTGCCGAAGAGTTGATCGAGCGCGGACTTCAGCAGCGACCCGACCTCATGGCAGCCCGGGCGGAGGTTCGCGCTTCTCGCTCTCTCAGCCGTGCTTCTTCTGCATGGGGCCATCCCATCGTCAGTGCGAGAGCGGGGGTTGGTCGTTTCGGTGCAGAAGCGGGTGATCTCAATGACCAGGAGACCGCCGAGGTGGGCATCGGCTGGCAATTCGGGTTCGATTCCGGGGCTTCCCATCGAAGAGCCATTGCCATCTTCGAAGAAACTCAACTGGCGATGAAAAAACTGGAATTGAGGATCTCTGCACAGATCCGTGAGAGCCTTGCTCGACTCAACGCTTCACGTGCTTTGATGGCCTCTGCCAATCGCCAGCTGGAAGCCAGCGAGGAAACGTTGATTCTGGTTCGGCTGCGCTACCAGGCTGGTGATGCTCTCCTCGATGAACTGCTCGGTAGAGAAGCAGATCTGACCGAGGCTCGGACCGGCTGGCTCAACTCCATCATCTTCCACAACCAGGCGCAGTTCGATCTACTACTGGCTGTCGGAGGACCGTAGCAAAGCGTCCGCTACGTCTTCTGGTCTAGATGTACCGATCCTCACAAGCAGGATTCACCCGAGTCCAGACAATCGAGGTTGTCCTGGGTCGGATCGAGACCACAACTTCCGACAGGCGCCGGAGTCGGCCCTCCACCGCTGAAGAGAACGGCTAACAGTGTGATGGCATCAGAGATGTTGTTCGAACCATCGTCGTTGATATCGCCTGCATCCATGCAACCGGGAACAGCCCCCCCACTGAAGAGAAACGCCAGCAGAAAGATGACATCGGCAACATTAGTGGAGCCATCGGTGTTGACATCTGCACGGATGAAGGTTTCTCCAGCCTGTGTCAGGTTACGGTAATAGGAGACGGTCAGTGCGCTGTAATCGGCTGCGAAGATGTCGAGCAATCCGTCTTCGTCGACATCGACGATTTGCACTGCTGGGAATGCAGTGGGACCGTCAATCTCCAGCACAGTCTGGAACCCCAGTCCTCCCGAGCCCTGAAATACCTGGAAGTTGCCGGTGGTCGCATCGCGAACCACCAGGTCGAGGATTCCGTCGAGATCCAGGTCTCCCACGCCCACTTGTCGACTGGAAGTGGACACCGGAATCAGGGTCGGATCCTGGGGAATTCCTGCCTGTAGCGGATAGATGCCGAGAAACCCATCTGCTTCCGCAACGGTGACGATCTCCGGTAAACCTCCATCGAGATCCACCGCATCGACCGACCAGTGTGACCCCTCCAGGCCCCCAATCAGTCTCTGCTCGTCGCCGAAGGTACGATTGCCAGTTGCGAGGCAAGTGGCAACTCCTCCTCCACTTCCTGTGTTGAAGCCACAGCACAGATCGAGATCGCCATCGCCATCGAGATCTTCCACATCGATACTGAGGGGAAAACCGGATAGCGCCATCGCGGTGAGCCCATCGAAGGAAGCGATGGGATCATCGATACCGGTGCCCCAGGCCACCAGTAACCGTGAACCGAAGAAATCTGGAGCAACCAGATCGATGTGCCCATCCTCATCCACATCGATGGCGAGGATTTGTGGATTCCCTCCACCCCATCCAGGAATCAGTCGTGGCTCCATGGTGAAGGTGCCATCTCCGTTTCCGCTCAGATAGCTGAACTGAGAATTGATGAGGTCGGAGACAACTGCATCGACGAGACCGTCCTCGTCGAAATCAGCGATCGCAATCGACCATGGAAAATTGACCGAAATCGGACTGGCGATGGCAGTTGCGAAGGAACCGCTTCCATTCCCCAGCAACACGTTGAGAGCGGAATCGACACCGGGCTCACCCACCACAGCAATGATGTCGAGATTTCCATCTCCATTGACATCTTCAAGCCGGGAGTAATTGACCGGGTTGTTGATGGGAACTGAAATACCCGCTTCGAACTCGATGGTGGCGCTCTGAGCAGCAATCTTCGTCCCACTCAGAGTCGACATGATCAACAGCCCACCGAACAGAAGTGTCTTGAAATGAAGCAATTGGTTCCCTCCTCATTCGATCTCACGCACCGGTGAATTCCGGTTTGCGGGATCCGGAGTCATATCCGGATCCCGAACAAGATCGGACAGGGTATTGTACCCTTCAATCGGTCTTGAACGGTGCCGCCGGCAACCCATGGCTGGAAACCAGGTTTGCCCGCACCGGATTGTCCTGCCATGCATAGCGCGCCGCCGTCGGTGCCGAAGCTTCAGGATGGCTGATGCGGAGCCGATCCTGACCGACCACCTCGACCTCGGCCCAGCGCCAGTTCCCATCGGCTCCCTGGATCGCAAAACCATCGATCTTCTTGCCGCGACGACCGGTCAATCCGGCTCCGACATGATCGAACTGAAGGAGGATCGAATCTCCGTCGATCTCATGAGCGCGGAAGAAAGGGCCAGACTCGGGTAGATCGTCCCGACCGTGACAGCGATTCAGCGCCCAATCCCCGAGACGGTTCCCGACCGCTTGCTTGTTGCGCGGATGGATGTCTCGGGCATCTCCGACATCGGTCAATACCACCAGCCCGGTGTTACGTACCACCCGGTGGGTGAAGTCTTGAGCCTCACGCAGAGTTGCCCATCCGCCCTGTACCGGGTTATCGCTGATACCCTTGAAGGCGGCGAGTTGTACGATTCCAAACGGAAAATCTCCCTGGCCCCACGCCTCACGCCACGATCCGATCATCAGCGGCAGCAACTCGGTGTACTCTGTTGGCTGTCCAGCGTTGGATTCGCCCTGGTACCAGATGGCACCTCGAATGCCGTAATGAACAAACGGCGAAAGCATGGCATTGAACATCACACCAGGATCGCTGGCCTTGAGGCCTGGAGCTTGTGGTTTCGCAGGAGGCGAAGGCCCGCGGTCACCGGAGAATTTATTCCCTCTGTGGATCTTCCAGGTTCCCGCCAGAGCAATCGCTTCACCTATCTTCGCACCTGCAGGAACGATGTGAATCGATCCGGCCGATCCGGTGATCCCTCCGGGCCCTCCCGTATCGAGAGCAGCGATGACGATGGTCGCCTCGCCAGCCTGAACCTGGTCCCCGGGAATGACATAGTTGCGAGGCTCTGAATGCCGGTTGGTCGTCCGGCCAATCTCCTCGCCTTCCCAGAAGGTGATGTCGGCATCGTCGATGGCCCCTGGCCGCACCACGAGGTCACGGCCCACCCAGTCGGCTGGCACCTCGATGGTATTCCGATACCAGATGACTCCATCCCAACCCTCATCATCGCCGCTCCAGAGCCCCGGAACCGCAGCCTCTGACCAGTCCTCATCGGAAAAGTCGGGATCTGCCCAGGATCCAGCAATCCCGGGATCTCCGTCGAGTTTCTCCTGCCACCATGACGATGCTCTCTGCTCGAAACCCTTCATCTGTTCACGATAAAGCGCATCGACCTCGGCCGGTGTCCGATCCCCCCAGCGGCGAAACTCTGTTTCCAGTTTTTTGATGCGTGCACGGAAACGAGGATGTCTTTTCATCGCCGAGATCGAGGTCCACGGCTCGGCACGGGTTCCGCCCCAGTTGATATCGAGAAGTCCGATGGGAACACCCAGTTCCTGATGCAGACGACGTGCCATGAAGGTACCGATCGCGGTGAAGTTGCCCACCGTCTCCCTGGTGGAAACCTCCCAGGCGCAATCGATATCGGCCTGCGGAGTCCTCGAGAGCAGATGAGGTGCCTTGATCCTTCGAAGCCACGGGGTGTCGCCGGCGGCGATCTCTGCATCGGCATTATTGGAGGCACGAAGCGGCCACTCCATATTGGACTGCCCGCCACAGAGCCATACCTCGCCGACCAGGATATCCTTGATCTCGATGGTTCCATCGGAGGCCGCGATCGTCATCGTGCGACCTTCAGCACTGGCTGGCATCGGATCGAGGGTCGTCGACCATTTCCCATCTTTTCCCACCACCGCTGTCTTCTTCTGGCC